>Ga0160182_132890_pt1 | contig 25551 bp, 19 predicted proteins | sample met14sa_FD_108561 | JGI IMG/M metagenome (GOLD analysis project Ga0160182, IMG submission 108561) | Synthetic bacterial communities of pure cultures from sediment of Lake Washington, USA, under high oxygen condition - MT... | ecosystem: Engineered > Modeled > Simulated communities (microbial... >... | reverse complement strand
CTGGTACTTGCATCCATTCCTCGACTGGAAATACATCTGGATTTTTGACATGAATGCCACTGAATTGACATCCTTTTGGTTGAGGGACTAGCCGAACTATATCGACAACCAGTCTGAGGGTTTACTCCGTTGAGACTGAATGTATCGGAAAGGTAGAGTAAATAAACTCGGGTGAAACCCTGATTTGGACTCAGGTTAAAACCTGATTTAGGGGGAACTTAATGGGCAAACCTTGGTATCCAACCCTATAGGCAAAGCTTCCGCTTATCTACAGGCAAAAAAAATGCGGCCGAGTGGGCCGCATTAGAGAAGGATATAAAACTCTGAATTCCGAGGAGGAAATTTGCATCTCAAGAGTTGTATATATATTAGTAAAAATACCTAGATAATGGAATGTGACATATTGTCGCGGTGTTTCAATGGGTTATTTATAACTTCCTGCGGGCCTGATTGTCGCTTCAGGGGTCATTACGCGGAATGTACGGCGCTGAGAAACAAGACACCGCTATATCCCCAATTCCTGAATTTTCCGGGTCAGGGTGTTTCTGCCGTAACCCAATAAAATAGCGGCTTCGTGGCGTTTTCCGTGGGTAAAGTTTAACGCCGCCTTTATTAAAATGCTTTCAACGGTGGGTATGATTTGTTTGGCGATTTCGGCCTCGTTCCCACGCAACAGCTGCTGGTCTATCCAGTTCCTCAGCAATGCTTCCCAGCCGGTTTCGGCCGCGTTTTTTTCTGATGTGGTATTAAGCAACTCGGGCGGCAAATCGTGCAGATGAATTTCCCGGCCCGACGCCATCACAGTCAGCCAGCGACAGCTGTTTTCCAGCTGTCTTACATTGCCCGGCCAATCCAGCGTGCTTAAAAAAGCTTCAGCTTCAGGTTTCAACGCTTTAATTTCGGTATTGAGTTCGGCGGCCGCCTGATTTAAAAAGTGCCGCAGCAGCAAGGGTATGTCCTGTTTGCGTTCGCGCAGGGGCGGGATGTGGATGCGGATCACGTTTAAGCGGTGGAATAAGTCTTCCCTGAAGCGGCCTTGCTCTACCAGCGTTTCAAGGTTCTGATGGGTGGCGGCGATAATGCGCACATCGACTTTAACCGATGAGTACGACCCGACCGGGTAGAACTCGCCATCGGCCAGCACCCGTAATAAACGGGTTTGCAGTTCGGCGGGCATGTCGCCGATTTCATCAAGAAATAGGGTGCCTCGATCGGCCTGTTCAAAGCGTCCGGCGCGGCGCGATTGCGCGCCGGTAAAGGCGCCTTTTTCATGGCCGAACAGTTCCGATTCCATCAGGTCTTTGGGAATGGCGGCCATATTCAGGGCGATGAACGGGTTGGCGGCCCTGGGGCTGTGGCGATGCAATGCCTTGGCCACCAACTCCTTGCCGGTTCCCGATTCGCCGTTGATGAGCACAGTGATATGCGACCTCGCCAGTCTGCCTATCGCGCGGAATACCTCCTGCATTGAGGGTGCTTCGCCGATAATTTCCGGCGTGGTTTCATCGGCCGTGTGGGCATCTGAAGCAGCCCCCTCAAGCTGCTGCTGTCGGCTATGAATGCAGGCTCTATGAGCCAGATCGACGACTTCTTTAATATCGAAGGGCTTGGGCAGGTACTCAAAAGCGCCGCCGTGGAACGCCGAGACCGCGCTTTCCAGGTCGGAATGCGCGGTCATCACGATAACCGGCAGGTTCGGGTGGCTCAATTGAATTTTGTTCAAAAGTTCCAGCCCGTCCATGCCGGGCATGCGAATATCGGTAATCAGGGCATCGGGTAAATCGTTCTGCAATGCGTTTATCAAATCGGCCGCACCGGAAAAACTGCGGGTGTTGATGTCTGCTTTTTGCAGCGCTTTTTCTACGACCCAGCGTATGGATTTGTCGTCATCGATGATCCAGACAGTTTCGGACTTAGTCATTGCCGGTCTCCCGTAGCGCAATAATGGGTAAGAAGATTGAAAACACCGTGTTTCCAGGTTCGCTGCTACATTCAATCAAGCCGTTATGCTGATTGATCAGCGCTTGAGCTATCGACAAACCCAGTCCCGTGCCGTCCGCGCGCCCGGTAATCATCGGATAAAATATTTGATTCATCATGTCGGCGTCGATTCCCGGTCCGTTATCGATAATGTCGCACTTCACTGCCAATTTATAGCGCTTGCGGCCAATGGTCACTTGCCGGTGAATTCGGGTTTTGATGGTGATGTTGCCTTCGCCGTTCAGGGCCTGAACGGCATTTTTGGCGATATTTAAAATAGCCTGAATGAGCTGGTCTTTATCCGCCAGTATGTTGGGGATACTGGGATCGTAGTCGGATTTAATACTCAGGCTGGACTCGGCTTGAACCAGCTGCCTGACTCGCTCCAGCACTTCATGAATATTGATGGCTTTCTTGTTAGGCAGCTTGTTGGGGCCCAGCATTTTATCCATCAGGCCTTGCAGGCGGTCGGATTCGGCAATGATAATCCGGGTGTACTCCTTGAGTTCCGGGTCATTCAATTCCAGGTCCAGTAACTGCGCCGCGCCGCGCAAGCCGCCTAACGGGTTTTTGATTTCATGCGCCAAGCCTCGGACCAGTAATCTGGCGGTGTTCTGCTGGGTTAATAAACGCTCTTCCTTGGATATGCGCAGGTGATTGTCCACTTGTTGAAATTCAACCAGAATCTCGTTGACCCGCTCATTTTTCAATAACGGCGTTGCGCTAAAGTTGATGGTGACGCTGTGGCTCATACGATCCAGGATAAGCTCCCGGTCTACCAGGGGTTCCGCCATGGTTAAGCATTGCTGTAAGTTCATCAGCAGGGCGGGATCGGAAGATTTGAACAACTCCTGAGCGCCGAGACCTACCAGGTGGCGCGAGCTGTCGGCAAGCAGGATTTCTCCGGCAGAATTAATGTAAGTGAGGGCTAGATTGCGATCGAATAACAAGATTGCGGCGTTGAGGTGGTCAAGTATACGTTTATGCATAGTTTGCTTTAAAGTCTTTTAAAGTAAGGGCGTTACAGTTTTCATAGCAATTTGCAGGCCGACAATGGGAACAGGCGCAAGCTTGGATGTTTATCGGTTACTGCGCACTGTTATTGTTCGATTAACTGAGGCTTTAGATTATTTACGCACCATTTTAGCGCATAAATTTTTTATTTTTAGGGATTATCTTCGGGAAAGCACCAACGCCGGTATGCGGCATGTAGTTTGCTATTGAATTGCAAACAGCGTGTAAGCGAATACCCTACCGGGTACCCGTAAATTTGCGTACATCGCTTGATTTGATAGCTTTCAATCATAAGGAATACCAGATGAAACAACGCTTGGTCGTCATCGGCAACGGCATGGCGGGTATGCGTACCGTAGAGGAACTGCTAACCGCCGCGCCGGATAAATACGACATTACCGTGTTCGGCGCTGAGCCTTACGGCAACTACAATCGCATCATGCTGTCCTCGGTGCTGTGCGGCGAAAAAACTATTGAGGACATTGTCATCAATAACCGCCAGTGGTACATCGACAACGGCATAACGCTCTATGCGGGCGAAGATAAAGCCGTGGCGCGGATAGACCGGATAAACAAAAAAGTCTATGCGCTGGACGGCACATTTGCCGGATATGACCGGCTGTTAATCGCTACCGGCTCCAAAGCCGTCATACCGCCGATTTCCGGCAATGACCTGGAAGGCGTAATCAGCTTTCGGGACATCGTCGATGTCAACAAAATGCTGGCTTACAGCCGTAGCCATAACAAGGCCGTGGTCTTGGGCGGCGGGCTGTTAGGTTTGGAAGCCGCCAACGGCCTGGTTTCAAGAGGCATGGACGTCACGGTGATTCATAACCATGAAGTATTGCTGAACCGGCAAATGGACAGGCCTGCAGCAAAAATGCTGCAAACGGAACTGGAGCAACGCGGCCTGAAATTTAAAATGGCCGCCAAACTCAAGCAGCTATTGGGCGATGCAAAGGGTCATGTCGCATCGGTCTGTTTTGATGACGGCAGTCAGCTGGAATGCGATTTGTTCGTCACCGCAATCGGTGTGCGTCCCAACATGACGCTGGCCCAGGAAGCGGGGATTTATTGCGAGCGCGGCATCGTCGTTAACGATACCTTGCAAAGTTACGACCCCAGCATTTATGCGGTCGGAGAATGTATCCAGCATCGCGGCGCTACCTTCGGCCTGGTTGCTCCGCTGTTTGAGCAGGCCAAAGTCTGCGCCAATCATCTCAGTGCGCATGGCGCGGCGGAATATATCACCTTGCCGACTGCGACCAAGCTTAAAGTAACGGGTATAAACCTGTTTTCGATCGGCGATTTTCAAGGTGATGTAAACTGTGAATGCATCCATTTTACCGACCCCGCCGTAGGCATTTACAAGAAGCTGGTCATTAAGGCCAATAAGCTGATTGGCGCGGTGCTGTACGGTGATACGGCCGATGGCAGCTGGTATCAGGAATTGCTGGAGAAGGAAGACAATATTTCCGACATAAGAGATATGCTGATTTTCGGTAAAGCTTATGCGAGAGATTTTGTTACTACTCAGCAGCCAAAAATAGAACGCAGATGACGCTGATAATTATGGTGTGTAAGATTTTTCTGAAGTATCTGTGTTCATCATATCCATCTGCGTTCCATTGTATTTGATGACGCTGAGCAGTTTTACGAGATTTTTAATGAATAAAACGATACAAACCACTTGCCCCTATTGCGGCGTAGGCTGCGGAATCAGCGCGAAGGTCGATGACGCGCATCATCGCCTTAAAATCAGCGGCGACACTTCGCATCCGGCTAATTTCGGGCGGCTTTGCTCTAAAGGCTCGGCGCTCGGCGAAACCATAGAACTCAAAGGCAGGCTGTTGCAGCCCAAAGTCTACGGGCGCGAAACCAGCTGGACGGAAGCGCTGGATCTGGTGGCCGATTCCTTTATCAGCGTTATCGATAAATACGGCGCGGATGCGGTGGCGATTTACGGCTCCGGGCAATTGTTGACCGAAGATTATTATGTCGCCAACAAGCTGATGAAAGGCTTTATCGGCAGCGGCAATATGGATACCAATAGTCGCTTGTGCATGTCGTCTTCGGTTGCCGGGCATAAGCGCGCCTTCGGCTCCGATACCGTGCCGGGCTGTTATGAGGATTTCGAACAGGCCGACATGATCGTACTGATCGGCTCGAATGCCGCGTGGTGTCATCCGGTCAGTTTCCAGCGGATACGCGCGGCCAAGGAAGCCAATCCGGCCTTGAAAATCGTGGTGATCGACCCGCGCCGTACCGTCAGTTGCGACATCGCCGATTTGCACTTGCCGCTGGCGAGCGGCACTGATGCCGTCTTGTTTAACGGCTTGCTGCATTTTTTGAGCGAGCAAAACGCGCTGGATTCGGCTTACATCGAAGCGCATACCGAAGGCTTTGTTGAAGCCCTGAATGCTGCCGCTATCGATATTGAACAGGTTGCAAAGGCGTGTCGGCTCAATAAAGACGACCTGCACCGTTTTTATCAATGGTTTGCCGGGCATGAAAAAGTCATGAGCCTGTATAGCCAGGGCATCAATCAATCGTCATCCGGCACCGACAAGGTCAATGCCATTATCAACTGCCACTTGGCGACCGGCAGCATCGGCAAACCGGGGATGGGGCCGTTTTCGCTAACCGGACAACCCAATGCGATGGGCGGACGCGAAGTCGGCGGCTTGTCGCATCAGCTGGCTGCGCACATGGATTTTTCCAGCGCCGACGATATAGAGCGGGTCGCACGGTTTTGGAATACCGCAAACATTGCCAGAAAGCCGGGTTATCCCGCTGTGGAATTATTCGACGCCATTTACGACGGCAAAGTCAAAGCCGTGTGGATAATGGGCACCAACCCCGTGGTCAGCTTGCCCAATGCCGACAAAGTCAAACAAGCCTTGCAGGGCTGCGAGTTTGTGGTGGTGTCCGATTGCATCGCCGACACCGATACCACCGCCTTGGCGCATGTGCTGTTACCCGCGCAAGGCTGGAGCGAAAAAGACGGCACGGTCACCAATTCCGAGCGGCGCATTTCACGGCAACGGGCGTTATTTAAACCGGCGGGCGGCGCAAAACCGGACTGGTGGATCATCACCCAAGTGGCGCGGCGCATGGGCTTTGAGCAGGCGTTCCATTATCAAAGCCCGGTGGAGATTTTTCGCGAACACGCCGCGCTGTCAGGCTTTGAAAATAACGGGTCGCGCGATTTCGACATATCGGCGTTTGCGGATATGTCCCGGCATGATTACGGCCGATTGCAACCGACCCAATGGCCGGTTAATCAGGCTTATCCGCAGGGCAGGGCCAGACTGTTTGAGGACGGACAATTTTTTACCGAGTCGGGCAAAGCCAAGTTTATTGCGGTCACGCCGCGATTGCCGGTCAATTCGCCGGATCAGGCTTACCCGCTGATTTTAAATACCGGCCGATTGCGCGACCAGTGGCATACCATGACCCGCACGGCTATTGCGGCGAAATTAAACCAGCACAAAGCCGAGCCTTTTGTGGAGGTGCATCCGGTTGATGCTCAAAGTCACGGCTTGGTTGGAAACAGTCTGGCAATGATTGAAAGCCATTGGGGATCAATGATTGCACGAGTACAGATTACCGACAGCCAACTTCCCGGCAACGTTTTTGTGCCGATGCACTGGACCGAACAATACGCGAGCCGTGGACGGATGGGCGCGTTGGTCAACTCGATAGTCGACCCGATTTCCAACCAACCGGAAAGCAAGCATACGCCGGTGCGCATCAAAGCGTATCAACCCGTCTGGCAAGGTTTTATCCTGTCCCGCGGCGAGCTAAGCATGGCTGCACCGGACTATTGGGTGAAAATCAAAGGCGAACAGGTTTATCGTTATGAACTGGCCGGGCTTAGCTTGCCTGAAAACTGGCAGGAATGGGCGCAAAAAAACCTCAGCGATAATGACGGCGCAACGCCGCAGTGGCAGGAATATCAAGATCCCGCTCAAGGTAATTACAGAGCCGCGCGTATCGTGAACAATCAGTTGGAAAGCGTGGTTTTTATCGCCGCCGAGTCCGCGTTGCCGGAGCGTAACTGGTTGACCGGCCTGTTTGCAAAAACAGAATTGGAAAAAGCCGAGCGCATGGCGTTATTGACCGGCAGGCCGCCCGTAGGCGTCGCCGATGTCGGCACCATCGTTTGCGCCTGCTTTAATGTCGGGGAAAAAACCATCCAGGCCGCGATCAGGGAAAAAGGACTCAAAACCCATCAAGAAGTCGGTCGTTGCCTTAAAGCCGGAACCAACTGCGGCTCCTGTGTGCCGGAGATTAAAGCGCTGTTGTGAACGAAACGGATGAGGCGGTAGCGAGTAGGGCGCGCCGTAAACCAAGACGCGCACGGTACGCCCTACAGAGGATGCTTCTGGACAGTGATAAGGAAAATCAAATCCGAGTCATCTGCGGCCTATCTTTTCCGCGGCGGTAATGGACAATGCGTAGTAGCATCAGCTCTTAAATCGGAATACACGCTCGGCAATCACTCGACTTCCTCCATCTTGGAGTTGCTACCTTCTCCCGAATGCGCATGAGATAAATACACTTCCGTGGACTACATGGCTTACTATGCAAGCCGTTTATTAGCGGTTATCATGGCGACCGGCACCTGTCGACGTATTATGGAAATTTAAAGTCGTAGCTCACAGTGGTACTCAGGCGGATTGGCGGCTTTGGCTTGCCGATACGGGATTAATTCCAGCGTATAACAAAAAACTTCCATTAGTCGCTGAGCGGCTTTAACGGTGGTAATCCACTATAAACTTCAATAACAATCAGGAGAGAATCATGGCAGTATCACTTACGAAAGTCGGTAACGTTAATCTCAGCAAAGAATCCCCAGGATTGAATAAAATCGCAGTGGGATTAGGCTGGGACGCCCGTGCAACCGATGGCGCGGCGTTTGATTTAGATGCGAGTGCCTTTCTGGTTAAAATGGACGGTAAAGTCCGCTCAGACAGCGATTTTTGTTTTTACAATAACAAAGTGGTCGGCGATGGTGCGGTTCAGCACATGGGCGACAACACCACCGGCGCAGGCGACGGCGATGATGAAACCGTCAAGGTTGAATTATCCAAAGTACCCGCCGACCTCGACAAAATCGTGTTTGCCGTAACCATTCATGAGGCCGACGCGCGTAAGCAGAATTTCGGTCAAGTTAACCATGCCTATATTCGTATTACCAACCAGGACGGCGACGCAGAAATTGCCCGTTACGATTTGAGTGAAGACGCCTCAATCGAGACTGCGATGATTTTCGGCGAAATCTACCGCGTCGGCGCAGACTGGAAGTTTAAAGCCGTCGGCCAAGGTTTTGCCGGTGGACTTGGACCTTTAGCCGCTTCTTTTGGGGTTAATGTTTAATTGCGCCATATTGGTAAATAAGCAATTAAAGAATTTATTCACCACGAAGACACGAAGCTTTATATCTTCGTGTCTCGGCAACAGCTCCATGCGTTGCTCTACCTCCTGCATCCATGCAGTCGTTCGTGGTGATTTATTAATATCTACTGCAAAAAAATCATGGGGCAATGTATATGGCTATTAATCTGCAAAAAGGACAAAAAATTTCCTTGTCCAAAGAATCCGGCGGCGCGCTGAGCAAGGTCGTCATGGGCTTGGGTTGGGACGCTAAAAAAGTCCCCGTCAGCATGTTAAAAGGCTTGTTTGGCGGCGGAAAAAGCGAAGACTCCATTGATTTGGATGCTTCTTGCGTATTGTTTGACGATCAAAACAAGGTCGTCGATATTATTTATTTCGGTCAGCTGAAAAGCAAAGACGGCAGCATCGTGCATACCGGCGACAACCGTTCCGGCGCAGGCGACGGCGATGACGAGCAAATCAAGGTTGATCTGGATAAAGTGCCTGCCAATGTTAAATCGCTGGTGTTTACCGTTAACTCCTTTTCAGGCCAGACTTTCGATGAAGTTGAAAATGCGTATTGCCGCATCGTCGACAGCAGCAATAATGCGGAAGTTGCCCGTTATACCTTGAGTTCGCAAGGCCCCCATACCGCGCAAATCATGGCGAAAGTGTACCGGCATAACGGTGAATGGAAAATGCATGCGATAGGCGAAAATGGCGTTGGCCGAACCATTGACGCGTTGTTGCCGCAAATTATCATTCATTTGTAGGCATCGATGAGAATTTGGTTTAACAAGACATTTTCGACCATACACGCCGTATTTAGAAATCTTCGCCAGTCGGTTCCGGCCGGCGAAATCACCCTGATTTGCACTCACACCCATGCCCATGCCGCCGCCTTTCTGGCTGCGGATGAAAGTTATCTTGAACCCACAGAACTCACCGGGCAAGCGTATCTTGAGTGGTGCGTGGGTTTTTGTCGGCTGCACAATATCCGGTTATTTTGGCCCGGCAAAGAAGCGGCGTTTATCAGCAAGCACCATGAATTTTTTCAGGCGATTGGCGTGCAGGTGCTGTCGGTTGCCGATGTCGACACGCTGACTTTATTGCATGACAAAGCGGATTTTTATTCCGAGTTGAGTGCAGAGGTTGCACAGACCATGGATTTTATCGCCGTTAATGACCGTGATGCGTTCGATAGCGCGGTTGCTGAATTATCGGCAAAGCATCAAAGACTGTGCGTTAAGCCTGCGGTTTCGGTGTTCGGCTTGGGCTTTCGGGTTTTGGATACTGAGCGCGACAGTATCACCCAGATACTTAAAGGCGTTGAATACCAGATTCCGATGCAGGAATTGCGCTCGGGCATGGTTAACACCCCGGAATTTGCCACCCTGTTGGTCATGGAACATCTGGGCGGCCCCGAATGGAGCGTCGATTGCGCCGGGCGGCACGGCGAATTGCTGTGCGCCGTACAACGCAAAAAATCGCAACTGGCAGGCGGCGGGCAAATGATCGACAACAATGCCGAGATTGACGGCATGGTGGCAAGATTAACCGCCCACTATCGGCTTAACGGTTTGTTCAATATCCAGTTCAAGGAAGGCGTGCATGGCGTGCGTTTGTTGGAAATAAACCCGCGTCCTTCGGGCGGTTTCGGCATGGCGTGTTTATCCGGCGCAAACCTGGCGCATATTGCGTTGCAGGGTATTAAAGGCGAACCCTTCCAGCCGCCGACCATTCGATATGGACTCAGGGTGACCGAGGTTAATACGCCGGTAGTGATGCAGGAATTGTTATAAGCTTTTGGTTGATTTACCGTTCCCGCGCTCCAGCGACTGTGAAACTATTATCCTAATCCGTTTAAAAGCATATTCACCACGAAGGCACGAAGAGCACGGAGAAAAAAGAATTGTTTAATTCAATGTCTTGAAAACTTCGCATCCTTCGTGCCTTCGTGGTGAAGTCTTTGCTTTTGTTTTAAAACGAATACTTTCACAGTTTCCAGAGCGCAGGAACGATGCAACTTACGAAATGATTCCACAACAAACTATGTCAAAAACAGTAACCGTAACATTAGACACCGGAACCCTGCATCTCGATCTGGAACCCGGCCGCATCCCGCTTAACCGATTGCTGGGTTTTGCCGCCAGAGTCAGCAGCAAGCGCAAGTTTTTGCTGGTCAGCAAGGTATTGGGCAAGCATTACCCGGTATCGCCAAAAGTCATGAGCTGGTCTTATCGCGCATTGGCACGGGCGGTGTTAAAAAGCGGCGCAGGGGCGGGGTCGCTGTGGATCGGCATGGCGGAAACCGCAACAGGCTTGGGCTACGGCGTATTCGAGGCAGCCTGCCGCGAAGGCGCGGAGCAAGCCTTGTTTATCCAAACGACCCGTTACCACCTGGACGGCATCGAGCGGCTTGAGTTTGAAGAAGCGCATAGTCACGCTACTGACTTCTTCTTGTATTATCCTGAGCAGGCGAAACACCGTGAGCAGTTTTTAACGGCCGAAACGCTGGTCTTAATCGACGACGAAATCAGTACCGGGCTTACCTTTTTACGCCTGATTAAAGCCTATCAACGGGTTAACCCCGGTTTGCGTAAAGTGTTTATTGTCAGTCTGGTCAATTTCGCCCATCCCGATGACCGCGCCGCTTTGGAAGATCAAGCCGGTGTGGCGGTGGAATGGGTGTGTTTCAGGCAGGGACGTTTGCGTTTTGAGGACAACCAAAATGCCGCCATCGACAGCATCACCGTCAATGTCTCGGGTAATGGCGCGTGTAAAAAAGCGCTGTTGGCCTGGCCGGGCCGGTTGGGTTTGGATGCGCCGATCAGCTTGGAAAAGGATGTGGTCGAGCAGCTATGCCGAAGCGGATTTAGCCGCGATGAGCGCCCGATTCTGGTCTTGGGCACCGGCGAATGCAACGCCCCCGCTTATTTGTTGGGGCGGGAATTGGAAGGCCAGGGTTTTAAGGTCAAGGTGCAAAGCACCACGCGTTCGCCGATTCATCAAGGCAACGATATTGGCCGGGTGTGCCGATTTGAAGATAACTACGACGACGGCATTCCCAATTTTATTTACAACCTGAACCCGGATGATTACGGCGACATTATTCTTTGCCATGAAACGCCGCTGTGCGACGCATTAAATGACCGGCTGCACGCATGGCGGGCCATCAGCGCAAGATTCGAACTTCAACCAGACAGCCCAAACCATGCAAAGCTACATTTTTTTAGACCTTGACGACACGCTGTTCCAGACCTTGAGGAAATGCGCGCCGGGTGTGGATGATCGCACCTTGCAAGTGCGGGCCTTTTTGCCCGACGGCTCGGCCAATTCGTTCGCCACGCAAAAGCAGCAATGGCTATGGCACTGGCTAGCCAAAGGCTTCAAAATCGTACCGGTGACGGCGCGCGATGTACATGCCTTTGAACGCGTCAACCTGCCTTTTCAGGAAGAAGTGGTGTTGAACCACGGCGCGGTGATTTTGGACAAACAGCGCGCTATCGATAAGGTGTGGATGGACAACATCATGCAAGCCTTGCCCGCGTACCATGGAAAGTTGCTGGAAGTGTGGGCGGAAGTCGAGCTTTATGCCAAACGCCGGCCCGGTTTTAAGCCCCGGCTGGTCGACGATTTCGGCATAACCTGGTATGGCGTGATCAAACACAGCGACGGCACCGAAGCGATATTGAAAACGCTGCTGGATGAAGTGATCAAGCCGCATCCGCACGTTGTCGACGGCAGCCTGTATTGGCATTTGAACGGCAACAACCTCGCGGTATTACCGAAAATCATCAACAAGGAAAGCGCGGTGAGCTATTTGCTGGAAGGCTACAGACGGCAGCATCCCCAATTATTAACCTTTGGCGCGGGCGACAGCAAGACCGATGCGGCGTTTATGGCGTTGTGCGATTACGCGTTAATTCCCAAGAATACCCAGCTGTTTCAAACGCTGGCTTGTGTTGAGACGCTATAAATGATGTTACTCGAGTCATATAAAAATGCCTCCAATAGTGCAAGGAAAAAGCTTTTCACCACGAAGACACGAAGAACACGAAGTTATGCAGCTGGATTGGGAACTAGCGTAAATACGTGTGCGCATCAATAAATTGTCGAGAAATCACTAAATGACCATTCCTTTCACCGGCAGTTACAGCTTAGACGACGTACAGTTCCTGTTAAAACCGATGGCGATGCAGGATACGCCGGTCCATATCAAGGAAGCCCTGATTCAATCCGGTAAAAAACATTATTCCCAAATGCTGACGCATGAGTCCTTGCCGCCGGAACATTATTTGCCGCTGTTTTATCAGGCGATGGACTTAAACCAGCAGCGCATGGCGGGACATTTGCTGGTCTTGGCGAAGCGCATCCTGGCCACCCGTCCGCACGGCATTACCCTGGTTTCACTGGCGAGAGCCGGAACGCCGGTCGGCGTGCTGCTCAAGCATGTGCTCAAACGCCATTTCAACACCGAGGCGAGGCATTATTCCATTTCCATACTGCGGGATGTCGGTATCGATCAAAATGCCTTGCGCCGTATTTTGCAAAATCATGCGCCGGAATCGTTGGTTTTTGTCGACGGTTGGACCGGGAAGGGCGTTATTGCGCGACAATTGGCCGCCAGCTTACAGGCTTTTGCGGTCACCGATGGCGTGACTATTCCCGCTGAATTGTATGTGCTGACCGATTTGTCAGGCAGCGCGGCGGTTGCCGCTGCTTCGGAGGATTATCTGATTCCTTCGTGCATCTTGAATGCCACCGTATCCGGATTGGTCAGCCGTTCGGTTTACGATGCAAATACAGCCGCCCCAGCCGATTTTCATGGTTGCGTTTATTACCGGCAGTTTGAGCAACACGATTTATCCCGCTATTTCATTGACACGATGCTGGCTTGCGTTGACCATGCGCGGCAAGAATGCGCGAGCGACTTTGAAATCGGCTCTCATGACCGGCTACAATTACAAAGTGTTTCCCAGGCGCTATTGACCTGGATTAGCGAACGTTACGGCGTTAAACAGCATAATTACATCAAGCCCGGTATCGGTGAGGCGACGCGGGTTTTATTGCGCCGCGAAGCGCAGGTGTTGATATTACAGGATTCGGATTGCGAGGCCACCCGGCATTTGCGCTGGCTGGCCGAATCCCGGTCTATTCCGATAGATATTGTTACCGACCTGCCGTATCGGGCGGTGGCGTTAATCAAACGACTCGCAGGGATGCAGGAGGTAGAGTAATGCAGGAGCAATTACCGAGAGATGCAATGATGAATACACCGCAAAAATCTTTTTCACCGTGGTGTTTAGGCGCGTCACTGTATATGCCCGCACATCGCCTGGACCTGATGGATTGCGCCAATGGCGAAAAATTGGAAGCCTTGCGGTCGATGATTTTTTGTACCGAAGACGCCGTCTCTCATGCCGAGGTCGACAGCAGTCTGCGTCATTTAGGACTTTGCTTGCAGGGCTTCAGGGACACACCGACCCGATTCCGTTTTATTCGTGCCAGAAATCCGGAAATCCTGGCGCGGCTGCTGGATCTGCCCGATATTGAAAAAGTCGACGGCTTTGTGTTGCCGAAATTTAACGAGGCTAATTTCCACGCTTATTTCGATCAATTGCAGGGTACACCGTTTAAGGTCATGCCGACGCTGGAAACCAGGGATGTTTTTGATGTCGGCGCGATGAACGAATTGCGTCAGGGCTTATTACAGGACGCTGTTTTTGCGCGGATATTAATGCTTCGGATTGGCGGCAACGACTTGATGAACCTCTTAGGTATCAGGCGACCAAGAAATATGACAGTGTATGAAACGCCGCTGGGTCATGTTATTGCTCAGCTGGTTACGGTATTTAAGCCTTACGGCTTTTCGTTGGCCGCGCCGGTGTTCGAATACCTGGATGATGCCGTTACCCTGCAAAAAGAGATTCGACTGGATTTGGCGCATGGCTTGACCGGTAAAACCGCTATTCATCCAACCCAGGTGCCGGTCATCGAAGCTATGTACAGCGTCGATAGCGGAGATTACGAAATGGCGTTGGCCTTGAATCAAAGTTCTTCGCCCGCGGTGTTCAGGATGCACGACGCGATGTGCGAAGTGGAGACGCATAAGCAATGGGGACGGGATATTATAGACAGACAGCTGTACTATGGCGACAGGGAGTCGATTGCTTTGCCGGAGTATACTGAGTTGTCTGTTAAATAACCCGACCTACCTACATGGCTACATAACCAACAACCTATTTAACATCAGGAGAAAACAATGAGTTTCGATAATTTTCTAAGTCAATTAAAAAGCAAAGCCAACGAGTTAAAAACAGAGGCTTTAAAATTCAAGAACAAGGATTTTTTGAATGCAGCGATGGCAGGCTCCGCATTGGTTGCGATGGCCGATGGCAGCATCAGTTCCGACGAGAAGCAAAAAATGGTCAAATTTATCGAAAGCCATGATGCGCTGTCGATTTTTACCACCAGCGATGTGATCAAGGCCTTTCAGGACTTTGTAGGCCAGCTTGAATTCGATAAGGACATCGGCGAAGCCAAAGCTTATGAAGCATTAGGCAAGATGAAGTCGAATGCTCAAGCCTCGCGCCTGTTGGTTCGCATGATTATAGCCATTGCTTCTTCAGACGGAGTTTTTGATTTCGATGAAAAAAAAGGTGGCTACCAGAATAGCCAAGGAATTGGGGATTGATCCAGCGGAATTTGAATTGTAAGCGCGTAAAGCCGTCATAAGCTTCGATGGGCGACCAACCGGTCGCCTGTTATTACCCTCGTTAATTGCCATGCACCAACAAATACATCAAGACCAGATTGGTAAACAGCAGCATTATCGACAAGCCTTTCCAGAATAATAACGGATTGCGCTGTATTAACGGTATGGCTTCTTCAGCGCTCAAAAACTTGCGGTTGGGTGTCGACAGGTCATAGAGAAACTCCGATAAGTCGTCATAGCGAAATTGCGGGGTAATTGCGGTGGCCTTTTTTAATGCGCCGTCAATCCAGATCGGCACCAGGGCATTGTGATGAAAACTGGGCACATAATGGAGCTTTGCCAGATTCATTTTGTTGGGTTTTTCAGGCATATCCTGGCCGAAAGGCAAGGCGCCGTTGAGCATTTCATAAGTGATGACGCCCAGTGAGAACAGGTCGGATTTTACCGTGCCGTGCTGTCCCAGATGATATTCGGGCGCCGTGTAATTCAAGGTGCCGAGTATGTTGTCGGCCCCGCTGTGTTCCAGTGGCGTAATTTCCGCGATACCGGCGATTTTAACCGAGCCGAAATCGATGATTTTAATGATGCCGTTTTTATCGAACATGATGTTTTCGGGTTTCAAATCCTGATGCAGCATTTCCATGCGATGAAAAGCCTGCAAGCCCTTGGCAATCTGCTCGACTATTTTCCTGGCTTGTTTAATTTCAGGCTTGGGATTAGCGCTTATCCATTGCCTCAGCGTTGGCCCTTCGAGAAATTCGGTGACGTAATAAAGGCAGCTTTTTTCCCGATTAGTGCTGAGTATTTTTAGCACATTTTCGTGGCGAATGCGTTTCCCGGCCCATTCTTCATGCAGAAAATGTTCTATGTAATGGGGATCGTCCTCATAAAGGATAGACGGCGTTTTCAAAATAACCTGGGTATCGGTTTTGGTATCGAAGGCCCGGTAAATCTGGGTGCGCTTGCTGGCATGCAATTCCGCCTCAATCCGGTAACCGTCGATGATCATGCCGGGTTCCAACGGTGGCGGGAAGGGCAGCTTGGTGTGACGGCGAATAATCTCGTCTTCTTTGGCTTCGGGCAATTCATCGACTTTGACCAGTTGGCAGGTCAGATTGTCATCGCTGTGATTATCCGCGGCCTGCTGCATGATTTTTTCGGCAAGCAGGGTTAAATCCGCATTATCCTGGACAAGCAGTTTTTTCAGGGTTTTTTCATCGATAAAATCGTGTATCCCGTCAGTTGTCATTAAAAACAGGTCGCCTGTTTCTAAAGACAGCGTCCGGTAATCGACTTCCAGATGTGGTTCTATGCCCATTGCGCGGTTAAGGTAGTTTTTTTCCTTAACCCAGATGCGGTGGTCGCGGGTTATCTGCTCAAAATTACCCTGCCGTAAACGATAAATGCGTGAATCGCCGATATGAAAAATATGCGCAGTGGTTGATTTCAAGACAATAATGCTGAGCGTGCTGACCATGCCCTTGGTCGATTCATAGCGGCTTTGTCCCTGACTGTATAGCCAGGAATTGGTTGCGGAAAGGATTTTTTGGCCGGCATTTTTGACCGACCAGGAGTCGGGGGTGCTGTAATAATCGCTTAGAAAGCTGATGACGCAGCAGTGACTGGCCTGTTTCCCGGCGTCGCTGCCGCTCATGCCGTCGGCAATGGCAACGGCTATGCCTTTATGAGTCAGTTGCGGGCCTTCCGGTATTAACGAACCGAAAAAGTCCTCATTATCCGGCTTGATCCCTTTATCGCTGGCGTAGCCGATGCTGACTTTGAGTGTTGGTTTGGACATGGTTAGTATCTAGGAATGGTTTATTTTAGCGGTTAAAAATAGAACGCTGATGACGCAGATGAATATGATGAGCACAGATAATTAAAGAAAAACCTTATTGCATCATAACTATCGGCGTCATCTGTGTTCCATTTTATTTGTTGGTGCTTTTTCCCTTCGCCTGATTTTATTCAATTCAGCTCAATCATTTCCACAGTCCCGTCTTCCTGAACTTCGGCCATGTGGCCTTTGGGTTCGTCGATAAACTGTACTGCAATCAACACCGATAACGCCACCGCCGCGATGACCACAAAAAATACCGCCGGTGTAACAAACGATAATATGGTCAAAAACAACACGCCGCCGACATTGCCGTAAGCGCCGACCATGCCTGCGATCTGTCCGGTCATGCGCCGTTTAATCAACGGAACGATTGCATATACCGCACCGCAGCCGCCGGATACAAAGCAAGAGCAGGCCATTGTTACTAAAACCGCCAACGCAATAGGCCATTCCGAATCAATCATCGACATGCAGAAATAACCTACCGACAGGCCCAGGACAAAAATGCTTAAGGACAATTTACGGCCGAATTTATCGCTAATCCAGCCGCCGATTGGCCGCGCAACCAGGTTAATGAAGGCAAAACTGCCGCCCAGCAAACCGGCTTCGACCATGGTAATGCCATGCGACTCATGGAAGGTGTCGAAGAAAAACAGCGGCAACATCGAAACTACGGCCAATTCCGAACCGAAGGTAATGAAATAGGCCAGGTCCAGAATGGCAACCTGTTTGAATTTGTATTTATGGATTTCCTCTATCGGGTGTTGCAGATGCTCTTCATTGACGTGGATAATTTTATAGACGTTATAAAGGAATAAAACCCAAATGCCGGTATAAATACTGAGGGCTGCGCCATTCGATAACAGGTTGGCGCCGGTTGGCGATAATTTCCAGGTTAGCAGGCTCAAAGTGGCGTACAACGGGATGCTCATCATGATATAGAAAAACAAGTCCCAGATACTGGTGACTTCCATCGCCCCGGCTTTTTTAGGCTTAAAGTAAGTCGAACCCTTGGGCGTGTCGGACACACTGAAGAAATAAATGACCGAATAAATCAGCGCAATAACGCCTGTCGTTGCAATCGCATAGCGCCAGCCTTCGTCACCACCATAGATCAGCGCGAGAGCGGGCAAAGCTCCGGCCGCCGCCGCTGAACCGAAGTTTCCCCAGCCGCCGTAAATACCTTCGGCAATTCCCACTTGTTTGGCCGGAAACCATTCTCCGACCATGCGGATGCCGATCACAAAACCGGCGCCGATAAAGCCCAATAAGAAACGGGCCAGGGCCAGTTGCTCAAAACTGGTGGCAAAGGCGAACATAAAACAGGGAACGCTGCCTGCCGCGAGCAGTGTTGAATATGTGCGCTTAGGGCCGAACTTATCGACCAGAATACCGATCACAATGCGTGCCGGAATGGTCAGGGCGACGTTTAAGATCAGGATGGTTTTTATTTCCGAGTTGTTCATGCCCAGTGTTTTAGCGATCACCATCATTAACGGTGCATGGTTAAACCACACCACAAAGCTGATAAAAAAAGCCATCCACGTCATGTGGAGAATTTTGGTTTTTCCCGAAAAGGAGAGCAGGTTAAGGCGTTGAGAGGACATGATAGATTTCCAGTTATAAAGATGACTGGATTAGCAAAAGCATGTTGCATGCCACATATACTGGGACAGTTGTAATACGGGTTTATTTAAGGTGCGGACAGCCGAAAATGCAGGAAATAGAGCACCAAAAGCGGGCGCTTTAGACAAGCTTTCGTTCCCCGGTATTTACGCTTGCCTACTGTATTCCTGTCGTCGTACTCATATTTATTGCCTGAATCCATATCGGTAATATAGAGAGTAGAACAGCAATGTGTCGAACGATATAAAGTTGAAGGGGCAGGGCGAATAGGCACCATAATAATGCGTCGCGCATTATCATGGTGCAATAGAAGGTGCATTATTTTGGTGCAGAGAAATCGGCAAGTTTTAGAAACTTATATTCCCTTGCAACCAGATTTTTTGGGTATCCGTATTAGTAAAGGTATCGGCGGCATTATAGTTGTCGGCGCTGTAATACGCATATTTCGCTAATACCGAATAATGCTTGCCGAATTTCTTAAGCGCCGAAAAATCCCACTCATCGCCATACTTAAGTTGCCCGGTATCGTCGGAAAAATTGTGGTAAGTGCCGGTTAATATGACTTCGCCACGGTCAAAAGTGCCAATCATCGTGCCGAATACGTCGCGAATACCGTTTCTGGGCGTAACCAGGAATATATCCGCCCAGCCCTGGAAGGCATGGTTGGTGCCCAGCGGTGTATCAAACGTTTTATTGAGGCCTTTGCCGTCAAGCTGCTCTATGGCGCCTTGAAAGGTGAGGTTATAGGCCGTTAAGCCGCCCATCAGGTTAAGGCGGTCAACCGAGTACTTGGTCGGGCCGTGTCCGTAATCTTCCTGATGTCCCCATTCGGCGGTATAAACCACGCCGTAGTTGTCGCTCAGTTTCAGCGTGTCTCCCGGCTTTTGAAAATTGGTCATACGCAAGCCATAGGTTTCGCTGGACTTTTCATAGTTTTCCCGCTCGGTATAATTCAGCCAGTAGCCGTAACCGACCAGATTGCCGTAATCGCCGACTTTGTAATTGACGTTTAGAATCGGAGCCTCGATACGCTCGTTGGTGGCTGTAAATGTTTGTACATTACCGATATAGCCCGCATTAACGGTCAGGCCGAAAAGCTGCTGATTGTTGTGGGTGACCAGTACCGAGTCAAAGGTGGTTTCCATCTGCCGCCAGCCGACATTGCCGATAAACCGGTCGTCATCCAACTTGATGCGTTGCCGCCCGCCTTTAATCAAGGTATCGGGAATGCCGGCATAACTGAGCCATAATTGGTTGAGTTCGCTTTTTTCAGGGTCGGCAATCGTTGAGTAACGGGTATTGCTGTTGCGGGTACTATTGTAATCATCCACCATCGCCAAGTTGCCCTCATATTCGGCATAACCTTGAATACCATGAAATACCGGCGACAGTAAACCGGCGCGTAAGCGGCTGGTGACAGCATTGGCTGTTTTTTTGCGTGCCTCGGTCTTGATCTACGTTTTCCCAGCGCGTGTTTAGGTCGAACTTGACCGCGCCGTTTTTGCCGTAATGATAGAAATTAAGCGCATCCTCAACATCCTGAGTAACGCCCGCCAAGGCTGAGCCGCTCACTACCGATAGGGCCAATAGTGATGCAGATAAGGGGGTTTTTCTTTGTTGCTGCGGCATAAAGCCTCCTAATTGTATTTAATGTGTGGTGTTGCAAGTTGTCCACGAAAAGCACGAAAGGGACGAAATAAAGTAGGCCGAAATGAGATCACCCAAGCGTAGCGCGGGGCGGCGTTTCCGGCTTGCCGGTTGCAAAGCTGGAGCTTGGGAACCCGCATAAGTTGACCAACGAAGCGCTTATTAATGCGTATGATCGCACTCGGTTAGAAAGCTCAAGATGCTTTCCCGGTATTTGTAATAGTCGGGATGTTCCAGCAGGGCTTTGCGGCTGCGCGGTCTGGGCAAATCGATGTCTTCTATCTTGCCGATTTTGGCGTGTGGGCCGTTGGTCATCATGACCACACGGTCCGCCAGCAGGATGGCCTCGTCGACATCATGAGTGACCACAATGGCGGTAACGTGGGTTCTTTCCCAGACTTCCATCAACACTTCCTGTAATTCCCAGCGGGTCAGCGAATCCAGCATGCCGAACGGTTCATCCAGTAACAGCAGTTTGGGCGACAAGGCAAAGGCGCGGGCAATGCCGACACGCTGGCGCATGCCGTTGGACAGGTCGGCGGCTTTTTTACGGAGCGAGTCGCCCAAACCGACGCGGGTCAGATAATATTCAACAATATCGTCGCGTTCCGATTTGGAGGCGTGCGGGTAGACTTTATCTACGCCCAGCATGACGTTTTCAAACGCGGTCAACCAGGGAAACAGGCTGGGCGCCTGAAATACTACGCCACGATCAGGGCCCGCACTATCAATTTCTTTGTTGTCCAGAATAATAACGCCTTCGGATACGCTGTTCAGACCGGCGGTCATCGATAATACGGTTGATTTACCGCAGCCGGAATGGCCGATGATCGATATGAATTCGCCTTTTTTCATTTTCAGGTCGAAGCCGTCCACGACTTTAACCGAGCTGTTGCCGTCGGGCGTCGGGTAGATTTTGGACAGCTGTGAAAACTCCAGGTAACGGGGACGGCTTAAATCGCCCTGCGCGGGTTTTATCGCCAGGGATGGTGTGTATGCCGCAGGTCCGTCGGGAGCGGACGCGGCAATCGCCAGGGAGGGTGTGGGTGCCGCAAGCCTGCCGGGAGCAGGCGCGGCGAAGGCCGAGTGATCACGATCCCAGTCATTGCTGGTATTAGGTTTAACATTGGGCAGGACGATTTGATCGGCGCTTGAACCCAGGTTTTTTTCGATGCCGATGTCCATTAAATAACGGGTTATTTCGGCGCGTAATCGTTTAAATTCGGCGTTATGGTTTAATGCAGTCCGGTCTCTGGGACGATCGATATTGATATGAAAATCCGGGCCGAAGGTCGCATCGGGGCCGGGATTAAGCGGGATAACCCGGTCCGCCATGTAAATCGCTTCATCGACATCGTTGGTAATCAGAATGACGGTTTTCTTTTCCTGTGCCCAGATTTGCAAAATCTCATCCTGCAAGTTGCCGCGTGTCAACGCATCCAGCGCGCTGAGCGGTTCGTCGAGCAGCAAAATATCGGGGTTGGCGGCCAAAGCTCTGGCGACATTGACCCGTTGCCGCATGCCTCCGGAAAGTTCGGCGGGTTTTTTATCCATGGCCGCGCCGAGATTGACCATCCTGACGTATTTTTCGGTATGCGCTTTACGTTGCTCGGCAGGCCAGTCCTTAAAAATCTCATCGACCGCCAACGCCACGTTTTCAAACACCGTCAGCCACGGCATCAGCGAGTAGTTTTGGAACACGACGCCGCGGTCCGGTCCCGGTGCGGTAATCGGCCGGCCTTGTTTTAGCACTTCGCCGCTATCGGCCTGAATTAATCCCGCAATAGCTGAAATCAGCGTGGTTTTTCCGCTGCCGGAAAAACCGACAATGGCAACGAACTCGCCTTCTTTAATGCTCAGGTTGATGTTGTTGAGTATGGATGTCGCTCCATAGCTCTTGCACACGGCCTTTAATTCCAACAAAGGCTGGTGGGCGTCATTCGATGGCGCAGGCGACTTGCTCTGGGTGCGCTTAGCCTGTCCTGAGCTTGTCGAAGGGTTCACGATATTAAGATTTACGACGGACATCACCGACTCCTTGATTAAAGCGCTCTACCGAAAGAGAATATGTTTTGTAAAGACTGCATGATGCGGTCCAAGGCAAAGCCGATCAGGCCGATGGTAAATACCGCAACCATGATTCTGCCCAGGGAGTTGGAACTGCCGTTCTGGAATTCATCCCAGACGAATTTGCCCAGCCCAGGATTTTGCGCCAGCATTTCCGCAGCGATCAGCACCATCCAGCCCACGCCCAGCGACAAACGCATGCCGGTGAAAATGTAAGGCAGCGCAGACGGCAAAATGATTTTCTTGATTTGGGTGCTCCAGCTAAGACGCAACACTTTGCCGACATTGATCAGGTCCTTGTCTATCGATGACACGCCGACGGCGGTATTGATAAGGGTCGGCCACAGCGAACACAGCGTGACGGTAATCGCGGACGTCAGGAACGATTTTTCAAACCAGGAATCATCGGTAGTCACATACACGGCGCTGACTACCAGTGTGACGATGGGCAGCCAGGCCAATGGCGATACCGGCTTGAAAATCTGTACCAGCGGGTTGATCGCGGAGTTAAAGATCGGACTCATGCCGCAGAACAAACCGAGCGGCACGGCGATCAGCGTGGCAATCACAAAGCCTGCAAAAACCGTGTAAAGGCTGGTGAAAATCTTGTCCAGATAAGTGGCCTGGCCGTTATAGGGGCGGACTTTGATTTCAGCGGCCGGATCTTCCGCGTGTTTTTGGTCATTGCGGGTTTGCTGGCGTTGGTAGTACTCGGCTTCTTTGGCCCGTTCGGCGTAATGATCGTCGAGTAATCCGGCGGCTTCGTGCCATACCGCGACCGGGCCGGGAATTGCGCCCAAGCTGGTGTTGACTTTGGATGCGGAAAAGCTCCACAGTCCAAGGAAGACCATGAACGCGAGTATGGGGACGCCCATAATCAGCCAAAGTTGCCGGATTTGCAGAGATGGATTTTCTCCGGCAGCTATTTTTACCAAAGGAACAAACCAGGTGAGCCCGGTTATGTTTAAAAACTTTATCAGTTGGTTGTGCATTGTCGGTACCTCTAAAAGCAGGTGAAAGGCAAAAGGTTAAAGGCAAAAAAGGCGCGTCCCTGCACTAAGTCAACGTCCATTGTTTAGGTCGGCACTCGCACTTTTTTTCGGGTGGGTTCCCAAGCTCTAGCTTGGGAACGATGGCGTTACTCAACAACCTTGCCGCTCACTACTTTTTGTTTGCCTTTAAGCCCGATAGGAAACTTGCTCAGATAATCATTGGGCTTGGTGGCGTCGAAACTGATGCCGTCAATGAAGTCGGCGCTGGGCGGCTTGATACCGGTTTCGCTGTCGGCAGGAAAATCGCCTGCTTTCGCTTTGCCTTCGGCAACCAGCGCCTTGGCCGCGGCCATGTAAATATCCGGGCGATACACTTTTTTAGCGGTTTCCAGATACCAGGCATCGGTTTTGTATTCGTTGATTTGTCCCCAGCGGCGCATTTGCGTCAGACTCCAGACCGCATCGCTGTAATAAGGGTAAGAACCGTTATGACGGAAGAACACATTGAAATCGGGCAAGTCGCGTTTGTCGCCTTTTTCATATTCAAACGTGCCGTTCATGCTGTTGGCAAGAACCTCGTAATCAGCCCCGACATATTGTTTTTGCGACAGCATTTCCACGCCTTCATTACGATTTTTATTGTTTTCCGCATCCAGCCACATCGATGCGCGAATCAAGGCTTTTATCACTGCTTTATGGGTATTGGGGTTTTTATCCGCCCACTCTTTATTTACGCCGAAGATTTTTTCTGCGCTGTTTTTCATCAGTTCGTAATCGCTGATGACCGGTACGCCGATGCCTTTGAATACCGCTTGCTGGTTCCACGGTTCGCCGACGCAATAGCCGACAATCGTGCCTGAATCCATCGTTGCAGGCATTTGCGGCGGCGGGGTTACAGACAGCATCGCTTCGGCGTCGATCTGGCCGGACGTGTCTTCAGGCGGCGCGTAAAATCCTGGCTTGATGCCGCCGGCCGCCAGCCAGTAACGCAGTTTCATATTGTGCGTGCCGACCGGGAAGGTCATCGCCATATTGAACGGTTTACCCGCGGCTTTGTATTTTTCCAGCACCGGTTTTAAGGTATCGGCTTTGATCGGATGTACCGGCTTGCCGTCTTTGACCGGAATCTGCGGCTTCATCTGCTTCCAGACATCGTTGGATACGGTAATCGCATCGCCGTTTAAGGTCAGGGTGAAGGCGCTGACAATATCGGCTTTGGTGCCATAGCCGATGGCGGTGCCAAAGGGCAGGGTTGCCAGCATGTGCGCGCCGTCCAGTTCGCCGCTGACGACACGGTCTAATAACACTTTCCAGTTGGCTTGTGCTTCCAATTGCACGGAAAGGCCTTCCTCTTCGAAATAGCCTTTTTCCAGGGCAACCGCCAACGGCGCCATATCGGTCAGTTTGATGAAGCCGAGTTTTAAGCTTTCCTTTTCCAGTTTTTCAGCTGCGTAGGCACCGGTTGCAAAGGAAAAGGTTGATACCGCAGCCACGGCAACCAGCGCCGTAACCAGTTTTTTGATAGTAAATCGTCCGGTTTGTTTCATATTGACCTCAGCAGGTTTGAAAAAATCAGCAAAAAAAAAGCGTCACCTAACGGAATACGTACTGTATTCAGTCTGGTAGACGCCTTTGTCTGTTTGGGTTCGCCGTTGAACCCGTATTTTTTAGTGCCCCATCGTTGGAGCTCCTGTAATGTTTAAAGCAATCGTTGTGCCAAAATGGATTAATGCTTATTTTATGGATTTAAGTTAATGAATATAAGTGGTTATAGTTCGTATTGAGGAGGGCAAGGTGAGAGGGGGGGCTGTCTGTAATGCATCAATTTTGTGCATTCACCTGTTCGTTTGCACCAACTATGACGAATGCGCTTCCATATCTTCCAACTCGATATTGAGCGCTTTTGTTGAAAGCAATAACTCGCTTATTGATGCTAACAACGATAAAACAATAAACACCATGCTGAAGCCGAAAGTCATGTTGCCGTAATATTGCAGTCCGTAAAAGATCAGCCCCATAGCGAGCGTGCAGCAGATAATGCCAACGACTCCCAGCACTTGCATCGCCACAATAAAGCGGATGCGGAGCCTTAAGCTGTCGATCTGTTTTTTGGCAACCGGGCTTTGGGTTTTGTTAAACAGGTTATGCTGTTCTCTAATCCGGCTGGCAATCGCCAGAAAACGATTGGAATAGGCCAAAAATAAAACTGAAATGGCGGGAAATAACAGGGCGGGTGTGGTGATGGTGATGTCCATGGCTATTGATAGGGCTAATAAGGGGCAAAATAG
>Ga0160182_114271_pt1 | contig 25837 bp, 24 predicted proteins | sample met14sa_FD_108561 | JGI IMG/M metagenome (GOLD analysis project Ga0160182, IMG submission 108561) | Synthetic bacterial communities of pure cultures from sediment of Lake Washington, USA, under high oxygen condition - MT... | ecosystem: Engineered > Modeled > Simulated communities (microbial... >... | reverse complement strand
TTTTTTCATAAAATTCCTTAAAGTTGATACGTAGATTTTAAATATGAGCAATCTTGTTTAAGCGCCAAGTTTAAACTGCGCTTAAACACCAACAAATTCGCTGATTAGAAAGATACTCCAGCAAAGCTACGCGCGTTTACACAAATTATATTAACGATAGAAATCGTTAAACACGCAATAGCCATCACGGCTTAACGTGAGCTTTAGTAACCGCGTTGACAATCAAAGTGGAATTTAAAAGAAAAAATCAAAAAAGCTTAAAAGGTAAAAAACTTAGAAGGTTAGTGCGCCCAATCTATAGCGGTAGAGTCGCACTGGGTCAACGACGACTCATCGGCACAAGGCTGCTCGTTCATTAACAACATCATGCTTACTACCTTATTCACAGCACTAACGAGCCAACTTTAGCACGCACCACTCAGCATTGCCAGAGGGAAATATTTTGTTGAAAGCGCACAAAACTCAGCTGTTGGAAAGGTAGCTGAATAAAAAATATTGAAGAAAACCATGTATTAGCCATTAAAATAGCAATATATGCAGCAATTATTCACCCAACAAAACTTCGCTTTCAGCAAATTACTCGCTTTTCGTATCCAAATCGTACTGGCATATCAAATCATGGCAGTCGCCGTGGGCTGGCATATTTACGAAATCACACACGATACGTTATCACTAGGTTTGGTGGGTTTGGCTGAGGTCATTCCGTATTTTGCTTGTGCACTCTTTGCTGGCCATGCGGTCGATCATTATTATTCACGCCGATTGTTTGGCGTATTTGCAGCAGCCATGCTGTGCCTGAACGCACTTACTCTGACCTTGGTGACGCAGGGTTTAATCAATGGCAATACCAGTTATTGGATTTATGGCTCGATTGCCTTCACAGGCTTTGCGCGTGCGTTTATCGCACCCAGTGTCAACTCGCTTTTCGCGATTATTTTGCCACGCGAATCGTTCGGTAAGGCAATAGGCATCAGTAGCAGTATTTTTCAAACGGGTTTGGTATTGGGCCCGGCGATTGGCGGTTTGACGATTGGCTTTGCAGGCAAAACAGCCGCCTATGCGCTGGCGACTTTACTGTGTTTTGGTGCGGCCATCACCATGTTGTCAATCAAAGTGAAAGAACCTAAAGCGCTAAGTGAAATACCGGTTTTCACCAGCATTAAACAAGGACTTAATTTTGTATTTAGCAATCAAATTATGCTGGGTGCATTGTCATTGGATATGTTTGCTGTACTTTTTGGCGGTGCGGTTGCCATGTTGCCAGCATTTATTCAGGATATTTACAAAATCGGCCCTGAAGGCTTGGGCATATTGCGTGCCGCGCCAGCAGTTGGTGCTATTGTCACCGGGTTATGGCTAACGCGTCACCCCATTAATCACCATGCAGGCCGCTGGTTATTATGCGCAGTGGCGGGTTTTGGCTTAAGTATCATCGGTTTTGGATTGGCAACCAGCTTCTGGGTGGCATTTGCACTACTACTGTTTTCTGGCGTTACCGATGGCATTTCTGTTGTCATGCGCCAAACCATTATGCAGCTTGTGACGCCAGACGGCATGCGTGGCCGTGTTTCGGCGATTAACGGGATTTTTATCGGCTCTTCAAATGAGCTCGGCGCGTTTGAATCAGGACTTTCCGCGCGCTTGCTGGGTTTAGTGCCATCGGTTATCTTTGGCGGATTAATGACCTTATCAGTAGTTGGCGTTACCGCAAAACTGGCACCCAAACTGCGTGATTTAGAGTTACATCAAATCCAATAGTTTTAAGCTAATTAGTAGGCCAGTTTTTTAACGCCAACTCTACCACCTCACTTGCTGTTACAGCACTCTTCGCCTCAGTCACAAAAGCTGCTGAATCTGTTTGTAGAAACCCACTCCAATCGCAGCTGATTATGATAACTATCAAAAGCGGCAAAGACTTACTAAAAATTCAGATGACGCATCACTTGTATGAGTAATTAGTTATTTTTTAGCAGGTGTACTCGATTTCATTGGAATAATTGAATGCACTGGCACCACGACTTCTTTACTTTTTTTAGGTTTTTTCGCTTCTTTGTTACTTTTAATTTGACCTTTGGCCATGATGAGTCTCCAAAATTAATATGTGTGAGTCATCATAGGCTGATATAGAAATATAGGGCAATTATTTACAGATAAGCTATTTTGAGGCTGGCGGTTGCTGATTCATGATTGTTTGACTGCTAAAAGGTTGATCTCTCAATTTTTCTGCCAATGCTTTAGATTCTGCTTTACGTTTTTCTGTGTAGTGCAGAATATTTTCCAATTGTGCGGCAGAAGGCAAGGCTGGGTCATTCGGCAGTTTTGATAGCTTTTCAAAACTTTCTTCATAAGGCTCACTAATCAAATAATCGATTTTGCCTGCCAGTTCATCCAAGGTCGATTTACCTTGCTTGCCTTCATGCTGAATTTCTAGCCACGAGCGATTAATTGCCTGATCTTGATATAAAAATTCATTAATTTGACTACGCACTAACAATTCATCACTCCATTTATAGGTGGGTGCAGGAATTAGTTTAATCAGCACAACAGTTGCAAAAACCATTATCGCGGCGGCACTTAAACTGTATTTAATTGGCATAGTTCGCGCAGTGATAGCTTGAGAGAGAACGATACTCGCCAATATACCCGTCACAAAGCCGCCAATGTGTGCTGCGTTATCAATGCCAGGAATAATAAAACCTAACACAATGGTTAATGCAGAAAAAGCTAAGCCGCCGCCAAATAACCAGCGAAATTCACGCGTAGAAATTGCTGCACGTTCACGCCACAAAAAGATAAACGCTGCACCATAGATACCAAAAATCGCACCCGATGCGCCACCAGAAACCGCTGAGTTGCCTTGTACGACGAGCGAAAGCAAATTACCGCATAAACCACTGATTAGATAAATGCAGAGAAAACGCCAATGCCCGTACATACGCTCAACCAACTGACCAGAATCCCACAGTGCAAAACTATTTAACGCCAGATGCACTGCGCCAAAATGCAGAAACATGGCCGTGCCCAGTCGCCACCATTCACCGTCTTGAGTTGCCGGGCCAAAATTAGCACCCCAATTTAGCTGTATGCCATTATTGGTCGAATGCCAAAATCCCGCGCCACCAAAGAGCATGGCAATAAAAACCAACACATTAATGCTGGTTAATAGCTTGGTCACGCCAATTTTTGGGGTGCGCTGAATCAATAATTCATGAAGAGGCTGCAAGTAAATTCCAACTCATTAAGTGTATAAATATTAAGCCATTTGTGATCAATCCGTCTGAGAATTTATCACGGCTAATAGTTTAATTTAAACTGCATCATAAAAGTGCTTAATGTCAGAGGACTCGTATCAGGTTGAAAATTAAGACTAAAATAGCCCGATATTTTCATCCCAATTTTCAGGAGTTCGCCATGTTATCCATGTTTGATGCAACCATATCACCACTTAGCCGCACTTTAAAAAACTTAAGCCATATTCTAAAAAAAGGCGAAGAATATGCAGATGCAAAGAAAATCGAACACGATGTTTTACTTAACGCGCGACTTTTTCCTGATATGTACCCGTTAATACGCCAGGTACAAATTGCCACGGATATGAGTAAAGGTGCGGCGGCCAGACTAGCGGGTGTTGAGATACCGAAATATGAAGACACGGAAACGACTTTTGCAGAGCTATACGCACGCATCACTAAAACACTGGATTTTATCGCATCCATTCAGCCTGAACAGTTAGTCGATGCCGATATGCGTGACATTACCGTTACTGTGCGTAAAATTGAACTTAAATTTACAGGGCAAGATTATTTACTTAAATGGGTAATGCCAAACGTGTATTTTCATGCTGCCACTGCATATAACATCTTGCGACATAACGGTGTAGAGCTTGGCAAACCCGATTTTTTAAGAATCAATAAAGATTAACAATTGCTTAATGGCTGCTAACAACACAGTTTCGGCCTTTTTGTTTTGCCTGATAAAGCCGCCTATCGACTTCATGAATAAAGGTCAGCGCGCCTTCATCTGTCTGTGGGATAACAGTACCAACGCCGATACTAACCGTCAGAATTTGGCTTACTTCTGATTTTGCATGCAAAATTTGCGCTTTAAAAATTAACTGATGACAACGTTCTGCCACTTTTTTTGCATCGTCTTCATCTGTTTCAGGCAACACAAGTACAAACTCTTCGCCACCAAAACGTGCACAAAAATCGCGCGAGCGTCTGGCCGCGGCGCTTAAAACCTGTGCGACACGTTTTAAACAATCGTCACCCTGAATATGTCCATAGTGATCGTTATATTGTTTAAAGTAGTCAATATCTAACATAAGGACTGAAAGCGGCTGATAATTGCGGCGCGCGTTCAGCCACTCTACCTCCATAATCGAATCAAACATACGGCGATTCGCCACCCCGGTTAATCCGTCTTTAAAGGAAAATTCTTCCAGTTTTTTCTGCAAAGTAATTAACTTTTCTTCGGTTTCCTTGCGCTCACTGATATCGAACATAAAGCCGACCAGTGACTCAACTTCGCCATTTTTATCGCGAATCACATGCACCACATCGCGAATCCAGACATAACGACCATCTTTGGTGAGTGCGCGATAATCCGCCTCATGATCAACCCCGTCTTTTGATTTAGAAATGCAGTACGCTGCTACCCACTCCTTATCATCCGGATGCATCCGATCAACCCAATCCTGCGATGTCGCCCAACTGGATTGTGACCAACCGAGCAATCTTTCTATCTGCGGACCAATATAGGCGAAACGCATGGTGCTCCAATCCAATTTCCAAGGAATCGCCTTGGTGGACTCTAACAACGCTTTATAAACAGTACTGTCCGGTTCATTATTTTGTGTTGTACCTGTCATTTTTTCATTCCAAAAAACTTAAAACTCACTGTATTAACAGTCTTACAATCATCATACGCCTAAAGAAAATTGATTTAAAAAGCCTCAAATCTTAATCCGTCTTATTTCAGCGTCACATTGACACCAAACCGCATATTTATGTGCAAAAAACATACATTCTTAGGGCAATCCCTAGTCTCTAAATAATTTCCCGCACGGATTTAATAGGATTAAAGTCCGTATTAATTCTTGCATCCATGATTCTGGGTAAATTGCTTTCAATCCAATCGGCAAGTGTATTGATGTGAGCCGCTACCTCTTCACCCATCGGTGTCAGGCTATACTCAACATGGGGTGGCACTACAGGAAAAGACTGACGATTTAAAAATCCATCCGACTCCAGGCTCTGTAAAGTTTGGGCTAGCATCTTCTCACTTACCCCATTCACTTTTTTGCGAATCTGGCTGAAGCGCGCTGTACCTTCGAGCAAGACAATTAGAACAAGCACTCCCCACTGGCTTGTTACGTGCTTCAGTACGCTTCGGGAAGGGCATTCCGCCGCTAATAATTCGCCACGCTGTAATCGTAACGCTAGTGGCAATAACGCAGAGGGATTTTCGATATTCTCATTTACCTTCATACTTACCTTTTTGTGCGTACTTACTTTTAGTAAGTTAATAAGCTATCTTATCACTTCCATCCAATATTAAGGAGATCAATATGATTGCTGTTACAGGAGCTTCTGGCCAGTTAGGCAGATTTGTCATTCAGTTTCTACTAGAAAAAATACCTGCATCTGAAATCATCGCAGCGGTACGTAATCCAGAAAAAGCTAAAGATCTAGCAGGCCTTGGCGTACAGGTCAGACAAGCTGACTACAACCAACCCGAGACTTTAACCAATGCCTTTAAAGGAGCTGAAAAACTATTGCTGATATCATCCAGCGAAGTCGGTAGCAGGACTCCTCAGCATCTCGCGGTTATTGCGGCAGCAAAACAAGCAGGCGTTAAGGTGATTGCCTACACAAGCCTGCTTAAAGCCGACACCTCCCCACTCGCTCTAGCCAGTGAGCATTTGGAGACGGAACAAGCACTGAAAGCCTCTGGCGTTCCATTTGTATTGCTACGCAATGGCTGGTACACGGAAAACTATACAGCCAGCATTCCTGCTGCATTGGCGCATAACGCATTAATTGGTGGCGCAGGAGATGGCAAGATCGCCTCAGCTGCTCGAGAAGATTATGCAGCAGCGGCAGCAACAGTATTATTAAGCCCCATTAAATCAGGTACGATTTACGAGCTTGCCGGTGACGATGTATATACCTTGGCAGAATTCGCCAATGAGATTGCAAAGCAATCAGGCAAAACGGTGAGTTATGTCAATCTTTCACAAGATGAATTTACAGCAACGTTGGAGAGGGCCGGGCTGCCAAAAGCATTCGCAGCGTTACTTGCAGACTCTGATATCGGCGCATCTAAAGGCGGCTTGTTTGATAACAGCCACCAACTTAGCCGATTGATAGGCCGGCCTACCAAGCCATATAGCGCGGTAATTGCAGCAACATTGCAAAGCTAGTCTATGGTTTCCCAGGCATTAATGACTTTATCCGGTGCTAACTGCGCATAGTGATATGCGCGCCCACCTAACCATAAACAAAGCCCGATGACCGCAAAAGCAAGCTGGCCAAGGGCAAGCCATAAAACGGAATGCATCAGAAATGGTGCAACTACCCCTGCCACCACTGCGCCCAACATGGTTTGTGTGAATGACTGGCAAGAAGCCACCGTACCACGAATGTTGGGAAACAAATCCATCACCAGCAATGTAAGCGATGGCGCAACAAGCGACATGCCAAGCGTGTAAAAGAATAGCGGCATCACCGACCAGGGAATCGCTGGTGGATAAAACAGGTGGTACAACACATTCACCAGCGACGCGCCTATTAGCAGCACATAACCGATAAACATTATTTTCCCGACAGATAATTTACCAGCCAATCGATTAGCCGTTAGTGCGCCTAAAAAGATACCGCCAACCGCTGGAATAAACTGCCAGGCGAATTGATCTGGCCCCAATCCTAAGTGTTTGGTAATAAATACTGGCGCGGCTGCAACATACAAAAACAAACCAGCAAAATTAAATGCGATTGCCCCGGCTTTTAACTGAAATAATGGTGAACGAAATACTTGCTTGTAACTAGACGCCAAAAACTGTGGATTAAACGGCGTGCGCTTTTCTACCGGCAACGTTTCTGGCAGTTTTTTATAGCAATACCAGAGCAACAAAGCCGTATATACAAACAACGTTAAAAAAATCGTGCGCCAATCATACAACTTCACAATCCAACCGCCAAAAATGGGGGCGATAGCAGGTGCAATGGCAAAGATCATGGTCACTAGCGATAACAGTCGTGCTGCGGGCACGTCTGAATAAGTGTCGCGAATAATCGCCCGGCCAACGACCACACCAGCGCCTGCGGATAGACCTTGCAGCATACGGAATGCCCATAAATATTCTACCGTATGCGATGCCGCACAACCTAAAGTCGCCACCGCAAACACTGCCAATGACATCAAAACGATGTTGCGCCGACCAAATGCATCGGATAGCGAGCCATGCCACAAAATCATAATGGCAAACGAAAACATATACGCCGTCAGCGTTTGCTGCACATGGATTAAGCTTGTGCCCAATGAAGCTTCAATTGCAGGGAAAGCGGGCAAATAAGTATCTACTGAAAATGGGCCAAGCATGGCTAAACCCGCCAGCATGATGGCCAGCATGTTACTAGTAGGAAACGGAATGGCTTTAGGATTTGTTTGCATGCGTTCTATGGTGTCGGCAGATTGAGTAATTGAGCTAAATACATGGGTAAATATCTTAACTTAAAATACACGCCATCAAAGAACTAATCTCACCTAGCTTCTAATATAACTTTGCATATCACCATTAATCCATAATATGGAATCTACAATTCCATATTACTCCACACTATGACTATTAACACTATGCGATTATGTTGCTTGAATTTAAAATAGTTTATGGTCTAAGTAATTGTTAAATTAAATTATTTTAGAGATAAAACATCTAATAAAAAAACTAAAAGTAACAAAAATCAAGGAGCAGTTCATCATGATCACTTTGAATATTAATGGCAAGGAACAACAGCTTGATGTGCCGGATGACATGCCGATTTTATGGGCATTAAGAGATGTAGCGCATCTGACTGGTACCAAGTTTGGCTGTGGCATGGCGCAATGTGGGGCTTGCACTGTGCATCTGGATGGGCAAGCGATACGTTCGTGCATCACGCCAATTAGCGCGGCAGCTGGTAAAAATATCACCACGATTGAAGATATGCAAAACGACAAAGTTGGCCAAGCTGTGCAAGCCGCGTGGGGTGAAATTGATGTCGTGCAATGTGGCTACTGCCAATCTGGTCAAATCATGTCGGCCACAGCTTTGCTGACTACCAATAAAAAACCGACTGACGCCGATATTGATGCAGCGATGAGCGGCAATATCTGCCGTTGCGGTACTTATCCGCGCATTCGCGCCGCCATACACAATGCTGCAAGCAAGTTAGCTTAAGGAGCCGGCCATGAATGCACCCTTAAAAAATACACCGTTAAATATTTCAAGACGTACTTTTATTAAAGCTGGCGCGCTGGTAGTTGGCGGATTAGTAATTGCGTTCACCATTCCGCACGCCAAGCGCTTTTTAATGCCCGGTTCTGTGGCAGAGACAGCTCCAGACGCGGCAAAATTACCCGCACCAAATGCATTTTTGCGTATTGGTACGGATAACACGATTACCGTTATGCTGGCGCATAGCGAGATGGGGCAGAGCATTTGGACAACATTACCCATGCTGATTGCCGAAGAGCTGGATGCGGACTGGAGCAAAATCAAAGTGGAACATGCTTCTGCTGCACCGGAATATGTTCATACCGCTTATGGTCTGCAAATTACTGGCGGCTCTTCTACCACTTGGTCTGAATTCGACCGTTATCGTCAAGCTGGTGCTTTAACGCGCGCACTCTTAATCAGCGCAGCGGCCGAGAAATTAGGTGCTTCTGCTGATAGCCTTAAAACTGAAAATGGCTATGTTATCAGCGGTGATAACAAAATCAGTTATGGCGATTTAGCAGAAGCTGCTGCCAAACTGGAAACGCCAAAAACAATCACTTTAAAAGAACCTAAAGATTGGAAGATTATTGGCAAAGCCACCAAACGTCTGGATGGGCCTGAAAAGATAAATGGCACAGCCATCTTTGGCCAAGACATTCAGTTTGATGGCCTGATGACGGCGATGGTTGCACGTTCTCCAGTGATTGGCGGAACAGTTAAAACATTCGATGCAACTGCTGCCAAACAAATAAAAGGCGTACGCCAAGTTGTACAAGTGTCCACGGGCGTAGCGGTAATTGCAGATAATTATTGGGCGGCGAAAACAGGCCGTGAAGCGCTGAAAGTGGATTGGAACTTAGGCGAAAACGCCAGTCTTGATTCAAAAGCATTGTTGGCAGAATACAAAAAACTGGCCGCAACAACTGGGTTAATCGCAGCAAAAGCTGGCGATAATAAAAGCGCTATGGCTAAAACAAATCAATTTGTTGAGGCGGAATACGCATTGCCTTATTTGGCACACGCGCCAATGGAGCCGCTGAACTGCTCAGTCAAAATTGAAAAGGATATTTGTGAGATTTGGACCGGCACGCAAATGCAAGGTACAGACCAATTGGCAGCAGCAAAAATACTGGGCTTAAAACCTGAGCAGGTCAAAATTCATACGGTATTTCTCGGCGGCGGCTTTGGTCGTCGCGCTAACCCTCAGGCTGATTTTGTATCTGAAGCCGTGCAGGTAGCTAAGGCTGCAGGCGTGCCAGTCAAAACGGTATGGAGCCGTGAAGATGATGTGAAAGGCGGCTACTATCGCCCCATGTTTGTACACAAAGCCAAAATAGCTTTGGATACAAATGGCATGCCATCTGCATGGGAGCATGTGGCTGTCGGTCAATCCATTATGTTAGGCACACCGTTTGAAGCATTTCAAATCAAAGATGGCGTTGATGCGACTTCTGTAGAAGGCACTGCGGATTCACCTTATTTAAAAAACATTCCGAACTATCAAATAAGTTTGCACACTGCCAAAACTAAGATACCTGTACTCTGGTGGCGTTCGGTTGGCCATAGCCACACTGCGTTTGTGATGGAAAGCCTGATTGATGAGCTTGCCCATACCGCGAAAAAAGATCCGCTGGAATATCGCCGTGCGTTGTTAAAAGATCATCCACGACATTTGGCGGCACTGAATTTAGCCGCTGAAAAAGCGGATTGGAATAAACCACTGGCTAAAGGTGTATTCCGCGGTATCGCAGTGCACGAATCGTTCGGCAGTTTTGTGGCACAGATTGCAGAAGTTTCTGTAAATGAAGGTGAAGTCAAAGTGCATCGCATGGTTTCTGCCATCGATTGCGGCCTCGCGGTGAACCCGGACTCGCTGAAAGCGCAAATGGAATCATCCGTTTCGTTTGGCTTGGGCGCAGCCATGCAAAGCGAAATCACTTTTAAAGATGGCATGGTCGAGCAATCTAACTTCCACGATTACCAAGTGATGCGTATGGGCAATATGCCTAAAGTTGAAGTGTATATTGTGCAAAGCACTGAAAAAATGGGCGGTGTGGGCGAACCAGGCTTACCTCCAGTGGCACCTGCGGTGACCAATGCGATTTTTGCGGCAACGGGCAAACGTATTCGCACCTTGCCGATTGGGAACCAATTAGCTTAGATTTTTAGAATATTATGAAATCTGCTGATTTAGAAGTGTTAACCCGTGCGCTGGAATGGCTGGAAAGCGGCTATAAAGCGCATCTGTTCACTGTTGTGCAAACATGGGGCTCAGCCCCGCGTTTGCCCGGCGCGATTTTGGTCGTGCGCGAAGATGGGCATTTAATCGGCTCAGTTTCTGGTGGCTGCATAGAAGATGACTTAGCCGATAAAGCACGTGATAAAACATTGCCCAAAACGCCAACTATTATGGAATACGGCATCAGTCGAGACGACGCGCAACGCTTTCGTATTCCCTGCGGCGGTCGCTTGCAGATATTTGTTGAACCGCTGAATGCTGCAGAACAACTACAACCGCTACTTAATAGTTTGCAGGATAGAAAACTGATCAAACGCTCTGTGAATTTGAATACGGGGCACATCAAGTTAATGCAGGTTTTGCCTGAAGGTTTGCCAAAAATCGATGGCGATTGGTTTCATACTTACTTTGGGCCGCAATGGCGTTTGCTGATTATTGGTGCAAATCAATTGGGTTCCATGCTGGCGAGCATGGCACAAGTACTGGATTTTGATGTGCTGATTTGCGAACCACGCCAGGAGATTCGTGATGAATGGCATGTGGAAGGCGTGACATGGATTGAAGGCATGCCCGATGATGTGGTGCTAGAAATCAATGCGGATGCACATACAGCGATTGTTGCGGTGACACATGACCCTAAACTGGATGATATGGCTTTGCTTGAAGCACTCAAGTCGGATGCGTTTTATGTCGGAGCACTTGGCTCACATAAAAATCAGGAAAAGCGGCGTGAGCGTTTGCGCATGTTTGACCTGAATGAGTTAGAGATTTCTACCATGCGCGGACCTGTGGGCTTGCAGATTGGTAGCCGCACGCCAGCTGAAATCGCTATTGCTATCCTTGCCGAGCTTATTCAGGTAAGGGCACAACAACTGAAAATGGGCACGGGTTTTATCAGTGATATGAGCGAGATTCGCTGTCAGGCCTAACTTTTACTTTATGTGAGATAAATCTGCAGGTGTATCAATATCCGCTAGAATCCCAGCGTCATCTATTGCCAATAATTCCACCTCATTGGAATAGCGTTTAATAATGGAACGCGCGCCTTCATCACCTTGCAGGCTTTCTAACTCATTGCGGAATTTTGCAGAAAAACCAACAGGATGCCCACGCTGGTTTTGATAGGTTGGCATCACGATTGAAGCGCCTTCAGCCACTTTATTCGCCACCGCACGGATAGTTTCAGGTTTAATGTAAGGCATATCCGCCAACGTAATCACAAAACCATCTTTTGCCGCCTCAAAGCTGGATGAGTAGCGAATAGTGGCAGTCAAACTATCGGCCATTTCCTGCTCATGTTCATTACAAAAAATCACCTTTAAACCCGTATTAATCAGTAACGTCGCCAGCGCCTTGTTTTCTATCCTAAGCACTGCAATACTGTCTGGAATCGCTTGAATCAAATGCTCGGCAGACGCCAATGCGATTGGTCGGCCATCTGGCAATAGCTGTAAAAGCTTATCTACCGAACCGAATCGGCGCGAAAAACCTGCTGCTAATAAAATGCCGACCACTTATTTATTAACCTTCACCGCGCTTCACTTTTGCTTCGTACTCTTCAATTTCTATCAGTCCCTGCGATTCCGCGATGGCTTTTTCTTCTGGCGTAATCGCATCCTGCACGATATCCAGTCGTTTCCAGGTGGGAATCGGCGTCACTTTGCACGGTTCAGGCACATATTTTGATTGATCGATTTTCTGGTATTTATGGATATAGCGTGGGCAATTCACCCATATTTTTGTCACCGTCACCATAATCAAATATTTAGCTTCGGTATATTCAGCCATTAACGCATGCTCACGCACCAACTTTGCCGTGCCTTGTACACGCACTCTGTGCGGCGTTTCAAAGTCGATAAAAAGCAGACCGACCTTGCCCTGTGCATCGATATTGCCAACGGAATAGAACATGCCGTTACCATCAAAACCCGGGAACACCAGCGTGCTGTCATCCAGCACTCTGATAAAGCCAATACCGCCGCCTTTGTATGAAACCGTGGGCATGCCGTCCGGATCAACAGTAGAAAGAAAAAACATATCTCGCGTGCTGATAAATTTCTTTTCTTCTTCCGAAATCGTTTCATGAATCCAGCCGTTATCCAACAACTCCGCCAGCTTGGTTGTATTGAATTCTTCCTGAAGTGCGCGGTGTTCTGCCGAGTATAAAGATGCCATATTTTTGCCTCCGAAATTGGATTAACTAAACCTAGTTATGTAAATGAAATATTGTTCATGACTTTCCACTGCCTATCCACTTTTAATACATTCAAAAAATCCGTGAAACGGTGTCCAGTCCAGTTATCTGATTCTAGCCGAACCCTGGCAACCGTGCCCACAAAACCAAATTACTTGCTGTAATATATACAGGAACACCATTCTATTCCAGCGTTTGAATACTTAAGTTAAATATAGATTAAGTATGAATTAAACGCAGAATGCCAGATGTATAATCAATTACGCGGAAAACTGCAATTTCAGAATCGAGGGCATACATGGAATCTTCAACTCACACGCTTAACAACCTCTTTGCCCAGCTTGGCTTGCCATCAGAAGATTCGGCAATACAAAGCTTCATCCAAACGCACAACCATTTGGCAGGCAACTTGGCACTTTCAGAAGCGCCATTTTGGACACCAGCGCAAGCCGCATTTTTACGTGAAGAAATCTTGAAGGATGCAGATTGGGCAGAAGTGATCGACCAGTTAAATGCGAGATTGCATGCATAGATTTACAATGTATATAACAAGCACTGGCAAGCCATCCAGCTTATGTTTAAGTCATAGCAGACTCCGAACAAACTGCTTCCGTTGTGATTTCACATCATGTAACTAGTACATAAATGGTTATTTAGTTAATCAGTTACCCAATTGAGTGAATACTTACACTTTTTACTTATTAACCGCAGCCCACAATCTTTCTAATAAATCTGGGCTTTTCATCTTCTCTATCCACCACTTCAATCCCGCCCCATTATCTTCGGTGCGCCATGCAAGATAAAAAGGCTCTGGCTGTCTAGGCTCTTCGACCCGTTTTTCAAGTAACAGCCCGCTTAAAATTGCTTGGCGCGCCAATGGCTCTGGTAGAAATCCAAATCCGACGCCTGCCAATTGAAACTCATATTTACTATGCATAGTGGGTAAAGCCAAAGTATTTTGCCCGAATAACAAGCCCACAGTCCTTGGCGGCATTTTTCGCACGGAATCGCTGACACTAATGGCGAGATAATGGTTGAAATCCGATTTACCTAGCGGATGCTCAACGTTGGCTAACGGATGTTCTGGCGACACCGCGAATACAAACTCAACTGTTCCGATCTCATAAGAATTATAGCCTCCGCCAGAAGGACCTTCACCAGCTGCGCCAATCAGCAAATCTACGCGCCTATCCATGAGTGCTTCCCAAGTTCCGGATAGTGTTTCTTGAGAAAATCTGAGCCGTGTGAGGTCTGCAACCTTGCAGAATTCGGTAATATCTTGAACCAGTGCAGAAGGTGAAAACAATGAATCCATACCAATGGTTAACTCAGTTTCCCAGCCCAAAGCAACGCGCCTGACGCGATGCTCCAGATCTTCCGCAGCCTTAAGTAAATGACGCCCTTCATTTAATAGCTCGCTGCCGGCTTTAGTAATGGTTACTTTAGGGCCTAAACGCACAAACACCTGCACGCCTAAATCTTGCTCTAACTTACTGACTGTATATGAAATAGTAGAAGGCACTTTATGCAGCGCAGTGCCTGCCGCTGCAAATGATCCCAGTCGATCAATCGCATCCAATATCAGCAATGCATCTAATGTGATTCTAAACATTCTATTTTTTCGATGATAGGTTGATAATTTTTCCGTTTTTCATTCAGTTAATCTCGGTTCATACTGCACTCACGTTATAAGAATCATGCTTAAGAGACAAGATTGATGTGATGTAAATGATGTGCAAAATTATCGCATATAAATATCACCAATCGTTTACAAATAAATTGAATAGGAGTTAACCATGTTAAAAGTACATAAAAATAGTAGTCGCGGTGCTGCAGACCATGGCTGGTTGCAATCCAATCATTCATTTTCATTTGGTCAATTTTACAACCCAGAAGAAATGGGCTTTGGTCCACTTTTAGTGATTAATGAAGATCGCGTACAGCCAGCCAAAGGTTTTGGCACACACGGTCACAACGATATGGAAATCATTTCATACGTATTAAGTGGTGCGCTGGAGCATAAAGACAGTATTGGTACTGGCTCAGTGATTCGCTACGGCGATGTGCAAAGAATGAGTGCCGGCACTGGCGTGCGTCATAGTGAATTTAATCACTCGAGTACTGAGCGTGTACATTTTTTACAGATATGGATTGAGCCAAATGTAAAAGGTATCGCGCCTAGCTATGAAGAAAAACACTTTGATACTGCTTCTAAAGTCGGCAATCTACGCTTAATCGCCTCATCTGACGGTAAAGATGGCAGTGTACTCATTCACCAAGATGCCAGAATTTATGCGGCTATTCTGGGCGAGTCAGATCAGGTAGAACATACTTTGGCGACAGGTCGTACTGGCTATGTGCACGTGATTCGCGGACAAGTGGATGTAAACGGTGTCGCTTTGAAAACTGGGGATGCTTTGAAAATCACTGACGAATCTCTAGTTGAATTTACCAATGCACACGCAGTTGAATTACTTTTATTCGATTTACCTTACTAATATTTTTTGAATACTCATTTTATTAGGAGAAATTACCATGACTAAACCTTACGTTCGTCTAGACAAAAACAATGCAGCCGTATTATTGGTTGATCATCAAGCAGGCTTGTTATCGCTTGTTCGTGATATTGAACCCGATAAACTCATGAACAATGTGCTGGCGTTAGGCGACATGGCGGAATATTTTAAACTGCCGACTATCCTAACCACTAGTTTTGAAACCGGCCCGAATGGCCCGTTGATTCCAGAATTTAAAGCGCAATTTCCTGATGCGCCTTACATCGCTCGCCCTGGCAATATTAACGCTTGGGATAACGAAGATTTTGTAAAAGCTATTAAAGCGACGGGTAAAAAGCAATTGATTATTGCTGGTGTGGTGACTGAAGTGTGTGTAGCGTTTCCAACACTTTCCGCTCTGGAAGAAGGCTTTGAGGTTTTTGTCATCACCGATGCATCAGGCACCTTTAATGAGTTAACCCGCCAAGCGGCTTGGGATCGTATGTCATCCGCAGGTGCTCAATTAATGACATGGTTTGGCGCGGCGTGTGAATTACACAGAGATTGGCGCAATGATATAGAAGGTTTAGGTGAATTGTTCTCTAAACATATTCCTGACTATAAAAACCTGTTTACCAGCTATAACCACTTAACTGCTGACAAGTAATCCAAAAAGTCGCCAAGACAATATATATTATCTTGGCGACTTTCATCTTTTAAATTATTGAGCTATAAATTTGGTTAAATATTGGCTTGAGACGGCTCAGAAAATTAGAGCGTAAAGTAATTGATCGCCTGCTGACCAAAAAACCAGATAGATACAAAATAGGCCGTGAAATACAGCACGGTTATCACTAACCAAAATAAAGAGAAAAACACCATCAGCCCATCATCTTCAAGCTCGCCAATACAGTAAAACAAAATAGCCAAACCTGGGAGTGTGTTATTAAACGGCAGCGGAATGGGGAATGGAATGGCCATTAACAAGCCGCTTGCGAGCAAAATCCACCCACTCACGCGCCGCCCTGTTTTGCCACTCACCAAATGCTGCATTCTTGGCTTAGTAATTTTGCGACACAGGCCAATGATTTTCAGACCTACCTTAATCATCAGTCGCAATATTTTTTCCTGTAGCGCTAATTCGCGCACACGTTTTGGCAGCACGGGCGATTCATGCCCCCTCAGCAATTGCAATCCCAGCACGGCAAACGTCAAGCCACCCGCTACCGACACTGGGCCAAGTGGAAGTGGCTGCATAAAAGGTAATACCAGAATGATGGCGATAAATGCGTAAGCCGCTTCATCAAGACTATCGATTAATTCGCCCAGCGTTACTGGGCCTTGTTTTGCCTGCGCTTCAAAAGCGTGTAGCGTATTGACTAAAGTTTGGTAATTGCACATTGGTATCAGCCTATTGATAGGAAGTACTTTATTGATATTAAAATTAGCTGGCGTTTATAAAAAATGCTTGTAAGACTATCTGGTATTAACGTTATTTCATAGTGAATCTTGGCAGAAGATAAATAATTTTGATAGCAATCTTTATCTATACAATTGTGACAAACAGCTAGATTCCACTAGAACCAGAACCGAACTGTCCAATTCATTTGCGCCTTAAAATAACTTATTAATGAATAATTCATACCAGCTGGTGTCTTAACTTTTACTGGTATCTTAACTTTATATTAACGTCTAAACTCTTAGATTATTCTTTATCTAGAAAGGTCGTTATGGCTATTGGTTGGCTGACAATACTAAAAACCGTCCCTTGGACAGATGTGGTTCGCAATGCACCTCAAATTGCGGAAGGCGCAAGGAAATTATGGGTTGCTATCGGCACAAAACCTACAGCGCCGAAAATTGAAGTAGAAGCTAATCAAGTCACTCTATCTTCTGAAACGCATACAATAGACGCATTGCAAGAAAGACTGACTGCGGTTGAATCTGCTTGGTCTGATTTGCACGGGCAAATGCTTGCGTCATCAGAACTCATTAAAGAGCTCGCCGAGCAAAACGCCCAGTTAATCAAGAAAATCGAGCTAAATCGCGTACGTACACTCTGGTTAGCAGGCGCGACCATTTGTATTGCTGCCATTGCAACTTTTAATTTAATCCTCACCTTTTTACACTAAGTATTCATGTGATGGGTTGTGTAACAAACAAGAAAACCGTGCCGATTACAGTCCATGACACCCACTAAAGACAATACGATGCCTCTATTCTCCGTTCTTGACCTATCCCCAATTGCAGAAGGCAGTAACGCCGCTCAGTCATTCAGAAACACATTGGATCTTGCTCAGCATGCTGAGCAATGGGGGTTTAATCGCTATTGGCTGGCCGAGCATCACGGTATGCCGGGCATTGCCAGCGCCGCTACGTCAGTGCTAATTGGCCATGTTGCGGCGGGTACAACTACTATCCGCGTTGGTGCGGGTGGCATTATGCTGCCTAATCACTCCCCTTTAGTGATTGCAGAACAATTTGGCACGCTAGAGTCGCTATTTCCTGGGCGCATTGATTTAGGTTTAGGCCGCGCGCCTGGTTCAGACCAGGTGACAGCACATGCTTTACGCCGCAATTTGGCATCGGATGCGGATGCATTTCCGCAAGATGTTATGGAGTTGATGGACTACTTTTCAAATGATCCCAAAGGATTAGTGAAGGCAGTACCTGGCACAGGCCTTAATGTGCCTATCTGGATTCTGGGTTCAAGTCTCTATGGTGCACAGCTCGCGGCCGCAATGGGATTGCCCTACGCATTTGCCTCGCATTTCGCACCCGCCCAGATGATGCAGGCAATAGAAATATACCGTGAAACATTTCGCCCATCACAATATTTAACAAAGCCTTATGTCATGCTAGGGTTCAATGTGTTTGCAGCTGACACCGATGAAGAAGCACATCTACTTGCATCTTCAATGCAACAGGCATTTATCAACTTACGAAGCGGTCATCCTTCAACGCTACCTCCACCTATAGCTGATTATTGGAATCAAATTGGCGGAGCGGAACGTGCATTACTTAATCAGATACTTTCATGCTCAGCTATAGGTGCTGAAGAAAAGATATTGGATGAAATAAAGACTTTTATTGCTAAGACAGAGGCAGATGAGTTAATGATTACTTCGCAGATTTACGCACACGCTGCACGCCTTAGATCGTATGAAATTACTGCGAAAATCTATGACAGGTTGTAGATTGTCATCAAATACGAATGATTACTAACATTTGCAATAGATAAATTCAGAATCAATCCTGAGTATTTGACGTTTTAATTTTGTCTCATGGATAGAATCTGTTTTCAGCAAGTGATTCCTTAGGGAGCGTCTACTAGCACCCCAGAAAATTTCCTGGCAATTAATCCTTATTCGTTAAGGTTTATGCAAAGTATCAATGTATTACACGGCATCAGCGTTGTGAGGGATAATAGTGCCCACAGCATTTTTTGCAGCATGCTATTTTTCAGTACTCTTGGAATTATCCCCATGGAAATTAAGGTCAACTTTCTCGATAAGCTACGTCTTGAAGCCAAGTTCGATGACTTCACAGTGATTGCCGACCAGCCTATCCGCTATAAAGGCGATGGTTCGGCACCTGGTCCTTTCGATTACTTTTTGGCTTCATCGGCCTTGTGTGCAGCTTATTTTGTAAAGTTGTACTGCAGTACTCGCAATATTCCTACCGACAATATCCGCCTGTCGCACAACAATGTGGTTGATCCGGAAAATCGCTATAAGCAGATTTTCAAGATTCAGGTCGAGTTGCCGGCGGATATCTCCGACAAAGATCGCCAGGGGATTTTGCGCTCGATTGACCGCTGTACTGTGAAGAAAGTAGTGCAAGCCGGGCCAGATTTCATCATCGAAGAAGTAGCGAATCTGGACGAAGATGCGCAGGCCTTGCTGATGGTGAATCCATCTGCCGAGTCGTGCACTTACATCACTGGCAAAGATTTGCCGCTGGAACAAACCATCGCCAATATGACCGGCCTGCTGGCGAGCTTGGGTATTAAGATTGAAATCGCGTCGTGGCGCAATATTGTGCCCAATGTGTGGTCGCTGCATATCCGCGATGCACATTCGCCAATGTGCTTTACTAACGGAAAAGGATCAACCAAGGAAAGCGCGCTGGCGTCGGCTCTGGGCGAATATATCGAGCGACTGAGTAACAACCATTTTTATGCTGGATCGTACTGGGGCGAAGACATCGCCAATGCCGAGTTCGTGCATTACCCGAACGAGCGCTGGTTTAAGCCGGGCCGTAAAGATGCGTTGCCAAAAGAGATTCTGGATGAGTACACGTTGGGAATCTACAACCCTGATGGCGAGCTGCGCGCTTCGCACCTGATTGATACCAATTCCGGCAATGCGGCGCGCGGTATCTGCTCGCTGCCATATGTGCGCCAGTCGGACGGCGAAATCGTTTATTTTCCATCCAACCTGATCGAAAATCTTTACGTCAGCAATGGCATGAGTGCGGGCAATACGCTGGTAGAAGCGCAGGTACAGTGCCTGTCTGAAATTTTTGAACGGGCGGTCAAACGCGAAATTATCGAAGGTGAAATCGCCTTGCCGGATGTGCCGCAGGAGGTATTGGCGAAATATCCTGGCGTGGTGGCTGGTATTAAAGGACTGGAAGAACAGGGTTTTCCGGTACTGGTAAAAGATGCGTCGCTGGGTGGGATGTATCCGGTGATGTGCATCACCTTGATGAACCCGCGCACCGGCGGTGTGTTTGCCTCCTTCGGTGCACACCCGAAACTGGAAGTCGCGCTGGAGCGCAGTCTGACCGAATTGCTGCAAGGTCGCAGTTTTGAAGGTCTCAACGATTTGCCGCAACCGACCTTTGCCAGCGAAGCGGTGACCGAGCCGAATAATTTTGTCGAACACTTTATTGATTCCAGTGGCATTGTGTCATGGCGCTTTTTCAGTGCCAAATCGGATTACGAATTTGTCGAATGGGATTTCTCCGGCCAGGGCGAAAACGCTAATGCCGAAGAAGCCGCAACTATGTTTGGCATGCTAGCTGACATAGGCAAAGAGGCTTATGTGGCCGTATATGACCAGCTGGGTGCAACCGCTTGCCGCATCCTGGTGCCGGGTTACTCGGAAATTTATCCGGTGGAAGATCTGGTTTGGGATAACACCAACAAGGCGCTTTTGTTCCGCGCGGATGTTTTGAACCTGCACACACTGGACGATACCAGCCTGGAAGCGCTGTTGGATCGCCTGGAAAATAACGAGTTGGATGATTACGGCGATATTGCCAACTTAATCGGTATCCAATTTGATGAAAATACGGACTGGGGTCAGCTTACCGTATTGGAGTTGAAATTGCTGATTCATCTCGCCTTGCAGCAATTTGATGAGACTCATGAGCTGGTAGGGACTTTCCTGCAATATAACGACAACACACTTGAGCGTGGATTATTTTACCAGGCCTTGAATGTGGTGCTGGAAGTGCTGCTGAATGACGAGTTGGAACTTGAAGACTATGAGGTCAACTTCCGCCGCATGTTTGGCGATGCAAGAATGGATGCAGTAATCGGCTCAGTGGACGGAAGCGTGCGCTTCTTCGGCTTGACGCCAACCAGTCTCAAATTAGAAGGGCTAGACAGGCACCACCGCCTGATCGACAGCTACAGAAAGTTGCATGCGGCGCGAGCCAACACGGTGACTAAGACCAGTTAGAATTTTCGCGTGAGATGGTTCAATAGCGGTTGCTTGTATAAACATTCCTGTAACCTATAATTTGATCATAATTCACAAGCAACATACTGGGCCGTACACCCATGCATTATTACCTTGATACAAATATGAGTAAATTTTAATTGATTATGTAGTGCGGATAGGAAATAACTTAAACTTACATGACAACTGATATGATTTTTTAAAACAGTCAGCCAAATATTCCTGCGAGTTTTATTATGCATATTTTAATTGTTGAAGATAATAAAGACATTTTAACGAATGTGATGGATTTTCTCATCTCTGAAAACCACACTGTGGATTGCGCACAAGATGGCTTATCTGGCTTGCATTTGGCGGCCACTCAACCTTTTGACATTATAGTGCTGGACGTTATGTTGCCAGGCATAGATGGTTTTCAGCTTTGCCAAAGGTTGCGCGAGGCGTACATTCTAACGCCGATTATCATACTGACGGCTAAAGATGCATTGGACGATAAGTTGAAGGGTCTGAAACTAGGCGCGGATGATTACCTGTTAAAACCATTTGCATTATCTGAATTATTAGCAAGAATGGAATCCATTGTTCGCAGATCAAATGGGAATGCCAAAAAAGTATTAGCTATTGATACGCTCAGATTTGATTTGGATACTCTGCATGTCTATCGTGAAAATGTCCCTTTGAAAATAAACCCTATTGGCAAAAAGTTACTAGAAATACTGATGCAACGTAGCCCTGCGATTGTAAAAAGAGAGTTTCTAGAAAAAGCACTATGGGGTGATTCTCTACCAGATAGTGATAGCTTAAGAAGTCATATTCACCAACTCAGACTTATTGTTGATAAGCCTTTTGGAAAGCCATTAATACATACAGTCAGAGGTACCGGATATTCAGTGGCTGAGTCTAATGATTTTTAAAAGCCCGCTAAAAACTAGAATAATATTTTCTTTTGTCATTCTTACCCTAATTATTGGGAGTATTTTTGCAATCGCAGTAGTAGAGATTTTTCGTGTCACTGAAGCACATACTATTACAAGAGAGCTAAATGAGAGGCTAACCAATTACTCTAGGATTAAGCCTCCTGCTACAGACCCTTTCTTGAATAGTGCTACTACGCATTACTATTCAGATGCAACGTCAATCCCGATTCCAGTTGAGTACCAAAACGTTAAGTTTGGCTTGTCTGAGACTGTGAGTAATCATGAGGCATTATTTGTATACAGAAAAATAATCGATGGGCATGATTATATGGTTGTAATGAATAAAACTGTTTATGAAGCCTACGAAATGAATGTATTTAAATGGACGTTCGTCGGTTTTATATTGAGTGTTTTTTTAGCTGGCTTTGTCGGATGGCTTTTATCAAATCAACTCATATCTCCAATTGTTCAGTTAGCAAGAGAGGTTTTAGCTAGAAATCCTACAGCAGAATTAACTACTTTTGAGCCATTAGTCGGAAGATATGCAAACGATGAAGTTGGCCAACTTGCTGAGGCTTTCGACAAAACGTTACTTCAACTTAATGAGGCACTACTTAGAGAAAGATTATTCACTAGTGATGTGAGCCATGAGTTCCGTACAGCACTAATGGTGTCATCTTCATCCAGTGAGATTTTACTTAAGCAACTTACGCCAAATTCAAAACAGTATGAGCTTGCCTTTAAGATTCAGCGTTCAAGTCAAGCAATGCAGCGGTTGGTACAAACATTTTTAACCTTGGCTCGAGCCAAAGAAAAAGAGACTGACGTTCTCGAAAAAGTAAGTTTGCTGGATGCCTCTAAAAAATTGCTAAATCAATGGGAACCAGAGTTCAAGCTTAAAAAGCTTGAGCTTGGCATAGTGCAGCGAGCCGAAATCTTCGGCTCGAATTTCAATGCGGTTTTCGTAGAGATAGTAATGAGCAATTTAATAAAAAATGCTTTGCTGTACACCCACCAAGGCAAAGTGTTAATCATATTAGAAGATAATCAATTTTCAATTGAAGATACAGGGATTGGAATTCCTTTAGAAGACCATAAAAGAATATTTGAACCGTTTGTTCGGGGAAGTTCTGATGGTGATGGCCTTGGCCTGGGGCTTTCTTTGGTTCAACGTATCTGCACACATCAGGGTTGGAAAGTGACCGTCGAGTCTCTTCAACCTACCGGTACACGTTTTACAGTTCATTTGTAAATTTCACATTAATTTCACACAAAACTAACAATCCCTACACAGGGACTCAAGCATTATCACGCCTGATAATTATTCTCATTTGTATTTACAAAACATGTACACATAGATACAGATTAAGTATCTAGCATGATCTCTAATTTCATTGAGCGAGTGCAAGTTTAAATTATCAATGAAAAGATATTCGGTCATGTAACTACATTTTAAGCTTTCGGTGAGCCCAGCCAGCAAGAAAGCTCAGTACATATATTGAGTTATTTGTTTTAAGCAAGCCAGTGGTTCACCACATTGATACCTGAAGAAATTTGCATAGGGCAATTTCTTAGGAAATTTTGGCCAGATATTCGAAAAATATATTTTTTAACTTAGTAATAAAGGTAAAGCATGAAAAAAACAAATCGTTCTAAAGGAGGTTTTTTAATTAAGCCTCTGGTATCAGCATTAACAATGGCTTTTGGTGGTATGGCGTTTGCTGAAGAGCCAACACCATCTCTACCTGAAGTTAAAGTGGAAGCAAAAAAAGACAATGCTTATAAGGTAGATAAATCTGCAAATCAAAAATTTACTGCACCTTTAATTGATACACCTAAATCCATCACTGTTATCACTGAAAAAGTCATTAAAGACAGTGGGGCAAACTCGTTCCAAGATGCATTACGTACTGCTCCTGGCATCACTTTTGGCACTGGTGAAGGTGGCGGTCCTATTGGCGATCGTCCATTTATTCGTGGTTTTGACGCGCAAAGTGCAATATTTGTTGATGGTATGCGCGATTTGGGTTCTCAGCAACGTGAGGTCTTTGCAATTGAACAGCTAGAGGTTCTAAAAGGCCCAAGTGGTGCATTTGATGGTCGTGGATCGGCAGGCGGCAGTATTAATGTTGTGACAAAAAAAGCCAAGGCAGATAACTTTACGACAGGCTCAATTGGTTTAGGCACGGATAGTTATCGTCGTGCCACGGTAGATGCCAACTATATGCTTGGTGACAATGCTGCAATTCGTTTAGTGGCTATGACACATGATGCCGACATTCCTGGACGAGATTCTGTTGATACCCAAAGATGGGGATTTGCGCCTTCAATCACATTAGGTTTAAATTCGCCAACGTCAGCTACCTTAAGCTGGTATCACCTAGAAACAGATGATATGCCTGATCGTGGCCTGCCATATCGTGATAACAGCGGCAATGTAAAAAGCCAGCCTGTGAGTGTGAGCAAAGATAATTTCTATGGCTTGAAAGGACGAGATTACCAAGAAACAGGTGCAGATATTGGTACTTTTGAGCTTAAGCATGCATTTGACGATAATGTGGTATTGCGGAATACAACACGTTATGGCGAAACCAGTAATGAATATATCGTTACCCGCACATTGCCAAGCATTGCCAATCAGGCAGCGAATATTGCTCCCCGTACTGGTCAAGGTCGTAAGGCAGAAACAACCTCAATTGCCAACTTAACGGATATTTCCATCTCGTTTTCTACAGGGGGGATCAAGCATCAAGTAAATACTGGGGTAGAGTTTAGTAAGGAAGAAACTGATCAGTTTACAGCATCAATTGTAGGTGTAAATCCAAACGCTAATTTCCAGAACCCTAATCCAAATGACCCATGGAATGGGACTACTTCTTTCAGCAGTCGCCCAACAAGCACCACAACTAGTAAAAATACCTCTGTTTATGTTTTTGATAGTATTGAACTAAACAAGGAGTGGTTAGTGAATGGCGGTGTGCGCTACGACAAATTTAGAGTAGAAAATAATTCAGCGAGTGCAGATCATGGCTTTTTCAATTATCAGGCAGGTGTTGTTTACAAAGTACAACCAAATGCAAGCATCTATGCATCTTATGGTACTTCGTCCACGCCAGTCGGATTATCCAATGGTGATGGTAATCAGGAAAATGGTAACAACCTTTCTGCGGCATTGGAAGACTTAAAGCCAGAGCGTACTAAGAATTTTGAGGTTGGTACAAAATGGGATGTTCTTGAAGGACTTTCATTGACTGCAGCAGCGTTTTATACGAACAAATCAGATGCCAGAGTGCTGCTTGCCGATGGTAGTTACGGAAATGCAGGTGAATTTGACGTAAAAGGTGTTGAGTTTGGTGCTGCTGGCAAAATTACAGATAAGTGGGACATTTTTGCAGGCTATACGCATTTAAATAGTGAGCAAGCTAAAGCTGGTAGCGCATTAGGAAGTCACCGTGATTTAGGTGCTGCACTAAACAAAGGTAATGATATGCCTGGCGTTGCTAAAAATAGTGCAAGTATTTGGACAACATATAAATTATTACCTAAACTGGCGGTTGGTGGTGGAGCATTCTATGTAGATAAAGTCTTCGCTGATCCAGGTAACAAATTATTCGTGCCTTCATATGTACGTTGGGATGCAATGGCTACGTATGAAATTGATCCGAGATTCAGTTTGCAACTTAACTTACAAAACCTGACAGATAAACGTTATTTTAACCAAACGTATACACGTCATTTTGCAACAGTTGCACCGGGTCGTTTGTCCTTCCTTACACTAAACATGAAATTCTAATGTTTGCATGAATTAGTATCGTTTTAAATG
>Ga0160182_118792_pt1 | contig 26591 bp, 25 predicted proteins | sample met14sa_FD_108561 | JGI IMG/M metagenome (GOLD analysis project Ga0160182, IMG submission 108561) | Synthetic bacterial communities of pure cultures from sediment of Lake Washington, USA, under high oxygen condition - MT... | ecosystem: Engineered > Modeled > Simulated communities (microbial... >... | reverse complement strand
TTTGTCGCCAGGGTTGCCTAGTCCTACTAATAATTTAATGCTGTCCATTGTGTTTCATCATTAATAAAAAACGCGCACTTAATAGTTAAGCGCGCGTTTAGTAATTTCACAACTTTGACTACTCTGCAGCAGCTGGTGCTTCTGGCGCTGCGGCAGCTTCTTCTTCTGCTGCGTCAGATACACTGCCACGTGTTTTAGCAATTGCAGCAACGGCAGCGTCTGTGCCATGTGCTAACTGAACAAACTCAACACCTTTAGGTAGTTTAACTTGTGACAAGTGCACAGAGTCACCCATTTTCAAATCAGCCAAATCAACTTCGACAAATTCTGGCAAATCTTTTGGTAAGCAGCTTACATCCGCTTCCGTTAAGATATGCGCCACAATACCGCCACCTAGCTTAACGCCCGGTGCAATTTCTGCATTGATAAAGTGGAAAGGCACTTTAACGTGGATTTTTTCAGAAGCTGAAACACGTTGAAAATCAATGTGTTGAATCGTGTTACGTACTGGATGCATTTGAAAGTCACGTAATAAAACACTTTCTTTTTTGCCATCTACAATCAAACTTAAAATAGATGCATGAAAAGCTTCATGACGGAATTGTAAAAACAATTCTTTGTGATTTAACTCAAGATTGACGGCCTCTTTACCAGCGCCATAAACCACACCGGGTACATTGCCAGCGCGACGTGCACGGCGGCTCGCACCCGTACCTTTAACGTCACGTTTGACTGCATTAATTTCGATACTCATTTTAATACTCCTAATTTTGCTGTTTTTATTCAGTCAAGTATTGAATAAATAACAGCGGTACTACACAAAAACTGTTTTCCGCGACCAGAAAACAGGGTTAAAACTAAATAGTCGTTTTGGAAATTTTGCAATGACAAGAAGGCAAGTCTCACATATCAAATACAGCAAGACGAAGCCGGCACAGTCAGTGCTGGATTTTCCAAAGCGATTAATCCATAAATAAAGAAGAAACAGACTCTTCTTGGCTGATACGTTTAATGGTTTCAGCTAATAGACCGGCTGCACATAATTGACGAATCTTTGTGCAGTTGGCAGAAGCCGGACTTAATTTAATGGTATTGGTGACAACTAGTTCATCCAATTCTGAGTGCATAATACGATCGGCTGCTGTACCTGATAATACCGGGTGTGTGGCGTAAGCCAGTACACGTTTTGCGCCTTGGTTTTTTAAGGCGGCTGCAGCTTCACATAGCGTATTCGCAGTGTCTACCATGTCGTCCATAATGACGCAGGTGCGGCCAGCCACTTCACCGATAATATTCATCACTTTGGCAACGTTTGCTTTTGGGCGACGTTTGTCAATAATCGCTAAATCAGAGTTTAATTGTTTGGCACATGCGCGTGCGCGAACAACACCGCCAACGTCTGGCGAAACAATGACTAAATCTTCATAATTCTGCTTAAGTAAATCATCCAGCAAAATAGGTGTTGCGTAGATATTGTCTACAGGAATATCAAAAAAACCTTGAATCTGATCAGAGTGCAAATCCATGGTTAATAGGCGATTAACACCAACGCTAGTCAGCATATTCGCGACCACTTTGGCAGTAATTGCTACGCGTGCAGAACGTGGACGACGATCTTGACGTGAATAACCTAAATAAGGAATCGCAGCAGTAATTCGGCCAGCTGAAGCGCGGCGTAGTGCATCGACCATTACCATGACTTCCATGAGCGTATCGTTAGTTGGGTGGCTAGTCGATTGCAGCACAAATACATCTTTGCCGCGCACATTTTCGAGTAGTTCAAGCATCACCTCGCCATCACTAAAACGGCCAACATCGGCACGACCAAGTTGAATGCCTAAGTGTGCAGCGACTTGTTGCGCAAGTTCTGGGTTAGCATTGCCTGTAAATACCATCATGTTGCCGTTACTCAAAATGCTACCCTTTATATATTAAAAAATATATTAATATTCTAATATTAAATTCTAGTTACTTAAGCGTTACTTGCTCTTTAAGCGTGCTAATACCTTAGCTACTTTAAAAAGTAAAAGCGTGTAAATCAATATAATCTACACGCTTTCTTTTTGTGTATACAGACAACGTCTACATACTAAATATTGGCTGAGGAGGAAGGATTCGAACCTTCGGATGCTGGGATCAAAACCCAGTGCCTTAACCAACTTGGCGACTCCCCAATAAAACTTCATAACTGCTTTAATACATTTTTTAAAAAATGTATTAAATTTAGCGCACTAAATCAAATTATAGTGCGGATGTTTAGCTAAACCCTTTGCAACAAAACCCCTGATATTGGCAGGCTTATTGGCTAAAACTTCATCCGCAACTTGTTTTGAGTTAACCGCTACAAACACAGATGCCCCCGATCCACTCATTCGGGCTTCACCATAAGGTTTTAGCCAATTAAGCGTAGTTGCAACTGCAGGAAAATCTTCACATACAATCGTTTCAAGGTCGTTTCTAAACTTGCTAGAATTACCACTGCTTGAAAAGTCCGCTATTCTCAATGGTTTCGTGTCTCTTGTCAATCTCAGATTAGCAAAAATTTGTGCAGTTGATACATGTTCATCCGGAGTTAGGACAACATAGTATGAGTTTTTCTGTGATTCAGGTAAATTGACAGGTGATAGAACTTCCCCGATCCCTTCAGCCCATGCGGTTTGGCCAAAAATAAATACTGGTACGTCGGCACCTAAAGTCAAGCCTATCTGCATCAGTTGTGTGCGGCTTAAATTGAGTTGCCATAAGTGATTAAGTGCTAATAGAATTGTCGCGGCATCTGAACTGCCACCACCCAAGCCGCCGCCCATTGGAATGTGCTTTTCGATGCGGATTTCTACGCCTTGCTTGCATCCTGTGGCAAGTTGCAACGCCTGCGCTGCGCGAACACATAAATCCTGTGACTCTGGCACGTTTTTCAGTGTGTTTAAACGTTTAATTTGTCCGGTATTGGTTGCTTTAAGATGAATTGTGTCGTAAAAATCCAGCAGTTGGAACACACTTTGCAGTGTATGGTAACCATCCGCACGGCGTCCGGTGATGTGCAAGAATAAATTAATTTTTGCAGGTGCTAGAAAAGTTTGAAAGTCTTGCATTGTTGTATTTTTGGATAGGTGATTGAAAACCACAAGCGATTAATTTAAGGCCGGTTAATTAAACTTTAATTACTGGGAAATTTCAATCCATTTTTCTACTAATAATTTCAGGTTAACTTTTTCACTTTTTAGCACAATTTTGTTGGGTAAAAATATACCTTCATTGTTGGCATAGTTTTCGTAACTAATATCCCATCCATCTTGCTTTAACGTGAGCAATCGGCCGTTCTCGTCCCAAGTACTGCTGTTAATGTTGCTGGTTGTTGGTTTGCCAAGCGCCCAGTCACTTAACCCTGATAATGGTAGTTTAAAACCTAGTGTGGTTTCGGTTAGGCTTTCTGCATCTTGGGCTGTGAGGCTGCGTCCATCCTGTTTGGTGAGTGTTACTCCCGTTACTATCTTGCTGATATTCGCCACTTTTCCGCCTACTGGTGAATACACATCAACATTGTCGGTATCCACTGCGTGCTGCCAATCAATACCACCTGAAAAGCCTTGCTTTTGCGTAACTACACCTAAACGCCCCTTTAGCGCAAAACTTTTGATTTGGGCTAGTTTGGCAAGGTGTTGCTGATGAGATGCCAAAGACATTGACGACTGTGCGACAGGCGGTTTGGATATTGTCGCGCAGGCGCTCAATAACAATAAGCCAGTGGCAACGATTAAATGGCGATTAAAAAGCAAACTTAATTCTTTAACTTAACTAATTTAAGGCTAAAAACTAAGAATTAAATTTTTTGGCAGTAGCCACTAGTAAATCATTGGCTGGATGATCTTTTAGCGCTAATCCCCAAACTTTCTTCGCTTCCTCTTGCTGGCCTTGTTTCCATAACACTTCGCCCAAGTGTGCAGCAATTTCTGGGTCAGCTTGAATGCTGTAAGCCCTGCGCAAGTTTTCCACCGCAAGTGTCAAATTGCCCATACGGTAATGTACCCAGCCCAAGCTATCCAGCATATAGTGGTCATTCGGTTGTAATTTAAGCGCGGTTTCTACTAGTGATTTTGCTTCATCCAGTTTGATATTTCGGTCTGCATAAGAGTAACCAAGCGCATTATAGGCAGCAGCATAATCTGGTTTGATGCGAATCACTCTGCGTAACTCTGCTTCCATTACGTCTAATTTGCCAAGGCGTTCCGCTGCCATGGCGTAATCGTAAATAAGCTCTGGTGAGTTTGGCATGCTTTTAACGGCTTTATCCATTAAATCAAACGATTCTTGGTTGCGCTTAACTTGGCCCAACATGTTGGCTTGGGTTTGAATGACGATGATTTGCTGTTCTGGTGTTAGCTCATTCACTTCATCTAACATGGCAATCGCGGCATCTACATTTTTTGTACGTGCAATCACATTGGCAGCAGAAAGTCTGCTTTCCAGATAGCGCTCGCTGGCTGCAGGTATTTTGTCGTACCAAATCAATGCTTGAGCGTCATTTTTTTGACGCTCGCTACTGCGACCTAAATATATATATAGTTGTTCTGGCTCTTTAAAGCCATTGTCGATCGATTGTTGAAAATACTTGTCTGCCCCTGTGAAATCATTAGACTCAAGAGAGAGCAGGCCAACCACAGCGCTGATTTCTGGGCTGCCTTGTGCCGCATCAATTAATTTAACAAACTCCGGCTTGGCTTCTGTAAAGCGTTTTTGATTCACTAATAATTTGGCATAAGACATGCGCACATCATTAGCTGTAGGGTATTTCTCTAAAAAATCCTGATAAAAAGTGACGGCTTTTTCAGGTGAGTCTCTAAATATTAATTGACCTTGCAGCAATGCAGCCGCTTCCCAGCCTGGCCGCAGTTTTTCTGCAGTTGTAAGTGCTGTGTTAGCAATTGCTGGCTTGTCTGCAATTAATGCGGCTTGTGCAATGGCAAACTGCGCTTCTGGCAATGTCGGGTAAGGCGCTGCCAGTTCTTGAACAGCTTTTAAGACTTCATTTTTGTCTTTTTGGTTGACAAGCAAAGTATTCAAATACAAAAAACCATTCGCGCGCGTTTCTGGCTTGGTTAACAGTTTTTCAATATGTGGTTTGGCTTGTTTGAAATTACCGCTAGCGACTAATAACTGACTAGAAGCCTGTTGTGCTTCCAGTGAGTCAGGATCCAGTTCCACCCATAAAGTAGATGCTTGCAATGCAATTGCTGGCTGATTCGCATAAGCCGCTGCGCGCGCAGCACGTTCTGCTAAGCGCACATCACGGGTTTTTTTTGCTAAATCTAAAAACAATTGGCTAGCCAATGTCACGTCACCGCGTTGACCTGCAATCTCGCCTAATAGATAGGTATACACAAACTCGGGTGTTGCGCTGGTAATGCTAGGCTGAACGGCCGTTGGGCTAACAGACGCAGCATAGGCGGTTGATGCACTAAATGATGCAGTTGATATTAGAATTGCAGCAGCTATTTTTTTAATTTCGGGCATTATTTTTTAAGTTTCCAGATACTTTCAATTTCACTTTGGTTAACTATCATCGGTTAATCATGTTAAATGACGTTCATTTTCTTATTTATGTTTAGTCCGTGACAGTTAATGCAAGTTCATCCATAATTAAAGGTTAAGCAATATTTCGTTTGTATTTAATTAAGACTATAACTTTTTGCCTGAAACTAATCTAGCGATTTTGTTTCATAAGACAATTCGTTTTAAGCAATGACAAGACAAATCATCATGACTAATTTAACAGTAGAAGCGATAGAGCTTACCCGATTGTACGGTGGTCGTGAGGCCGTCAGTAATGTGAGTTTTAATCTTACTCAAGGCCAGGTGCTCGGTTTTTTAGGTCCCAATGGCGCGGGTAAATCGACCACTATGAAAATGTTGACAGGCAATCTGGCGCCAAGTGCCGGCTCTGTCAAAATCTGTGGTATTGATATGATCGAGAATCCCAAAGAAGCCAAAGCATTAATTGGTTATCTGCCTGAAATGCGCCCGCTATATAAAGAATTTACCGTAGACGAGTACTTAACCATTGCCGCCAGATTGCATAGAGTGGCGAGTCGCAACATTAAAAAAGCCGTTGAAACGGCTAAAGAGCGTTGCGGCCTGACGCATATGAGTAAGCGCCTAATCGAAAATCTATCTAATGGCTATCAGCAGCGTGTAGGCATTGCGCAAGCGATTATTCATAATCCGATGGTGGTGATTTTGGATGAGCCTACAGTTGGCTTGGATCCGATTCAGATCCGTGATATTCGAACATTAATCCGTGAAATCGGTACTGACCACAGCGTTATCCTTTCTACGCATATCTTGCCAGAAGTTGAAATGGTGTGCGATCACGTACAGATTATCGACAAAGGTAAGCTGGTATTTAACGGCGGCATTGATGTATTAAAACGCCAACGTGTCGGCAATAAGCTACTGATTGGTTTTAACAATGCGCCGGCACCGGCAGATTTATTACAAATTGCAGGCGTTTCTGAAGCAGAAACGCTGGAAAATAATATGATGCGTGTGCGTTTTGCAGAGAATACAACGCCACACGAATCGATTGTGCAGGCGGCAGTTAAAAACGGCTGGGGCTTGTACCAAATCGCGCCAGATCAAACCAGTTTAGAAGACGTGTTTGTACAGTTGACGTATCAAGACGCAGCAGCAGTAGAAACTCCGGTCGCTTAGAGGAAATTCCATGATTTTAAATGTGGCAAGAAAAGAACTTAAAAGTGTGTTTGCTTCACCCATGGGCTGGATTATTCTGGCCCTATTGATGTTTGCATTCGGTACTTATTTTTTAAATGGTGTTAACGATTATTTTGAGGTGATGTCAGGCGCGATTCGCCCGGCGGAACGCTATGGCGTAACCCAGTTTGTAGGTCAAACGGTATACGGATTGGCTTCATTTATTATGTTGTTTGCCGTACCACTGCTTTCAATGCGTTTAATCAGTGAAGAGCGTCGTAGCCAAACCCTTCCGTTTCTGTTCAGTGCGCCTTTATCGTTAACGGAAATCGTATTAGGTAAATTTTTAGGATTAGTGGCTTTTTTAAGTATCCTGATTGTTTATATCGCGCTGATGTTGTCCACGCTTAATATATGGTCAGAGATTGATTTTGGTTATATTTTAGCCAACTCATTAGGCTTGTTTTTATTGGTGGCTGGTTTTTCTGCCTTGGGTTTGTATTTCTCCAGCTTAACTTCGCAGCCAGTTGTGGCTGCAATTCTGAGCTTTATCGCGCTGTTTGCATTAATGATTTTAGACCGCTTTTTCGCTGGTGACCCAAGCAACACTTTAGCGCATTTATCTTTAATGAATCACTTTCAATCATTTGCCGGTGGATTGATTGATACCGCAGATGTCGCATACTTTGTTTTATTTACGGCGACTTTTTTAATATTAACGATTCGCCGTTTGGATGCAGACCGGTTAAGAGGCTAATTGGACTTTTTGTATGAAAATTAATCGCAATTTACGTTTTCAAATGCTGGCGCAAAGCTGGTTGTTTGTGGTGTTATTTATCTTATTAGTTGTATTGATTGGCTATTTAACCAGCCAATATCGCTATGCAAAAGATGTGACGCAGGCCAATCGCAATATCCTCACCCAGGGTAGTGCGAACATATTGAAGCAGATGAAAGAGCCTGTGAATATCACGGTTTACGCGACACTTGATGATGCGAATCGCGGCGATACGTTTAGAAAAGGTGTTAAAGATTTTGTGACGCGTTATCAGCGTGAAAAAAAGAACATTACCCTGACCTTTATTAACCCTTCAGAAGAGCCAAAATTGGCGCAAGAAGCGGGGATTAAGCAAGATGGTGAAATGGTGGTGGAATACAACAAGCGTACGGAACATATCACACCGCCGATTGCGGAACAGGAAATGACTAATTTGCTGGTACGTTTATCGCGTACGAATACGCAACCAATTATGTTTTTGGATGGACACGGCGAACGTCATTTGCAGGGTATTAAAAATCACGATCTTGGTGAGTTTGGTAAACAACTGGAATCTAAAGGTTTTAAATTTGCCAATCCAGATTTAACCATTGCGCAAGCCGTGCCAGCTAATGGTGCGATGCTGGTGATTGCTAGCCCGCAAGTAGATGTGAGTGAAATTGAAGCAAAAAAAATCAAAGCGTATTTAGAATCGGGCGGTAATTTGCTGTGGCTGCTAGACGACAATAATTTGCGTGGTATGAAAGAAGTAGCCGATTATTTAGGCTTTACCGTTTCGCCTGGTATTGCGGTGGATATGACGGCTGCGCAATATGGCGCTGATGCGAAAGTGGCATTTGCCTCTTCATATGGCGATCATGCCATTACGCGTAATTTTCAGTTAAGAACACTTTTCCCAGAAGCGCATCAAATTGACGCACGCGCTTCGGATGAATTCGGTTGGAAAGTGGGGCGTTTGGTAGAAGTGGCGCCGAATGGCTGGTTAGAGTCGGATATATCAAAAGCCGGCGTTAAAAACCAAAAAGTGGTGTTTGATGAAAAAGTAGACAAGCGCGGCCCGATTAATATCGGCGTGGCGTTGGAGCGCGAGTATGGCAAAAAAGGCCAGCGTGTAGTGGTGATGGGCAATGCAAACTTCTTATCGAATACGTTTATTACCAATGGCGGCAATTTGGATTTTGGCGTAAACATTGTGAACTGGCTGGCTGGCGATGACAAACTCATTACTATTCAGCCGATGCCGTTGAAAGATATCAATGTGACTATTCCTAGCGATGACAAAGGCCGCGCGGTCGCATGGACGGTGTTCCATAGCTTCCAGTATTTTATTCCGCTCGGTTTTTTTGTAGCAGGCTTCTGGTTGTGGTGGAAACGTAGAAAAGCTTAAAGTGATACTTAACACATTAAAAGTATTCAAAATTTGAAAAGTCTGTCATTAGCGATACAGACAATGAGTATAGGTAAGTTATGAAAAATAGATGGTTGCTTAATTTAGTCATGCTGGCAGTAGTTGGCGGCTTGGTTGCTTTTTTATATCTTCGCCCGCAAGTTAAGATTGATGCGCCTACAGAACATGCGGTTTCTCAGTTAAAGTTAGCGGATTTTAATGCCATTAAAGTCGAATTTCCTGCGCTTAAAGCGACGGCTTTTGAAAAAGTTGATGGATTCTGGCGTATGACCGCACCGTACAAAGCACGTGCGGATCAACTGTCGGTGCAGCGTATCTTGTCGATTATCGCCGCAACCAGTGTAGAGAAGTTTTCTGCCAATGATTTGGCTAAATACGGCTTGAATAATCCGGAACTGAAAGTACAACTAACCAGCAGTAATGGCGTAGAAGAGTTCATCTTCGGCACGCATAACCCAGTAACAGACGAGCAATATTTGGCTTATAAAGATGCGGTTTATCTGATTCAGGCAGGATACTCTGAAGCAGCGAGCGTACAACCCATTGAGTTTGTTGATAAGTTGCCGCTTGGCCCCGAGGAGCTAAAACAAATCAGCGGCTTTAATTTTTCACATTTAGAGCAATGGGAAGAAATCGGGTTAAACGTAGATTTAGAGGCTGGTAATTGGACGGTGAATACACCTAAAGCTAAACCTACGCAAAACGAATTGAATGAGTGGCTGGACTTTAGTTGGAAACAAAGCCCAGCTAAATCCGTAGAGCTTTATGTACCAGATCGTAAAACGGTGTACCCATCTTTTGAATTAAAGCTTAAAGATGGCAAAAAAATACGATTTGATAAGATTCAAGAATCACCTGAATTGTTATTGGCGCGCCCTGATGAAGGTATTTTGTATCACTTTAATAATGACGTCGGATTTACCATGTTGAATCCACCCATTAATCTAAAATAACATCCGTATTTAAACTATGCCTGAATTACCAGAAGTAGAAATAACGCGGCGTGGTTTAACTCCACTGATTAATCAAACGGTTAGGCATGTTGTCATTCGCAATGGCAGTATGCGCTGGCCAATTCCGGCGCATTTGCCGCAAACCTTACATCAACAGAAATTACTTAACCTAACACGTCGTGCTAAATACATTTTAGCCGAGTTTGAGTGTGGCACTTTGCTGTTGCACTTAGGCATGTCTGGCCGTATTCGCCTATTAGAGCGTGATTATCCGCCTGAAAAGCATGACCATTTTGATATCGCTTTTAATGATGGAAGCGTGTTGCGATTGTGTGATCCGCGTCGGTTTGGTGCTGTGTTATGGGCTGGTGAAAATCCGCAAACGCATGTCTTGATTAGTACGCTTGGCCCGGAACCACTGGAGCCGAGTTTCAATGCACAATATTTATTTGCTCAAACACGCTCACGAAATACTGCAATTAAAGTCACCATTATGGATAGCCATTTGGTTGTGGGTGTTGGCAATATATATGCGTCAGAATCGTTATTCCGTGCCCGCATTCACCCAGAAACGCCAGCGAAAAAACTCACACTGCAACAATGTGAAACACTGGTTTTAGAGGTTAAAGCCACACTAAACGATGCGCTAAATGCCGGCGGAAGTAGCTTGCGTGATTTCTTTGGCGCAGATGGTAATCCAGGCTATTTTCAGCAAGAATACTTTGTATATGGACGCACAAGCGAGCCATGCAAAGTGTGTACAAAACCGATTAAGAATATTCGACTAGGTCAACGCTCCACATTTTATTGTGAGCAATGCCAAGCTGGAGGCTAGCTAATGAGCCAGCCTAAGCTAACAATCCCTTACTTGCTGGTACTATTTTCTGTGCCGTATATGCGAAATGCTGAAAACCAGCTTTGCGTTTCACTGGCATGGGCGAAAGACCTGATTGAGCATGCTAATTACATTGAAAGACTCACTTTAGTTTCGTATTTGTCGGATGAAATTCCACCACCAGATGCGGTGGTAATAGAAAATAATCCAGCACTCAAAAATGTACGTTTTGAATTGCTACCAAAGCCTAAAAACACATTGCATGCGCTACTGTTGTTACCCAAAACCATAAAAACTTTACTTAAAGAAATCGACCATACAGTTATCGTACACAGTGCAGTTGCTGGCTGGCCGATTCCAGAGGCATGGATTATCTGCTCAATTTTAGTATTTAAAAAGCGCTTTCATTTTATTAATGTTGAATCAGCTTTTTGGCGTGTGCCAAAGGGCCAAGTGCTTGGTTTAAAGAAAAAGATAAAGTCTATTGTTTGGGAGTATCTGAATCGACTATGTATACAAAGCGCAGATTTAAGTACTTTCACACAAGAAGAATATAAAAAAACGCTGCTAACACATCATCAAAATAAAGGTTTCGTTATTCCTGCCACTTGGATAGATGCAGAAAACATTCTGCATGAGGCTGATTTAATTAAGCTCAATCAACACAAAAAAAACCAAATTACGGATCCAATAAAATTGGTATTTGCCGGACGTTTAGTGATTGAAAAAGGCATCTTGCTGCTGATTAACGCTGTTAGCGAATTGATAGATGCGGGGCATCGATTAGCCTTGGATATTTATGGTGATGGTAGCTTATTGCAAGAATGTCTAGATTTGATTGAGCAGAAACAGAAACAAGAATTCATACATATGTGTGGCACAGTAAAATATGGGCCAGACTTTTTTAAGTTGCTACATGGGTATGATTTGATGGTGATTCCCAGTTTATCGGATGAGCAGCCTAGAAATGTATTTGATGCATTTTCTCAGGCTTTGCCTGTACTTTGTGCGGACACTGCGGGTTTAATGCAGTGTGTAGAGAATCAGAAAACTGGTTATTTTTTCAAGATTGGTGATATAACCCATTTAAAAAGTCAGTTGATTGCAATTATGAGTGATAGGCAGACATTACTGAATATGGGGGTGCAATGCGTAGATTACGTTAACAATATGACGCATACGCAAATGCATATGAAGCGTCTTAAATTGATTCAGCAAGCGTTAGATACATACACAAATAAAGCTAAGTAGTTTTGGCTAGTGCTGGTGCGGTCTTGCCGCATGCTCATGTAGATAACCAGATGGCTTGCTTGGCGTTTTCCCAAATTTTTGCGGTATTAATGAGCCAATCACCATGGCTGCCGCGCTGATTGCAAGGCCAATCAATTGCGGTGGAACTAGACTTTCTTCATCCACCAATACTTCAATCAGTATCCAGCTGCCAATGCCGCCGATGATGGCAGCCAATGCGCCTTGGCTGGTAGCACGCTTCCAAAATGCGCCACAAACAAGTGGAATAAATGCGCCTGCAAGTGTGATTTTGTAAGCGGATTCCACCATGCCAAAAATAGAGTTCTCCGAGTTAAGCGCATAAAGTAGTACACAAGCGGCAAAGCAGACCAAGCAAATGCGCATCACGCGCAAAAAGCCTTTATCGGTAAGGTGTGGCATATAACCGCGTACGACATTCTCAGCAAAAGTGACTGAAGGGGCAAGCAGGGTGGCTGATGAGCAACTCATGATGGCAGATAGAACAGCGCCAAAAAAGATGGCTTGCGCAATGATTGGTGTATGTTGTAGCACTAAAGTAGGCAGTACGCGCTGTGAATCTTCTACGACTAGTTTACCAAACACGGCAGGGTCGATCAGCGTGGCAGAGTAGGCGATAAACATAGGTACAAAGGTAAAGCAAAAATAGACAGAAGCCCCTAAAATGGAACCCCATAATGCGATTTTGGCACTTTTGGCAGAAGTAATGCGTTGAAATACATCTTGCTGCGGAATACTGCCCAGCATCATGGTCATCCAGCCGCCCAGAAAGGTAATCCAGATCCAAATGTCTGCGCCTTTAGGAAAGAAATCCAGCTTGCCAGCAGCTCTTGCGTGTTCAATCACTGGTGCTACGCCACCAGTCATGCCAGACACAATATTGCCGATATACAGCAAGCCGCCAATGACAACAATCATTTGCACAAAATCTAATATGGCAACTGATAGCATACCGCCCAGCGTGGTGTAAGTTAACACAATGGCGGTACCTAAAATCATGCCAGCCTCTTCACTCACTGCGCCGTTGGTAATCATATTGAAAATCAAGCCGAGTGCCTTGATTTGTGCGGATACCCAGCCTAAATAGGAAATAACAATGGCAATAGTAGTGAGTATTTCCACTGAGCGGTTGTAGCGCATCCTATAAAAATCACCGAGCGTGAGGATGTTCAATTTATAGAGTTGGGTAGAGAAGAAAATGCCGGCAATAACCAAACACATGCTGGCGCCGAATGGGTCTGCTGCTACGCCGTTTAAGCCCTCTTTTACAAATGTAGCGGAAACACCAAATACCGCTTCTGCGCCAAACCAGGTCGCAAAAACCGTTGCCATCACCACTGGCAGAGGCAAGTGGCGGCCTGCAATCGCATAATCTTTTGTGTTTTTAACGCGGGTGGCGGCGGTTAAGCCAATGCCAATAGAGACAAATAAATAGGCAGCAACAAACCAAGTCAGCACGGATATTCCTTTTAATAACTCTTCTACGTGATGTTAATTCTGAGAGCAAAAAATCGCGAAACGCCAACAAAACTGTACCTTTTCAGCTTGCTGATAATTCGATTTAACCGCATTTTACACTGATATTTTTTGATATTTTCGGATTTATTATTGCATTATTTAAGTTTTTTATTTTATTGAGATAAAGCTACTTAAATAAAATAATGGTCAAACTGACGGATTGTAGCAAGACCAGCACTACGATTGCGATAACCATCCACTTTTGCCAGCGCGCTTGGTTTTTTTGTATTTTAATCAAGATATTAATTGTTTTATGTGCTGGAATATTTTGTTCAGCAAGCGTTTGTTGCGTTAAAAATTGATGTACCAATCGCGGCATTTGCGGTGTGTTTTTCAAGATAAAAGGCAGCTCTTTTTTGAATGTATTGGCAATGCTGCGCCAGCCGACCTGTTCGCTCATCCAACGATTTAGGAATGGTTTTGCGGTTTGCCATAAATCAATATTAGGATCTAGATCACGACCAAGCCCTTCAATATTCAATAGCGTTTTTTGTAGCATGACCAGTTGCGGCTGAATCACCACGCCAAAACGGCGAGACATCTGGAAGAGGCTTAATAGTGTGCGACCAAAGGAAATGTCTTTAAGCGGTTTGTCAAAAATCGGCTCGCAAATCGCGCGCACTGCGGTTTCCAGCTCCTCAATATTGGTGTCTTGTGGCACCCAGCCAGATTCAATATGCGCGACTGCGACATCGCGGTAATCACGATTAAAAAAAGCCAGGAAGTTACGTGCCAGATAATATTTATCGATATCACTTAGGCTGCCCATGATGCCAAAATCGAGCGCAATATATTTACCTTTATCAAGCCCATCATTGGCGACTTGTATATTGCCTGGATGCATGTCTGCATGAAAAAAACCATCACGGAACACTTGTGTGAAAAATATCTCAACGCCGTCATGCGCGAGTTTTGTAATATCAATGCCGTTGGCGCGCAACACATCGATTTGACTGATTGGTATGCCGTGCATACGCTGCATTGTCATCACTTCTTTGCGGCAATAATCCCAATACACATCGGGGATTAGCAAGCGCGCGCGTACTTCGTCTTTTTTGGCAAAATTACGCGCCAATTGGCTGCAGTTGGCTGCTTCTAAAGTTAAATCCAGTTCGTGCTTGGTGTGGCGCGCAAATTCATCCACTACTTCTAAAGGTTTTAAACGTTTACCTTCGCTAGAAACAGTTTGCAGTAGCCGTGCCAATGATTTTAATAGCAACAAATCCTGACTAATGACTTTGGCAATACCAGGACGTAATACTTTCACCGCTACTTCTTGCCCATCGATTAAATGCGCAAAATGCACTTGCGCCACCGACGCGCTGGCAATGGCAACTGGCTCAAATTGGCTATAGATTTGGTTTAATGGCAGGCAAAATGCAGTTTCGATACTTTTTTGTACTTCTGCAAACTCAAAAGGCGGCACTTGATCTTGTAATTTGGCTAGCTCGTCTGCCACATCTGATGGCAGTAAATCGCGGCGGGTTGAAAGCATTTGTCCAAATTTAACAAAAAGTGGGCCTAACTTTTCCAGTGCCAAACGTAATCTTACGCCTCTTGGTAGCGTGGTGCTGCGCCAAAAGAACACACATTTAATCAGCGTATGTAACGGTTTAAATGTGACATGCTCACTGATAAATTCATCCAGCCCAAACTTTAATAGGGTGAAAATGATGACAAATAACCGAAAGTAATGCATTTAATCGGGTTAACTTTCTATTGAGTTGGATGTTTGCTGAGTTAGTTTTTGTAGTCTTTTTTCAAAGCGTGCGATATCACTTTTTAGGCTATCCACATCATGGTTAAACTGTTCAATATGACGTTTTTTTGCCAGCATAGGTTTTTCTTCTTGCCAGTATTCTGTCAACATTTCTGCTATATTCACGGTTTGTTTTTTAGTTTCATGTAACATTTTTTGCGTTGTTTCGCCTAGCTTGCTGGCGGTAATGTCGCCCACCAAATGACTTAAATCTTCTTCAATATCCCAGCGCATTTGTCGTAAAGTTTTACTGAGTTCTGTCGCCAAATGTGCATCGCCATCAATTTGAATCTGCATTTTGGCAGCCTCATCTTTAGTTAGTAAACGCAATGCCAAACTGGGTGGAATATGAATAAACGCGTCTGGCTCCGCTGCTTCGCCTGCAAGACTCAAACTGCCATCTTCCAAAATAGCGAGATTTGCTTTGATTAAGGTAAAGTCAAACTGCACGACTTTGCCCGCAAAGGCGACCAAATAAGCACGTGACCAATTGTTTTGATTGGTGATATGTTGCAGAAAACGTGTGACTAAAGGTTTTAGCATTGAGTTTGATTATTGAATTTAGATTTAAGCGACTTTAGAAGTGAATGAGTATCTGAAATTAAGTTTTATAGCCTTTATGTAGAGCCACAACGCCTGCGTTCAGGTTGTGATAATCCACTTTGTCGAACCCTGCATCCTGCATCATTTGCTTCAAGGTTTCCTGGTCTGGATGCATGCGAATACTTTCTGCCAAGTATTGATAACTTTCTGCATCTTTGGCGATTAGTTTGCCCATAAACGGCAATAATTTGAATGAATACACATCGTATAATTTTTGTAGTGGCTGCCAGATGGTCGAAAATTCCAGCACTAAAAGCCTGCCGCCGATTTTTAACACGCGTTGCATTTCTTTCAGTGCGATATCCTTATGCGTCATGTTGCGCAGGCCGAATGCCACAATCACGCAATCAAAAGTATTGTCCGGAAATGGTAATTGTTCCGCATTGCATTGCATGGCTGGCACATTCAGCCCTGCGTCAATCATGCGATCGCGTCCAACGGCAAGCATGGATGCGTTAATGTCGGTTAAAGTGACTGAACCTTCTTGCCCGACTTTTTTTGCGAATAGCTTAGATAGATCGCCACTGCCACCAGCAATATCCAATACTTTATCACCCGCTTTTACACCGCTTACATCAACCGCAAAGCGTTTCCAAACGCGATGTAATCCAGCAGACATCACGTCATTCATGACATCATATTTGCTGGCGACAGAATGAAATACTTCGCCAACTTTTTGCTGTTTTTCTGGCTCGTTAATCGTTTTAAAGCCAAAATGTGTGGTTTTTTTCCGTCATGTTTATCCTTACATTTTCTTGCGTTATTTTTGCGTTTCAACTGATTTTCTTTGATGCCCAGCCATTTCAAGCTTTGTGACATAGTCTTGCCACATTGCCTGATAGTTGTTTGCTAACTCGTACAAATAATCCCAAGAAAATAGGCCTGTATCATGGCCATCACTAAATACCAACTTGACTGCATAATTACCGACAGGTTCGATAGCTGTTATATTCACATCTTCTTTGCCAATTTGCAGTGTTTCTTGCCCTGCGCCGTGGCCGCGTACTTCGGCTGACGGTGAATATACCCGCAAAAACTCACATGACAGCATGCACTCCATATTGTTATCGAATTTAATCTCCAATAAACGCGACGCCTGATGCAGGCGAATATCGATAGGGCGTGGAGAATCTGGGTTTAAACTGCTCATTGGTGAAAGTGTAAAAGTATCAAACCAGAATGATAACAGAACATGCATCACCCCAATAGATTAGCGGTTTTAACCACAAGTAATCCGGCTAATTAACCGCTTGTCGTTAAATATTAACCTTCCATCAGAAACTAAATCAATTAAACCTGATAATAGCGTTGATTAATTTAAATATTATTCATCATGTGATACAGTACTTTGGAGCAGTAAAGTAGTTAAATTTAGGTGTACACAGAAGTGTAAATCCTAGAAACGTTTTGTTAGGAACAACAATGGCAGAAAATAAATTAGCGCATCAATTTGCAGCATATTCCGAATGGCGAAAAGCACTAGTCGATAGCATTTGTGATTATCGTAGTTGGTTGAATGAGCAAGAGCTAAACGATGCGCAAATTGATCAGCGCATTAGCAATTTACTGGAACGTTTACGCGAAGATAAATTGAATGTTGCTTTTGTGGCTGAGTTTTCCCGCGGGAAATCAGAGTTAATTAACGCGATTTTCTTTGCTGATTATGGTCAACGTTTATTGCCGTCTAGCGCTGGTCGCACCACGATGTGTCCCACTGAGTTGTTGTATGACGCCGCGAAGCCCACATCTATTGCCATGCTGCCGATTGAAACGCGCTCGTCAGATGCGACTACCACCGAATACAAACGCTATCCAGATGAGTGGAAAGTAGTCGAATTTAATGTTGATAATAACGACAGTATGGTTGCTGCATTTAAAGAAGTCAGCAGCACTAAGCGCGTAACAGCTGAAGAGGCCGAAAAGTTTGGCTTGTATGATCCGAACAGCGCTGACGATGCCATGAGTTTAAACAAAGATGGCAGCATTGATATCCCTTGCTGGCGTTATGCCATGATTAATTTCCCGCATCCTTTGCTTGAGCAAGGACTGGTGATTTTAGATACCCCAGGTTTGAACGCGATAGGTACTGAGCCTGAGTTAACGCTTAATATGTTGCCAAATGCACATGCGGTATTATTTATTTTAGCTGCTGATACGGGCGTTACTAAGTCAGAAATTGACGTATGGCGCCAATATATCAGCGGCACACGCTGGAAACAAAAAGGTCGCCTAGCTGTATTGAATAAAATCGACGGTTTGTGGGATGAGCTGAAGAACGAAAAAGAAATTGAAAAAGAGATTAACAAACAAATTAAAACCAGTGCTGAGTTATTGGGTTTAGAAAATAATCAAATTTTCCCGACATCGGCACAAAAAGGTTTGCTGGCTAAAATTAATGGTGATGAAACGCTATTAGTACAAAGTCGTTTGCCAGCGCTTGAAAAAGCATTGTCAGATGAATTAATCCCATCTAAAAAAGAAATCGTTCGCGATAACACCAAAAATGAGATTGAAGATTTAATCACCAACTCAAACATGATTTTAGAATCACGTGTTGCTGGCGTGGTTGAGCAGTTGGATGAGTTACGCGGTTTGCGTGGCAAAAATGAAGACGTTGTTGAGCACATGATGAATAAGGTCAAAGTAGATAAAGAAAACTTTGAAAAAGGTTTACAGCGCTTTCAGGCATTGCGTAGCGTGTTTTCTCAACAAACCAATAAATTATTCACTTTGTTGGGTATGGAGGCACTGAAGGTGCAAGTGCACACGACGCGTGAAACTATGATTAAAGCCAGTTTCACCAAAACAATCCGTGAGGCGATGGATAATTTCTTCTTGGATCTTAAAGGCCGTCTGGTTTCATCGGATGCACAGATTGATGAGATCAAGAAAATGATGGATGTGATGTACGACAAGTTCTCTAAAGAGCATGGATTACGTAAATCTGAGCCGCCAGCATTCTCAACTTTGCGCTATCAAAAAGAGTTGGCCAAGCTGGAGCGTGCATATAAAGAGCAATTTAACACCGCCTTTAATATGATTGCTAACGAGAAGATGACATTAACCACTAAATTCTTTGAAACTTTAGCGAGCCGCGTGATTCATGTGTATGAAGTGGCGAATCGTGATGTGGAAAACTGGTTAAAAGCGGTAATTGCGCCAATGGAATCTCAGGTGCGTGAGCATCAATTGCAATTGCGTCGGCGTTTGGAAAGCATCAAGCGCATCTATAAGGCGACGGATACACTTGAAGATCGCATTCTGGAATTGGAAAATATCGAGAAAAGTATTCGCGCACAAATGACAGATTTAAAAGTTTTACGTCAGCATATGGGTAATGCGCTGGCTTTTGAAAATGAGCCAGAAGCAAAAGTAGCTTAATCATTTGTCTCAAGCAGAAAAGTAAATAAAAAAGCCGACATTTAGTCGGCTTTTTTATTGCATGAGTTAAATCGAGTTAACTCAATTTAAGCGGCTAACATCGCGCCTTTAATCTTCTGCATCGCTTTCTGCTCGATCTGGCGAATACGCTCCGCAGAAACGCCAAACTCAGCAGCTAAATCATGCAAAGTAAGTGTTGCACTTTCCGTTAACCAGCGTGCTTCTAATACGCGGCGGCTACGGTCATCCAGGCTCATTAATGCTTTACTTAAGCTAGCGGATTGCAACTGCTCGGCTTGTTTGTTCGCCAAAAACTCTGATGGCTCTGGGCCTTCATCTTCTAAATAAGCAATCGGGCTAAAGCTTTCGTCGCCATCATCATCCGTGTGTGCATCTAATGAAATCTCTTGCCCATTCAGGCGATATTCCATCTCCATCACTTCTTCTGGTTTTACGTTGAGTTCAAGCGCGATACGATTCACTTCATCTGTATGCAGGCTATCAAAACCTTTTTTCATACTACGTAAATTAAAAAAACAATTTACGTTGCGCTTTAGTGGTCGCAGTTTTAACCAAACGCCAGTTGCGCACAATATACTCATTCATTTCGGCTTTAATCCAATGCATCGCAAAGGAAACCAAGCGCACACCACGATCCGGATCAAAGCGTTTAACCGCTTTCATCAGGCCGATATTGCCCTCTTGAATAAGGTCTGATTGTGGCAAACCATAACCTAAATAGCCACGCGCAATACTAGCAACCAAACGCAAATGCGAAACAACTAATGTTTGCGCGGCGTCTAAATCGTTATTGTTTTTGAGCTTCGTGGCCAAATCATATTCTTCTTCTGCGCTCAATAGCGGAAAGGCCTTAATCGCACGCATGTACTGATCAAAGCTATCAAGAGATGAAATTGACGGTATTGTTAAAGCGTTTATGATAAAACTCCTTTAATCATTAAGTAATTACTGAAATAATATTTTAGCACTCTGGTTATGAGAGTGCTAGTGACGAAAAGTTTCAAAGTGTTAAGATTTTATTTTTTGACATTGAAAGTCGTGAACAATTAAGTATGTCGGCTAAATAACTGTAGCTGAATTGTAAATATATGTTTGATTAAATGTTTATCCCACGTTGCCCATTTAAGTTGTTTTTGTCCAACTTATCTTGCAGGAATACGTTCAAAACAAAGATTTATATCATTTCATCTACTATTGTATAAGTTTAGAGGAATGGCATTGCTAACTGCAGGTTTTGCATGCTACCCAGTATCACCAGCGTTGATATTACAAGAAATACCCAAGCGACCATTCCTGCCGTCAGCACCGCGCCGAACATGAGTATGGCGCGGCCTTTCTCTTTCAGTCGAAATACTACTGGGATACCATAGTAAATCAGGCCAATTGCGGCCATCATGGCTATTGCCGTTACAATCAAGTTAACCATCACGTTGGGGATGATTAGGAATATCGGAGCCATCCACAGTGGTGTCGGGGCCACTGCTGCGAGCATGAAGGCCTCATGGTAACTAGGCTGAAAATTTGCCACCTCCGCAAGTTGACGAATAATGATAGCCATCACTGGTACAACTATTAGTTCAATGACAAACAAAATGAAGGCAACCAATAACAACTTTTCATGTGATAACGATAAAATTTGAACTAGTTGTCCGCCATGTATATTACCGGCAAGATACACCATCAGTGCTGGCAGCAGCGAAAACGGAACAACATGTGCCAAGTAAAGCTGGGGAATGGACGGTTTGCTATGTACCAGGCGACTCCAGCCTTTAACTGGTGTCGTGAATAACCAAAATAAAGTTAACGGGTTCATGATAATCCACCCTTTCCGTAAAACTTAACACGGTAAACAGCCATGTAATATGTAAGCACTATCTAATTGATATTAGTTTACACTTTAAGTAAGATTAATATGCAGTTTTTGAACCTATCTACTAATATACTGTCGATAGAAAAAGGTTGTGTTAGTTGGAACAATAAAAAAAACTGAACACTAGGCCGTAATTGCTAAACGGCACCAAATAGATAACACAGCACTTACCCTTGTAAAGCGAGGTGCATCATGGTCGATATAAGCGGAACGACGTCACCTGTGCATTATTCAGTGACCGTCAGACCCAACTGTTCGCTGTCACCTGCGGGCACACTGCGTGTCTTTTCCGTTATTGCCTTAATTTCCCTGAGTTTTTCCTTAGTATTCGTGTTCATTGGTGCTTGGCCAGTATTGTTTTTTGCTGGAGCTGAACTATTGACACTAGGTTATTGCTTTTATCATGTTTTGCTGCATGCTGGGGATTATGAGCAACTGATCATAGATGATGACAAGGTTGTTGTCCAAATACATGAGCTGGGGCGGGACAGGTGTGTAAAGCTCAGTGGCTACTGGACCCGATTGGTGCTGGATTGTATGCCAGGCGGCTATTGCCGGTGGTTAGTATTACGATCAAGCGGGTGTGAAGTCGAGTTTGGTCGCCACATGACAAGTGATGAGCGTCTAAAACTGGCGCGTCAGTTACGACCTATACTGGGTGGGTTTATGACATGAAAAAACTTCCTCCCCAAGCCGTAATCTTAAGTTTGCTAACTGGTCAGGCGCAAGCGGCACTTAACTTTAATCTCCAAAGCCCCGTTACTCCAATCGCCCATCAGATTTATAACCTGCATACGCTTATCCTGCTAGTGTGTCTGCTAATTTTTTTTGTAGTGTTTGGCTTCATGTTTTATGCACTTTTTAAGCATCGCAAGTCGACAGGCCATCAAGCATCGCATTTTCACCAGAATTTTCGTCTAGAAGTGATATGGACACTGATACCTTTTTTAATTTTGATCGGTATAGCCATTCCAACGACCAAAACAGTATTGGCGATGAAAAATGTCGAGCATTCAGACATGAATATCAAAGTCACTGGTCATCAATGGATGTGGGAATACGAGTACCTTGGTGAGGGTGTGCGTTACGTGAGCAATCTAGGTACACCGCGCGACCAAATCGACAACAAAGTGGTGAAAGGTGCGCATTACCTGCTGGAGGTTGATAGGCCACTGGTGGTGCCCACTGGAAAGAAAGTGCGTATTTTACTGACCTCTGCGGATGTCATTCACTCGTGGTGGTTACCGCAGTTCGGTGTTAAGCAGGACGCCATTCCTGGTTTTATTCATGAGGCATGGTTTCAGGTAGAAAAACCTGGTACCTATCGTGGCCAGTGTGCAGAATTGTGTGGTGTCGGTCACGGCTTCATGCCTATTGTCGTGGAAGCACTACCACCGGAACAATATGATGACTGGCTTAAAACCCAGAAAATCAGCCTAGCCGAAACTTCCAGTACAAGCAGCAAGACTTATACACTAGCGGAACTAACAATGCATGGCGAGAAAGTATATTTAAGCCGTTGCGCAGCCTGCCATCAAGCCAATGGGCAAGGTATTGCAGGCATGTTCCCGCCACTGATTGATGGTGCGCCATTCAGTGCGGGTGCAGGGGTTACCACTCCTTTAGCTGAGCGTGGATTCTGGAAAGATGGCAAGGTGGTGCTAGGTAGCAAAGAGCGGCATTTGGATATTTTAATGAATGGTATCACAGGTACAGCCATGCAGCCGATGGCAGCGCAACTGTCTGACTTTGACATTGCTGCCGTTGTTAGTTACGAACGCAATAGTTGGGGTAACAAGACTGGCGATACGATTCAGCCAGCTGAGGTCGCCGCGTTACGAAAAGGAGTAGCTAAATGACAGCCATTGCATTAGATTCCCATGAACATGATCATCCTAGCGGTATTAGGCGCTGGTTAACGACTACTAACCACAAGGACATCGGCACGCTGTATCTGTGCTTTAGTTTTGCCATGTTTCTGTTCGCAGGGGCGTTAGCGATGTTAGTCCGCACTGAGTTGTTTGAACCAGGACTGCAATTCTTTCAGCCTAATTTGTTTAACCAGCTCACGACCATGCATGGTCTGATTATGATTTTTGGCGCCATCATGCCTGCTTTTGTCGGTTTTGCTAACTGGCAGATTCCGCTGATGATTGGCGCACCAGACATGGCTTTCCCACGCCTTAATAATTGGAGTTTCTGGCTGTTGCCAATGGCAGCATTATTACTGCTTGGTTCGTTCTTAGTGCCGGGAGGTGCCGTAGCAGGTGGTTGGACCATGTACCCACCACTATATATTCAGGGTGGTATTGGCTACGATATGACCATCTTCGCCATACATATCATGGGGCTGTCGTCTATCATCGGCTCTATCAATATTATCACCACCATCCTCAATTTGCGGGCGCCTGGTATGATCATGATGAAAATCCCGATGTTCGTTTGGACTTGGTTAATCACTGCCTATCTGCTGGTCGCGGTAATGCCGGTACTGGCTTCGGCAGTGACGATGTTATTAACAGATCGTCACTTTGGTACCCATTTTTTCAATGCTGCAGGGGGCGGCGACCCTGTGATGTTTCAGCATATATTCTGGTTCTTCGGTCATCCTGAGGTTTATATTATGATCCTGCCGGCGTTCGGCATTCTATCCACCATTATTCCGACCTTCTCGCGCAAGCCCTTGTTTGGCTACCACTCTATGGTGTATGCCACCGCTTCCATTGCTATCCTGTCGTTCGTGGTGTGGGCGCATCATATGTTTACCGTGGGTATGCCTGCGGCTGGGCAGCTGTTCTTTATGTACACCACAATGCTGATTGCGGTGCCGACCGGTGTAAAAGTATTCAACTGGATTGCCACCATGTGGCAAGGCGCTATTTCTTTTGAAACACCTATGTTGTTTTCCGTAGCAGTTATCTGTCTGTTTACGATAGGAGGCTTCAGCGGGTTGGTGCTGGCGGTGGTGCCGGTGGATATTCAATTGCAAGATACCTATTACGTCGTGGCGCATTTCCACTATGTATTATTTTCTGGTGCGGCGATGTCTATCATGGCTGGCGTGTACTATTGGTTACCAAAATGGACTGGACATATGTACAACGAAACGCTAGGGCAGTGGCATTTCTGGCTGACTGCTATAGCCTTTAACATCACGTTCTTCCCCATGCATTTTACCGGACTGGCGGGAATGCCGCGCCGAGTGCCAGACTATGCTTTGCAGTTCGCAGAATTCAACATGATTTCCTCCATCGGCGCATTCGTGTTGGGGGCTAGTCAACTACTGTTTCTCTACATCGTAGTCAAATGTATTCGTGGAGGTATGCCAGCTGGTGAAAAACCTTGGGATGGAGCGGACACGTTGGAGTGGACGTTGCCTTCGCCAGTACCTTATCACACGTTTGAAACTGCACCGGTAATTAGATAAAGGGATATGTCATGGATACCAGCCGATATTATTTACCCGCTCCGTCCTGGTGGCCTATCGTAGGTTCAGTTGCCTTGTTGACTTTGGCTAGTGGTTTTTTGCTTCTGCTACAACGTATGCCTGCAGGTTCTTACCTGATGCTGGCCGGAGCGGTCATACTCGCAGTTATGCTGTTCGGATGGTTCGGTGCGGTGATTAGAGAGGGCATTGCAGGTAGATACAACGGCCAAGTGGACGTTTCTTATCGCTGGGGCATGAGCTGGTTTATCTTTTCCGAAGTCATGTTTTTTGCCGCCCTGTTCGGCGCACTGTTCTACGCACGTTATTTCGCCGTACCCTGGCTGGGGCAGGCGTCACTGCTGTGGCCTGGCTACAACTCTACTTGGCCGACTGCCGGGCCGGGCTCACTTGCATCGTTTACTCCTATGGCAGCATGGGGTATTCCCGCCATTAATACACTGATATTGCTTAGTTCTGGTGCGATTGTGACTTGGGCGCACTGGGGTCTTAAAAAAGATAACCGTCTGCAACTGAAAATCGGGCTGGCGCTCACCATTCTGTTGGGAGTGATATTTATTGCGCTACAGGCGTACGAATATTTCTTGGCCGACTTCAGTCTAAAGACTGGGATTTATGGCGCAACATTTTACATGCTGACTGGTTTTCATGGCGCTCATGTCACGCTAGGCGTCATTATGTTGGTCGTGATTTTAGGTCGTGTGATTGCCGGGCATTTTTCAGAAAAACGCCATTTTGCTTTTGAAGCAGTTTCCTGGTATTGGCACTTTGTAGACGTGGTCTGGTTGTTATTGTTTGTGTTTGTTTATTGGCTTTAAGTCTGAATAAGGAGTATCAAAATGAACCGTCGACTATATTTTATATTGCCTGATGTTGCTAGTGCACATTCAACGCTAGATGACCTATTACTAGCGCGCATCAACGCCAAGCGTATTCATTTTCTTGCTAGGCCTGGCACAAGGATGGGCGATTTGCCCGGGGTGATTGCATCAGCGCGCTCCGCCCTGATTAAAGACTGGGAGATTGGCGTTGGAGTAGGGGCATTGCTAGGACTGGTGTTGGGGTTGGTTGTAGTGAGTGTATCAGTATGGGGTCATACGCAACCATTGCCAATTTTTCTTACATTAGGAATATGTACATTGCTAGGTTTTATCGGTGGGGCGGTGTGGACTGCAGTGGTGGCCACCACGGTTCCCATCACGCACCTCAAGCCATTTGAAAAGAAAATTTCTGAAGGAAAAGTGTTGATGACGGTATTAGTGCCTTTTCATCGAGCTAATGAGATTCGAGCACTGGTGGAAAGAAAACATCCCGAAGCTGCTTATAGCGGCACTTGGCCTACTGACCACGTCATATTTCCATAATCCTCAGTTTAGATACAGCTATCAATCAGCTAACTGATTGATAGCTTAATACATTTATTGGCGACAGAAGCAATCTGCAGAATGATCATTCACAATACCAACTGCTTGCATCCAGGCATAGACAATTGTGGGGCCGACGAATTTGAATCCTCGGCGTTTCAATTCTTTTGATATTATTTCAGATAACGGTGTCATTGCTGGCATATTTGAACCGTCACCAACTATCACTTTTCCATTTGTGAAAGACCAACAGAAGTCGCTAAAGCTTTCTCCTTGTTTAATCATTTCACAATAAATCTTTGCGCCAGCTATAGTTGCTTCGATTTTGGCTCGCGCACGTATAATTCCTGCATCATCCATTAAGCGTTTAATGTCATCTTCATTAAAACTAGCAACAGCCACTGGATTAAAGTCAGCAAAAGCCTTGCGGAATGCCTCTCGCTTACGAAGTACCGTAATCCAAGAGAGTCCAGCCTGAAATCCCTCTAGCATTAGCATTTCCCACAGCATACGCGGGTCATGCTGTGGTCGTCCCCATTCTTCATCGTGATATTTCTGCATGAGTTCGTTATTGGTTGCCCATACACAGCGATGGTTTTTAGTCAGGTTCATTTCAATGTAAGCTTCTATCAAAATATCTACTTAAATTATACAGCGCATATTCTGTTTCAGAATTGCA
>Ga0160182_135771_pt1 | contig 27118 bp, 22 predicted proteins | sample met14sa_FD_108561 | JGI IMG/M metagenome (GOLD analysis project Ga0160182, IMG submission 108561) | Synthetic bacterial communities of pure cultures from sediment of Lake Washington, USA, under high oxygen condition - MT... | ecosystem: Engineered > Modeled > Simulated communities (microbial... >... | reverse complement strand
CGTAGCCTGGTAGCGCGCCTGCTTTGGGAGCAGGATGTCGGGAGTTCGAATCTCTCCACGCCGACCAATATTTTTAGGTGTTAGAAGTCAAGTTTTCTTTTAACACCTATATTAAAAGTCAGCCCGAAAAGTGTAGTACTTTATGTTGTAGATGATATAAAGTCTTGTAACCAAAATCTGCCCGTAGCTCAACCGGATAGAGCACCAGCCTTCTAAGCTGGGGGTTACAGGTTCGATTCCTGTCGGGCAGGCCATAAAATTTTAAAGTCTCTATGGTGGCTGTAGCTCAGTTGGTAGAGTCCAGGATTGTGATTCCTGTTGTCGTGGGTTCGAGCCCCATCAGCCACCCCATATTGAATAAGCCCCACAGCAATGTGGGGCTTATTTTTTTCTAGCGTACCTTTCTGCTCTGTAAATTATTCTTGATTAAGTTAATTCTTGTAAGATAGTATCAACTGTATGCTAAATATCTAAGTGAGTATCTATAAGTACGCATACGACTGAATTAGTGCTGGTAGTAATCGCAACCGATCATTAAAGATAATGTGGGGTTTGGAAGACATGCTAATTGAAGATATTGAGAATACAGACCGTTTCCTTTTCATATTTGAATGGCTAATGGCGATTATGTCTAGGTATTTGTGCCCGATGCCGTTTGGTTTGGTTCATATTGAACATGGCGATAAAAATGAGCTTGGTGACGCATATGGTGCTAAAGAGGCCGCTGAACAACTAGTCTCGATGACAACTCATCTTAAAAAAGCTTTTAGAAATACGGATTTGGTCGCTAGGATTGGAAGTGACTTTTGGATTGTTGTGCCGTATACGCCAGCCACTGAAAAGGTTCAGGATAAAGTGCGAAGCATCATTCGTGATTCTGAGCATGAAGGCTTAAAAACTGCAGCACAAAATGCGTCAATTTTTAGTTTCCCAAGTGAAGATGAGGCGTTAAATCAAAAACTTACGGAGTTGAGTGGTGCTGAGTTCTTGACCTATTTGAAGAAAAATCGGCACACATTGCCCAGTCAAATATTGACGCTGGATTAAAGTCAAAATGCTACTTTGTTGATCGAATAGCATTTGCTACCATTGAATTTTAGCGCTCATTTTTTTATCATCATCAATAAGTATCCACTGCAAGTAGTTGGGTAATCTAGATCGATGTTGTTTTAAAAGACAAGTGCGGTTGCTTGGTAGTTATTGCTTGGATTTCGAACCATGCCAAGCATTGGTGTAAGTATTGATACATCAAACTATTCAGGCTATAGTGACGTAGATTACAGTTGTTATCTAATTTAAAAAAAGGGTTTGTTAATGGCAGCACTACGTCCTGTATTGATGATTATTGATGATGACCCGCTAATCACTGATACCTTACATTTTGTGTTGAGTAAATATTTTGAAGTGTGTGTGGCGGAGTCGTACACGCAACTGAAGAGTTTACTCCAGCAATTAGATGCCCCACCAGCTTTGGCTTTGGTAGACTTAGGTTTACCTCCTACCCCACATACGCCCGAAGAGGGTTTTAAAGTGATTAGCGCGCTGCTAACACATTCTCCTACCATTAAGATTCATGTACTTTCCGGTCAAAGTGATGACGTCAATGTGAAGCATGCGCTTGCACTAGGCGCAGTGGATTTTATTGCGAAGCCTTGTGATGTAGAAAAACTTAAAGACATGTTGTTGAATGCGCTCAAGGTGCAAGACGTTGAGTTGAACGAAATGAGAGTGGAGCAGGAGCATGGGGGCTTGCTCGGTAACAGTTTGCCTATTCAAGCGTTACGCATGCAAATTAGACAGTTTGCAGACTCCCCATTTCCGGTCCTGATTGAAGGTGAATCTGGTAGTGGTAAAGAGTTGGTGGCGAGTAGCTTTCATTTTGCGAGTCAGCGTTTGCTGTATCCTTATTTATCCGTTAACTGTGCTGCGGTTTCTCCATTGTTGGCCGAATCTATCTTGTTTGGACATGCAAAAGGTGCGTTTACGGGTGCGGTAGCTGCGCATGCAGGCTACTTTGAAGATGCGGGTGATGGTACGTTGTTTTTGGACGAGATTGGCGAGTTGCCTTTAGAGTTGCAAGCTAAGCTGTTACGTGTGCTAGAAAATGGTGAGTATCAGCGTATTGGTGAAACGCAAACGCGTAAAAGTCGTGCACGTATTGTGGCCGCCACTAACCGAGACTTGAGAGCAGAAGTGCGTGCTGGTAAGTTTAGGTCGGACTTATATCATCGCTTGAGCGTTTTTACTGTCCATGTGCCACCACTGCGAGAGTTGATGGACGATAAACATTTGTTGCGCGATCACTTTATTGAGTTCTATACCAAGCAAATTGATAAGACGCCATTTAAATTAGATGCCAAAGCTGAGGTCCGTTGGCTGGAGTATGATTTTCCTGGCAATGTGCGCGAGCTAAGAAACATTGTTATCCGTTTAATTGCCAAGTACTCAGGTAAAACGGTTAAAGAAAATGAGTTGATTGCCGAGTTTGATTTAAGTGAGCAGGCCTCAACGGCTGATGCATTTAATTTTAACGATGATGCAAGTATGACTGCACAGGCGCAAAAACATCTGCAGCGCCAAGTGAATGTAAGTTTGGATGCCGTACTGAAGTCCTGGGAGCGTGCATATATTGATGCGGCGATGAAAATGACGCATGGTAATTTAAGTCAGGCGGCTAAATTGTTGAATGTGAATCGTACAACGCTGTATAGTCGTATGAATACGCAAGAAGAGTAATCGTCACAACTAATCCTCTTTAGGAAATCACTTGTATTATCCACACTTTGGTTTGCAGCAACCCCCGTTTAAGATTACCCCGAATACTGATTTTTTCTTTTCTGGTGGTAATCGAGGTGCGGTGCTTGATGCTTTAGTGTATGCCATTGCCAATGGTGAGGGCATTATTAAGGTGGTGGGTGAGGTTGGTAGCGGCAAAACAATGCTGTGTAGAATGCTACAAACGATACTTCCTGAAAGGATCGAGAGCATTTACCTTGCAAACCCAAGCGTAGCGCCTGAAGACGTGTTGCATGCGATTGCATTTGAACTGCAACTGCAATTACCTAAAGATGCCGATAGGTTAAAAGTGATGCAAGCATTGCAAGCACATTTGTTAAATCGGCATGCAGAAGGACGTCAAGTTGTCATCTTTGTTGAAGAGGCACAAGGCATGCCGCTGGCAACTCTGGAAGAGATTCGCTTGTTATCCAATTTAGAAACTAAGCAAGATAAGTTGTTGCAGATTGTGCTGTTTGGTCAGCCAGAACTGGACGAGAATTTAAATCAGGAACAAATTCGCCAGTTGCGTGAGCGAATTACGCATCGGTTTAACTTGGGGCCGTTGCAAACTAAAGATGTGGGTGAATACTTGATTTTTAGGCTTCGTGCGGCAGGTTACCATGGACCACATCTGTTTACTGATGCATCGATTAAGAAGTTGTCACATGCGGCGCAGGGGCTGGTCAGGCGCGTGAATATCTTAGCAGATAAGGCATTGCTTGCGGCATTTGCTGAGAATGCCTATCAAGTAACCCCTAAGCACGTTAAGGCCGCTATTCAGGATAGTGAGTTTGCAGAAAGTTCTTATGGCCAACAGTTTGGGCGATATAAGCGATTTGTCACGTGGTTCATGTACTTGCTTGTGATTTTAGGTGGTCTATCAATCGCTGCGATGTTGTGGCAACAGTCAACTGCCCAGAAAACTAATGCCAATGTGGCAGGTCAGCAAGCGCAGCCTGCCATGATTAAGCCATCCACAATTAAGCCTAACCTGCCTCAGGGGGCAAGGCAATCTGCCGTTGCTGTTACCAATACGCAAATGGGGGTGAATAATCTATCGGCATTAACTAATCCTAGTGTGTCAGCTAATGTTAGTGCACCAGCTATTTTGAAAGATGCTGCAATGGCGAGTGATAGGGCTGACGCTGCAGAAAGCAAAAACAGTGTGGGCTTAGTGAACCAGCGTTTGGATGCGATGAGTAGGTTGTTGCAAAGCGCAAAGCCAGACACAATATTGCTACAAATTAAATCAGTACCCAATGCGTTGCCCGTGGGTGTACAAGGCGAAGAGCATCAATTGGCAATGGAGCTTGAGCGCTTAAGTCAGCAAGTAGAGGTTGACAATATCTACCTGTACCGTATGCAACAAAAAGATGGTTTGTATACCGTGGTGTTGTATGGTGCGTATGAGCGTAGAGTTGATGCATTGGAAGCTTTAAAAAGCTTGCCGCCCTATGTTAAAAATAGTCGGCCATACATGAGGACGTTGGCTGGTATAAGTAAAGACATGGCGATCATCCCTTAAGCGCTGCTTCATATTTCTTCTAATTGGCTGAAGCAGGCTTATCTATTGGTGTTTCTTTAATTCATGTCAGTCTGAGGCTGTAGTGTTCCGAGATTGCTAGTTTTTATACAAACTTTCCCGAGTTACCTAATCAATAACCTTGATTTATCATTGTAACTAATTGTTGCTATTTGTATTTTTGCGGTATCATGCAATTTGATGCATAGCGTACAGATAAAGTTGCAGAATTAGGGGTAGCCAAGCCGTGATGAATAATAAAACAGTATTAGCATTGCTGAGTATGATCTTGGTCTTGTGTATGACAGCATGCTCGCATCAATCTAAAGTTCAGCCATCAAAAGGGCATATTGATGGACAGAATACTTCAACACCCTCAGTCATATCAAAATCAGCTATCTCTTCAGCGGCTATTCCAAAGCCGGTAACCAATAGTCCATATTTGCCGCCACCTACTCCTAAAGCTAAAGAGCCTGTTTATAGTATTGTTGTGTATGACACGCCAGTGAAAGAAGTGTTGTTTGCGATAGCAAGAGACAGCAAGCTTAATGTTGATATTCACCCGGCCATTCAAGGGCGTGTGACATTAAATGCCGTAGACCAAACCTTACCTGCAATTCTAGAGCGATTGTCTAAACAGGTTGATTTGACGTACAGCGTCAAAGGCAATGTGTTAACAATTACCCCTGATCAGCCAGTATTAAGAACTTATAAGGTCGATTATGTAAATATGTCGCGTGATGCTGCTGGTTTTATTGGTGTTGATGGGCAAATTTCTAGCACAGGCCAAAGTTCTAGTGCTGGAGGTAGCACAACGAGTAATACTTCGGGCACGGGGGCGAATAATAGCTCTCGTACTACAGTGAGAAGTGAATCTAATAATCACTTTTGGGAAACTTTAGAAAAAAACATTACCGCATTATTAGCCGAAAGTGATAAAGAAATCATTATTGGTAGATTAGAGGCAGATAAACAATCTGCGACTCTTGATAATCAGAGTGGTAAAGATAGTTCTGTCAATGTCGCAGCAGCGACGCAAAAAACGGACGCAAATGGAAAAGCTGATGCACAAAAAGCGTTTACTGAGTACAAAACCTTATTTGCTGCTAATGTTATTTCCAACCGTGAAGCTGGCGTTATCAGCGTTCGAGGCACTAACAAGCAGCATGAGAGAGTTCAGGAGTTTTTGGATAAAGTGCTAACCAGCGCTAAGCGCCAGGTGTTGATTGAGGCCACAATTGTTGAGGTTAGGCTTAGTGATAGCTTTCAAGCGGGTATTGATTGGAGTCGGTTAAATAATAGTGCGACTAATAGTGGCTTTCAGTTCAGGCAGCAATTGGGTGCGCAAACGAATAGCATAAGTGCTACAGGTAATAGTTTTACTACGACTGCGAATGCCTTTGGAGTGGCTACCAATGCAGGATTTGTAGCTGGTTATCTTAATCCAATAAGCAAAATAGGTAATATTGCTGCATCTATTAACCTGCTTGAGCAGTTTGGTTCAACGAAAGTGTTGTCCAGTCCTAAGTTGATGGTGCTCAACAATCAAACTGCAGTATTAAAAGTAGTAGACAATTTGGTTTACTTTACCGTGCAGTCGCAGCAGTCACAGGGGTCTGTAGGTGGGGGAATATTGTCAACGGTGACAACCACGCCCAATACAGTGCCTGTTGGCGTTGTGATGAGCGTTACCCCTCAAATCAACGATTTAAGTAATGTGAATATTAATATTAGGCCAACGGTTTCTAGAGTGTTGGGTTTTAAGAAAGACCCGAATCCTAATTTAACGATTGAAAGTTTGGTGCCTGAAATACAAGTGCGCGAAATGGAATCGATGTTGCAGATTCTGAGTGGTAACACAGCTGTGCTGGGTGGTTTAATGCAGGATGATGTGCTTACGAACACTGACAAAGTGCCCGGGTTATCCAAAGTACCTGGTGTAGGAAAAGTATTTACGGGACAGAACGATGCCAACCGCAAAACCGAGTTGGTTATTTTCCTAAGACCTACTGTGATTGTTAATGCCAGCCTGGAAAGTGATGAGTTGGCCTCTTATAAACAGTATCTGCCTTCGCAGCAACTGGAAAATACAGTAGATGCTGAGAGTGAAAGGTAATTAGCAAATGAGTTTGCTAATTAAAGCCTTGGCCTCTGCCGAGAAAGATAAGGAAAAAGCTAAAGGCACAGTGCACGCAAGGCCTTTGGCTAAGGGTGCGTTAACTTTGACCCCTTTGGACCCTCAGGCGCCAGCAGGCATGGACACTGCCGTAGCTCGGGATGATGATCTATCAGCCGATAGTGCGGTATTGCTTGCATCAGGTACAGATGATGGTGTTTTCAATGATGCTGGCTTATCTCTTGCTGAAGAGGCTGGCTTGATTAGCCCTAGTCTCAAATTAAAAGAGGATGCCACTACTCAACCTAATGTACAGGCAACTAAAGGGGTCGCTAAGCCGAAAAGCAAGGCTGATGCTTTTAATGAAGCTGCGGTGGCCAGCGTTGCTAGCGTAAAAGCACAGAGTGGTGCAACAAAAGAAGGGCGTCAGCAAGCGGCTGCTAGTGTATTTGTCGCTAATCAGGCGGTAAAGAGGGCGAGCTCAAGTTCTGCATTGATAGTATTAGGTGTAGCTGGTGCGTTAATGATTTTGTTGGGATTGCAAGGCTATCAGTATTTTCAAACACTATTTACTGATGAGGTCGTGGTTGTAAAGCCAGTTGCACCTGCTGCCCCAGTTGTTGATATTGAATCGATGGAAGGTAATGTAGTGCCCGATGCGTCATTACCTAGCGAGCTTAGTGAAGAGGCCAGCGCAATTGAGCAAGCCGCTCATGAGGTTGACGTGAACGCGCCTGCGGCTGGTAAGGCGAGCCAAGCCAGCAATGAGATTGCAATGCAATCATTGGAAAAACCTGTGTCGGCTGCGAAAGCTAGTTCTCTTGCATTGAGTGATGAGTTGGCGGCAGATGAGCCGCAATTCACACCGCAGAAAACAGTTGCGTTGAGTACACGTAAACCGCAGAAAGTGGATGAGGCTAACCTGCGTGATGATCAAGCCTCTGATTCAAAACAACCGCTAAAACTGGTCAGTAAAACACCTGTTGCTGGTGTTGATCCAACGCTACTGGCGGCTTATGAGGCGTTCAATCGAGGAGATGATAGTTCTGCGCAGCAGAAGTATCGCCAAGTGCTTCAAAAAGATGTCAGAAATATCGATGCTTTGTTAGGGATGGCGGCAATTGCACAGCGTCAAGATAGAAATATGGATGCGATTGGTTGGTATCGTAAGGTCACAGAAATTGAGCCTAGGAATAGCATTGCTCAATCTGCGATGGCGGATTTGGAGGTGAGTGTTGATGGAGTGGCTGCTGAAAGTAAAATTAAAAGCATGCTGGCACGTCAGCCTGATGCGGCTAATTTACATGCGGCTTTAGGCAACTTATATGCCGCACAAAATCAATGGGCTTCTGCGCAATCAGCTTATTTCAATGCAAGCCAGTATGCACCGATTAGCGCAGATTATGCATTTAATTTGGCAATTAGTTTAGAGCATTTGGGTAAGCCAAAGTTAGCGCTCGTGCAATATCAGCGTGCACTTGAGTTACTTAATATCACTGGTGCTGGTAGCCCAGATCGCGCCCAACTAGAAGCAAGGGTTCGCGCATTGCAGTGATTCTTTTTAATAGTATGTGTTGTGTTTAAGGGTGGCACTTAGCATGTTGCGGCCTCAAAATGGCGAATTAAGATAATCGTAGTGCTGAATTAGATAGATGAAAAACAATAATGAATTCAAATAATCAGGCTAAATTTAATGGCTGAACAGCGGCGTAAAATTCGTTTAGGCGAACTGATGGTGCAGCAAGGCTTAATTAGCCAGGACCAGCTACGCATTGCGCTGATAGAGCAGGAACATAATGATTTGCCTTTAGGGCGTCAGCTTGTTCGCTTAGGGTTTGTGACGGAGGCGATGGTGCGCGACATGGTTGCGCATACCATAGGGACCGACAGTATTGATTTGTCGACTGTGGTAGCTGACCTTGAGGCCTTGCAAATGGTGCCACAAGACTTCTCACGTCGATATCATTTATTACCTGTCGCTTATGATGCCTTGACGAGAACGATGGTCGTCGCCATGGCTGATATGTTCAATGTGGTTGCACTAGATCAGTTGCGTGCTATGTTGGGTGGGCAGATTCAGCTAAAACCTGTATTGGCGGCGGAAGCACAGCTAGAGGAAGTGATTGATCAATTTTACGGATATGAATTATCTGTAGATGGTATTTTGCGTGAAATAGAAACAGGTGAAATTGATTATCAAAGCTTAAGTGTTGATGATAATGAATACACACAACCTGTGGTGCGACTAGTGGGCGCATTGTTGATGGACGCCGTAAAACGCGGCGCATCGGATATCCACTTTGAGCCTGAGCAGGCATTCTTGCGTATACGCTATAGAATCGATGGCGTACTGCAACAAATCAGAAGCTTACATAAAAGCTACTGGGGCGGTTTGGCCGTGCGGCTAAAAGTGGTGAGTGGGCTTGATATTGCTGAAACCAGAGCGCCACAAGATGGCCGTTTGAATATGAATTTATGTGGACGCCCGATTGATTTTAGGGTGTCGACACATCCAACCATTCATGGCGAAAATATTGTCTTGCGTGTGCTAGACCGTGAAAAGTCGATTATTCCGATGGAGCGTATGGGGCTGCGGCCAGAGACCCTAGATGAGTTACAGTTAATGATGACTCGCCCTGAGGGGATTTTGATTGTCACGGGCCCAACTGGTAGCGGTAAGACAACCACGTTGTATTCATTGCTTACGCATCAGAACACCGAGTCAGTTAATATCATGACGTTAGAAGACCCCGTTGAATATCCAGTTACCATGATGCGTCAAACTTCTGTGGCAGAGGTGAACAAGGTGGATTTTGCTAATGGTATTCGGTCTATTATGCGGCAAGACCCCGATATTATTTTAGTGGGCGAAATTCGTGATGCTGATACCGCGATGATGGCATTTCGCGCGGCGATGACTGGGCACCAAGTATTTAGCACGCTACATACCAACTCTGCTTTAGGGGCGTTTCCACGACTAACTGATATCGGTATCTTACCTGACATCATGGCCGGCAATATTATTGGTGTTGTGGCGCAACGATTGGTAAGGGTCTTATGTCCACATTGCAAAGAAAAGCATAAGCCTGATGATCTTGAGCATAAAATTTTACAACTTAAACTCAATGATAAAGCACATATTTACAAACCAAAAGGTTGTAAACAATGTAATCAAACTGGGTATAGGGGCCGGATGGCGATTATCGAGTTACTACGTATTGATAGTGATATGGATGCGTTGATTTCTCGCCGTGCTCACTTAGACGAGCTTAAAAAAGTTGCGCTAGATAAAGGATTTGTGACTCTGGCAGAAGACGGGGTTCGCCGTATCTTAGAAGGATATACCAGTGTCGCGGAAGTCATGCGCGTGATTGATTTAACCAGTAGAATTAGTCATTAGCTTATGCCATCTTTTAGCTACAAAGCCGTTGATAAGTTAGGCCGTATCGCGCTGGGGCAAGTGGATGCGCTAAATGAGGTGGATCTTGAAATTCGTCTTGAGCGAATGGGGCTGGATTTAATTACGTTTAGATTAGCAACACGATCAACCAGTTTATTTAATCGTAATAAAGTCAGCAACCAAGACTTAGTCATGTTTTGTTTTCAGTTGGAGCAACTTTCTAGCGCGGGTGTACCTTTGCTGGAGTGCTTGAACGATTTGCGCGAGAGTAGCAACAATCCATACTTTCAAAAGGTTTTAGGTGCCATTAGCTCAGAAGTTGAAGGCGGTAAGATGCTATCGCAAGCACTTGCAGAGCATCCTGGCGTGTTTAGTGATGTATTTGTTAGCTTGATTGATGCAGGAGAGCGGACGGGGCAACTACCTGTGGTATTGAATAACCTGTTTCATACGATACGTTGGCAAGATGAGCTAATGTCGCAGACTAAAAAGCTATTGGCTTATCCAGCCTTTGTTGCTGTTGTTGTATCGCTAGCGGTCGTGTTTTTAATGATTTATGTTGTGCCGCAAATGGTGTCTTTTTTGCGCAATATGGGGCAAGAGCTACCGCTTAATACTCAGATTTTAATCGCCATGTCTAATGCATTTGTGAATTATTGGTGGTTAATCCTAGGCTTACCTGTGATTGCTGTAGTTTTATTGGCCGCTGCGATTCGGACAAATCCAGCAGCGCGTTACCGTTTTGATTTGCTTAAATTAAATATTCCTATTACCGGGCCAATCTTGCATAAAATTATTATGGCACGCTTTGCTCGTTATTTTGCTTTGATGTATCAAACCGGCATCCCAATTTTAGATGCGATTAAAATATGCGAAAACATCGTTGGAAATCGCGTGGTGGCAGACGCGCTGACGCGAGTGCATGCGCAAATTAACGCGGGCGATGCCATGAGCGAGAGCTTTCGTAATGCAGGCTTGTTCCCGCAACTTGTCGTCCGAATGATCAAGGTGGGGGAAAGCACAGGCGCCTTGGACAAGTCACTACTTAATATTAGCTATTTTTATGATCGCGATGTGAATGATGCGATGCAAAAAATGTTAAAAATGATAGAGCCAGCGCTCACTGTATTGCTAGGTGGTATTCTTGCGTTCATTATGTTCTCGGTATTAGGCCCTGTGTATGACTCATTTAGTAAGCTTAAAATTTAAGTGAATTAATATAAAAGCATGATGTTCGCTAATCCAAAAAAACTAGTGTTATGCGCCACGGCCAATCAACTATTGGTTGGTGTTTGGCATGCAGGCAAGCTGCAGGGTAACCAAACTTTTGAGAATGACGAGGGTGGTCATCAGGCATTTTCGGTATTTTTGCAGCAATATTCATCTAGTCCAGTTTATTTAATTGCAGATGCAGTAGAAGAAGACTTTAGGCTCGAGAGTTTGCCTCACACCTCTGGCAGTGCGAAGCATGAGATGGTGACTCGCAAGTTAAATCAACATTATCGTGGATTAGATTACCGAACCGCACACTTTATTGATCGAGATAAAGACAAGCGAAAAGATGATAACTTCTTGTTTGTTGCCATCAGTAAAGATGAGTTCTTGCAAGCTTGGGTCGCTATTATTAAGGCTCAGGAAGCACAGTTGGTAGGTGTTTACTTGCTCCCAATGCTAAGCCTAGTATTGATGAAGCAACTTAAGCTAACTGCCCCTCATCTTTTATTCTGTGAAAAACTTTCTTCTGGGCTTAGGCAGACTTATTTCCATCATGGATGTTTGCGCATGAGTCGGTTGGTACCAAATGTGCCAGAGGCCACGGGGCAAATAGGTTATTTCTACCTTGTGGAAATTGAAAAAACGCGTCTTTATTTAATGAGTCAACGTTACATATCACGCGACACGCCCCTGAATCTAGCGTTGGTGAGTGTGAATGGGACAACGCAGCAAATTAGCCAAGGGATTAGCCAGGAACAAGGTTTAAATTGTGCCGATGTGAATCTTAGCGGCTTAGCTAAAACACTGGGACTGCCAGTGAAGTTACTTCAAGAAAAGCCAGAGTTGATGCATATGCAATTACTGGCAAACGGACATTTTGTTGACAACCTAGCACCAGACTGGCTCACTAAATCTTTCCAGTTTAATAAATTAAAACAGGGCTTAATGATTGGTGCTGCATTGATTGGTTTTTTTGGATTAGCCGCTGCAGGATGGATGTTCAAAGAGGGCTTGGATCAGAAAATCGCGTTTGAGCAAGCACAGCAAGATACCTTGATTCAGCAACATCAATATGACGAGGCTGCAAAAGACTTTCCCGTGACTCAGATTAGTGCCAATGATTTAAAAGTGGCGGTAGAGCTTGATAAGAACATTGCCACCTTTCCAAAATCGCCAAGGCGCATGATGCAAGTCTTAAGTGCTGCACTAGCACCTACAGCTAAAGGCTCATTAGATGAAGTGCAAATTGATCGTTTACATTGGGTGCTGACAAATGATACCAATATCAATGATCAAGATAAATTTACGCCATTGCCTACGGCCTCAAATAGTGAGTTAGCTGTAGCTAACTCGGCGCCACCAGCAGATCCTACTAAGCTAATGGAAGTTGCATTTTTAACGGCTCAAATTTCGGGATTTACGGGAGACTATCGCCGTGCATTGAACAGTTTGAATCAGTTTGTTGCTAACATTAAGGCGGATACCAGAGTCGCTGAGGTCGTGGTGCTACAAGAGCCTGTCAACGTAAGTTCTTTTGTGAGCCTTCAAGGAAGTACTACAGACGAGCAGTCTGCACAAAAGCAACCGGCATTTTTTAAATTAAAAATTGTACTAAGGCCTGCGCAAGATGACATGGTGAGTGCTACTGAGGCCCAACCATCATGAAGCTAGAGCAGAACGACTGGAAAAAGTTACAAATCCCGCTGGCAATATTAGGCGGGATTGTTGTCGTGGTGGTGGTTTGTATTGTGTTTGCCCAACAATATAAAGTGGATCAAGAGCAAGCACTACTTACACAACAAAACCAGTTAAATGCTGCTCGTCAACGCTATCAATCCTCGGGCTTAGAAAAAGAAATTATTACGGAGTTTTTGCCACAATACCAAGCGCTGATTAACAAAGGTTTTGTAGGTGAAGAGCGACGTATCGAGTGGGTGGAGCGTTTAAGAGAGCAGCATAAAAATCATAAGCTATTTGGCATTAAATACAGTATTAAACAACAGGAAAAATACACCCCCGCCTTTGCAACAAACCTAGGTGGGTTTACATTAAGTAGATCCATCATGCAGTTTGAGCTAGATATGCTACATGAGGGCGACTTGTTACAACTGACAGAGTCTTTAAGTGGCGCTAATGCTGCGGCTTTAATATTGCGAGATTGCGAAATTACCAGATTGAATGAAGGTGGCGCTTTAAGTGCACAACTAACAGCAAACTTACATGCACAATGTGAGCTGGATTGGCTTACGTTACGTGAACCTGCCACGATTCAATCGGTAGTAGGGCCTTAGTCATGATTAACTTACTTATTAAAGCGATTATCTTTAGCCTACTGAGTGTTGGACTCAATGGAATCTATGCAGCCCCTAATGACGATTTTGGGCGTTTATTTAGCAGACCTGCTGAGCGCGAGCGGCTAGATAAACTTAGACAAAGTCAGCAGTTAAAAGTAGTGACGACACAAGAGGATGAGCCATCTGAAAGCGATACAGATGATTCATCTGTCGAAATGACAGGCCCAATTACCATGCAAGGTTACGTGAAGCGTAGCGATGGGGTTAAAGGCACACTTTGGATTAATAACCAAGCAGTACAAGAAGACGGTACTGTTGATAATGTGCAAATTGGGCGAATTAACCGCCGAGGATTTTCAAGTAAAGCCGCAAATACAGAAGGTGTTGATGTGCAGGCTAGCGGTAAAAAAATTCGGCTAAGAGCGGGGCAGATGTATGAGCCTGAAACCAGTCAAATCAAAGAACTCCAAGTAGTGGAAAAATCCAAACTATTAAAATTGAATGAGGCGGAGGAGACTGCAGGTGGTGAATAGCCGTCGCCTCAGACCTAAAGGTCAGCGAGGTATGGTACTTATTCTGATCGCATTTATTATCGGGCTGGGTGCTGCAGCGTTTATGTTTAAAATGTTTAACGCATCAAGCCTGCAAGTCGAGCAAGATAAACAAACTATGTTAGAACTTAATGCTGCCAAGCAAGCGTTGATAGCATGGGCTGTTGCACATCCAAATTCGCCAGGTATGATGCCGTGGCCTGACAGGAATACTGATTTGGATTTTGATGGTGATAGTGCATATGATGGAAAGAGCGACTGCGTTACCACTACTTTTCAACCAAGTTACTTACTTGGTCAGTTGCCATGGAGGGCTCAATCAAATCCATGCGTCATGCCTCATACTGGATTGGGGGCAGATTTCCGGGATGCTCAGGGCAATCGCCTTTGGTATGCGGTATCTCGTAATCTAATTCGCGACTATCAGAATTCTGAATACCCTATCATAAATCCAGGAATGGCTAACCCACCACATGCAGTTACACCTTATTTGCGTCAGGGTGGCACGGACTCTTATCCTTGGCTAAAGGTCCTTGATAGAAATGGGAGTCTTGTCTCGGATCGTGTGGCTGCTGTGATTATTTCACCTGGGAGTCCTCTTGATGGTCAAGATAGGTCTTCACTGGCCCCAGATGCTAGTCAATATTTGGATACAGTGAGAATAGGTGCGGCAACTTTTAAGAATAGTGATGCTGCTTTAGTTGATGAAGATTTCATCATGGGGGAAGATAGCCGAAATGTGTCTTCAAATGATGCTAGCCTTAACCAACCTTACTATTTTAATGATAAATTAGTTTACATTACGATTGATGAACTCTTGGCTGTCCTTGAAAAGCGAGTGGGTGAAGTCGCGCGCGCGTCATTAAAAAACTATCAAGATGCCAATGGGTATTATCCTTATGCTGCGCAATTGGGTACCACTACAAACTTCGCATGTGAGTTAACTACATCCGCAATGACTACTGGGCTCATGGCTGGGGTTTTACCAGTAAATAATCAAAGTTGTGCATATACAAGAACAGCATCTGCTACAACTTTGTCATGTGAGGAGTCAATTTTTGATGCTAGCAGCTCAGGAGTTACTAGCATCAGGTTTGATAGAACAAGTGGCGGTAATATAGCTAATACAGATAGTGGGCTATGCACTCGTAACAGTTCAACTCGCTGCACTTGTACGGGTGCAGGGACATGTGGCAATGCTACCTCTAGAGTTTTATGCACTAGCCTTGGGTGTTCATCCACAGGGTTGCGGGGTAGCTATAGAATCACTAATGGTAAGTTTCGGTTTCGATCTGGGGGGTGCTCACAAAATACTTTCCCCACGAAAACCGCCGCTAGTTGCTCTAATTCAAACTCCGTGATTACATGCAATACTTCAGATGGGGATCTTTCATCTTGTGGGGATATCAGTTTTAAAAACTATTTGCCGACTTGGTTTGTGACAAATCAATGGCAAAATTATGTGTACTACCAAATGACAAGGCCAGCTAGCGCGACAATAACATTAGGGGGGCGAACGACAGAGTCTGCTGTTGTGACTACTGGGCGTCCAATTATTTCTGCTCCATTTGCTTATCTTGGTGGTGCGCAACTTACTCCATCATGTAATGATGTTAGAAACTATTTAGATAGTGAAGAAAATGCTGATGGCGATATGACCTTGGATGCAACAAGTAAGCAAAGAGCTACTAACTATAACGATCAAACTTTTGTGGTTGCACCATGAGTAATAAATTTAGATTAAATCAAAAAACTCATGGTTTCTCACTGGTTGAAATGGCCATCGTATTGGTTATATTGGCTTTTGTTTTAGCTGCGCTACTGTTACCTTTACAAGCGCAGCGTAATCTACTGTTTCAATCACAAACTGAAAGTACACTTGAATTAGCTAAGAAGGCCTTACTTGGGTATGCGCAAACGCATGGACGACTGCCTTGCCCAGCTACGGCGGCAAGTAATGGTATGGAGCAGCCTTTAGGTGGTGGGGCTGACTGCACGCTGGCTGTAGGTTTTTTACCTGCTGCAACTTTGGGTGTACAACCGATTGACTCGCAAGGCTTTGCATTAGATGGTTGGGGTAATCAAATTAGGTATGCTGTGACGCAGTTTAAAGATGGTGCTATTACTACGCCCCCAGACTTCACTACAAATAATGCAACTGATGGTATGAACGTCGTAGGCATGTCTGCTTTGGCGCCAGACCTAAGGGTTTGTGTTAGCTCTGTTGGCATCGTCGCCGCTGCCTGCTCTGCTGGATTGCCAGAAACTAACTATCTAATTAATAATGCTGTTGCTGTTATTTACTCAACGGGGCCGACTGGTGATCAAGCTACAGGTGGGGCAGACGAAACTGCTAATCTAAATAATGATGGCGTATTTGTAAGCCACGAACCTAGAGGTGCAGACGACCCTAATGGCGAGTTTGATCATATCGTCACTTGGATTTCACCCTATGTTCTTTATAATGTGATGATTCAAGCAGGACAATTGCATTAATTTATGAACGACAATCAACTTCTCCGCTATAGCCGCCATATTTTATTACCGCAGATTGAATATGAAGGACAAGACAAACTTGTTAATAGCCATGCATTAATCGTGGGCGCTGGTGGTTTGGGCTCGCCCGTGGCCTTATATTTAGCAGCTGCGGGTGTGGGTACCCTCACTATCTGTGATTTTGATGTGGTAGATTTAACTAATTTACAGCGCCAAATTGTGCACACCACAAGCGCTGTGGGTGTGAACAAAGCCCTATCGGCACAAGCCACCTTATTGGCAATTAATCCAGAGATTACGGTGAATACCGTTTGTGAAAAGTCATCAGAGACTGACTTTGAAAAGCTAATTACACAGGCGGATGTGGTGATTGACTGTAGTGATAATTTTTCGACGCGTTATCTCTTGAATCGTCTTTGTGTGCAATTGAAAAAACCATTGGTGTCCGGGGCTGCGATTGGTTTTGAGGGGCAGATCACTGTGTATGACATGCGCTCAGTACTCAGCCCATGTTACCACTGCCTATTTCCTGATAACGGTGAAGATAGCGATTTACGTTGTGCCACGAATGGTGTGTTTGCACCACTGGTGGGGATGATCGGCACTTGCCAAGCGGCAGAGGCGCTGAAAATACTCATGGGTATCGGAGATAGCTTGCAAGGGCGCTTATTGTTGCTAGATGCACTCTCTATGGAATGGCGTACGATTAAGCTGGGTAAAGACCCTGCATGTACGGTCTGTGGTCATTAATGTTCCTCCCCTATTACAGGGGAGGAAATCGGTAAGGTTGATTGATTAAGCGTTATTTATTTCCCGCCAACAAGGCTTTTAACGGCACCCACTAAGTCACCAGGCATGACCACAATTTTGCTGTTTTCAGAAGATGAAATTTTCTGTAGCGCAGTGATGTAGCGGTCACCTAACAAGAACATCGCTGATGCGTTATTCTCTTGCACGGCTTCTGTAATGAACTTGATTGACTCTGCAGAGGCTTTTGCCGCGACCATCTGTGCTTCAGCATCTTTACGTGCGGCCTCTAAGCGTGCTTCAGCATTTAAAATAAGGGATTGTTTTGCGCCTTCTGCCTCGGTCACTACCGCAACTCTTTCGCGTTCTGCTGCTGCCTGACGCTCCATTGCATCTTGCATGTTAGGGGATGGTTTGATGTCTTGAATCTCTACAGACTTAACCGTTAAGCCCCAGTCTAGTGCTTCATCTGCAATGGCAAGTTTTAGCTCAGATTTAATGCGATCACGTGAGGTCAGGGCTTGGTTTAAATCCATGCCGCCAATGATGGAACGTAAGCTGGTTTGCACCATGTTGCGCATTGCTTCACGGAAATTCTCAATGCCGTATACAGCGCGGTCAATCTTCGTCACTTTAATAAATGCAACTGCATTGGCTAAAATCACAGCGTTATCGCGAGTGATGACTTCTTGTTCTGGCACATCCAAAATAATGTCTTTGGTAGTGACTTTATAGCTGACCTTGGTGAAAATCGGGTTGATGACATGTAGTCCTGGAGTTAATACGCCAGCAAACTTACCTAGTCGCTCAACCACACACTCTTCACCTTGCGGCACAATACGAACACCTTTAATGATGGCAACAATGGCTAAAAATATGAGTACTAAACTAAATTCTGTCATTTGAATATTCCTCTTAAGTGACGATTAAAAAGCGTTAACTGATTTTTGTAATGCGAAGTGCATTGCCTTCAACAGCGATGACCTTTGCCTGACTGTTAATTTCAATAACTTCATCGGAAACTGCCATCCACTCGCGGCTACCCATTAAGCCTTGAGTGAAGCGTATCAAGCCATTTTGTGTGGGACTTGTTGCTTCTACTACGGTGCCAACGCGTCCTATTTCTTCGCCTTGTGATTGTCCAACAGGTGAGCTGGTGTCATTTCTTTTGTAATAACGACGCCATATTGCTAAGGATCCGAGTGAGAGTATGGCAAAAGCGATAAATTGAATTGCGTAAGGAGTGTCAGGAAAGAACCACGTTGCGATCGCCAAACAAATGGCTGCAATACCAAACCATAATACATACAACGTACCGATGGCCAGTATTTCGACTGCGATTAAAACAATACCTAATACCGCCCAAACCCATGTTGCTTCTATCATTTGATATCCTGCTAAAAAGAATTTATAAATTGATAATCGTAAACATCGGTGATTATTATTGCATGATATTTCAATATTTTTTAATATTAAATTATGTACAAAAGGTGTACCCTTTTGGGTGGTATATCACACATCCTTAATCTTGTAGGAAATACATCAATGGGCTCCGCACAAAAACTCAATATCCCTAGCGATCGGGAAGAAAGGTTGCACTACATTAGGCGTCTATTTTCTGCGGCGAAAGGACCTGATCTTGAGTTGGCGTGGTCTGGAGGCAGGGCCAGTGGGGTTAGAAAGCTCAATGCGATTGATGCCATACAATATGGCCGCAATCGTAATTTTGTTAATGGTGCGGTGACACATTTATCACCGTATTTACGTCATGGCTGTTTGACGCTTAGTGAAGTGTTCGCTTTTGTGAAAAAACAGTCAGGCATACAAGCTGAGAAGTTGCTGATGGAATTGGCTTGGCGTGACTTTTGGCGACAAGTCTGGTTTGCAGAAGGAAATGCAATCTTTAGTGAAATGGAGCCTCCTAAAGTAGATATTCAGTACCAGCCACTGAGTGATGCCGTTAAACAAGCGAACACTGGCTTGCCATGTATGGATGGCTTTGTGAAAGAGTTACTTGATACTGGGTATCTGCATAACCATGCCCGCATGTGGTTTGCCAGTTATATTGTCCATCATCTAAAAATGGACTGGCGTGAAGCCGCTGATTGGTTTGAGGCGCATTTGTTGGATGGTGATTTCGCCAGCAATCATTTGTCTTGGCAATGGATTGCTTCTACCTTTAGCTCTAAACCGTATTACTTCAACAAAGAAAACTTAGAGCGTTATACTGGCGGAAAGTACTGCGCCACATGTTCTGCAAAATGTCCGTTTGATGCTAGCTATGAGGCATTGAATGCACGCTTATTTTCGCCACCTATCGCCACGATTCCAAAACAATATACGATTAAATCATTGCCAATGAAAGCCGCCCATCGTTTTCAGGCGAATGCTATTTATGTCCATGATGAAATGTTATCTGCACATAATGCATTGATGGATAAGCCATACCCTAAGATATTTGTCTTTGATCCTGTGCTATGTGGGCACTGGTCGCTTAATCGTTTGCAGTTTGTTGCGGATTGCCTGCATGAGATGATGAGTGTTGAGGTGTGGATGGGTGACACGCATGAAGTGTTCATGCAAAAAGGGGTGGGGCAAGTGGTCACGCAAGATACACCCAACCTGACAGTCAAAGAGATTTTAGCGCCATTTGCACCAAGATGGCAGCCTATGGAAAAGTTAGTGAATGTGCGACTTAGTGAAAAGCGCTTAAAACGATTTTCTAGATACTGGGAAAAAGTCAGCCCGTTATTGATGCCTGATATTTAATATATAAACAGTCAGTGATACTATCTTTTATCATGTAGGCCATATGAATAACAATAAGGGGACGCGATGTTAACGTGGATGGTGGTGGCGGTAGTCGTGCTGTACTTTGTGATCACTTACAACAGCTTGGTCAGTGTTAAAAATAACGTTGAGAAAGCCTGGTCCAATATCAATGTATTGCTAAAGCAGCGGCACGATGAGTTGCCCAAGCTGATTGATACTTGTAAGCAGTATATGCAGCATGAGCAAGCAACGTTAGAAAAAGTCATTCAAGCACGTACCCAAGTCAATGAGGCACGTGATCATCATGATGTTGCCGCATTAGGGCAGGCTGAAAGTGCACTTCGCGTGGGCCTAGGTGGCCTTTTTGCAGTGGCAGAAAATTACCCAGAGCTTAAATCAAACCAAAACTTCCTTATGTTGCAAACCCGCATCACAGGGCTTGAAAATCAAATTGCAGATCGGCGCGAGTTTTATAACGATAGTGTTTATATTAACAATGTACGTGTTCAACAATTTCCCGATGTAATTGTGGCGAGACTATTTGGTTTTGTTAAAGAACAGCTGCTTAAGTTCTCTTCAGCCGAGTTAACCGATGTTGAGGTTGGTCAGCGCTTTAATACAAAGCTTTAGGTCGTGTGTGCAGTTTCGTAGTTACTATTTAAACCCGCTAGCCTTATGTGTTTGTATTGGATTGGTGCTTGCGGGCGTGTATTTAGATTATCACGATCGGCAAGCCCATCAACTCCCATTTCTATTTGGATTAAGTGCCTTGGTGGCTATATTTGCTTGGGCATTTAACTATAAAAGACTGCTTGCGATATCTGAAGTGCCTATTTCAACGATTGCTTCGGCGGCCCAAGGCTATGTTGAGCTTTTCGGAAAATCTAAACATCTAAGCCCAACGCGCAGCCCGATACAAGGCGTACCTTGTGTTTGGTTTCGGCTATGGGTTTACGCACGTGATAGCAATTACATGTGGCGTTTAGAAGACTACCAAGTGAGCGAGCAAGTATTTGAGTTGCATGATGAGTCTGGCGTGTGCGTGGTTGACCCCAAAGGTGCTCATATTTATGCAGCCAGCCGCCATGTGATTACGCAAAATGGGCATCGATATATTGAGGATGTGTTATTTACAGATAAATCTATTTATGTATTGGGTGATTTAGATGGCAATACACAAGCCAATACGGAATCTGAAATCCATCAGGAAGTCGGCAAATTACTGACGCAATGGAAGCAATCTAAAACTAGGCTTTTACAGCGTTTTGATCTTAACCGAGATGGTGAAGTTGATATGCATGAATGGGCGCTGGCGCGCGAACAGGCTTATTCTGAAGTGAAACTTAAGCAGGCGCAGTTGCTAAAGAGCGAGCGACATCTGATTGCAAAACCAAAAAATAAACGCCTATTCGTGATCTCTGGCATCACGCCGCAGGCATTAAGGCTGCGTTACCGCTATTGGGCAATTGTGCACTTTTCAATATTTCTTGCGGCTATTTTGCTTTCTTTTATCGCAAGCTATTTGGCGATATAACAGCAGGTTTGCCCTGTGATAAAATGCTAGGTTATGACAACTGACAACACCACACAAAAGATGCAAGAAAATAAAGAGTTAGCAAAATCATTCGACCCAAAAACCATTGAAAGCAAATGGTATGAATTCTGGGAGGGGCAAGGCTACTATGCCGCTGGTTTAGATACCGCTAAGCAAGATAACTTCTGTATTTTATTACCCCCGCCAAACGTGACAGGCACGCTCCATATGGGGCACGGCTTTAACCAGACGCTAATGGATGCGTTAACCCGTTATCACCGTATGCGCGGCGACAATACGCTATGGCAACCAGGCACAGATCACGCAGGTATCGCGACGCAAATTGTGGTTGAGCGTCAGTTAGATGCACAAGGCGTATCCCGCCATGACTTAGGGCGTGAAAAGTTTCTTGAAAAAGTCTGGGAATGGAAAGAGTACTCAGGCGGTACGATTACTAAACAAATGCGCCGTTTAGGCACATCCCCAGATTGGTCACGTGAGCGCTTCACCATGGATGAAGGCCTAAACCAAACGGTGACCAAAACCTTTGTGCGCTTGTATAACGAAGGCCTGATTTACCGTGGCAAACGCTTAGTGAACTGGGATGTGAAGTTAGGTACAGCTGTATCAGATCTAGAAGTGGTGCAGGAAGAGGAAGACGGCTTCATGTGGCACATCAACTATCCGCTCGCGGATGGTGCAGGTCATTTGACAGTCGCGACAACTCGCCCAGAAACTATGCTGGGTGACGTGGCGGTGATGGTGCATCCAGAAGATGAGCGTTATAAACACCTGATTGGTCAGCACGTTAAATTGCCATTATGTGGCCGTGAGATCCCAATTATTGCTGATGATTACGTCGATTTGGAGTTCGGTACCGGAGTGGTGAAAGTCACGCCTGCACATGACTTCAACGATAATATGGTCGGTCAACGTCATGGCTTGGATAAAATTGTTATTTTGAATCTGCAAGGCTTTGTTCCAGCGGCCGCGGAAGTGTGGGCGGCAGACGGCTCTATTAGCCCAGCCATCGAGATGCCAGCTAATCTGATTGGTCTTGAGCGATTTGCCGCACGTAAGCAGGTGGTAGCAGACTTAGAGGCGCAAGGTTACTTAGTTAAGGCTGAGAAACATAAGCTCAAAGTGCCGCGTGGTGACCGTACCAATGTGGTGATTGAGCCTATGCTGACCGACCAATGGTTTGTAGCAATGAGCAAACCTGCGGCTGATGGTAAATCAATTACCCAGAAAGCATTGGACGTTGTTGCCAGTGGTGAAATCAAGTTTTATCCAGAAAACTGGGTTAATACCTATAACCAATGGCTGAATAACATTCAAGACTGGTGTATTTCTCGTCAGTTATGGTGGGGGCATCAAATCCCGGCTTGGTATTCTGATGACGGCAAAGTATACGTTGCGCATGATGAAGTAGAAGCTAAGGCACAGGCCGCAAAAGATGGTTATGCTGGTCATTTGAAACGTGACGATGATGTGCTGGATACTTGGTACTCATCAGCCTTATGGCCGTTCTCAACGTTAGACTGGACCGGTGATGCAGAGAAAGATGCTGCCAATGTTGCCTTGCAACAGTATTTGCCATCTTCAGTGTTGGTGACAGGGTTCGATATTATTTTCTTCTGGGTCGCGCGTATGGTGATGATGACCACGCACATCACAGGCAAAATTCCGTTCAAGCATGTCTATGTACACGGCTTGATTCGTGATGCTGAAGGTCAGAAGATGAGTAAATCTAAAGGCAACGTGCTGGACCCAATCGATTTGATTGATGGGATTGGTCTGGATGAGCTGATTAAAAAACGCACGACAGGGTTGATGAACCCGAAAGATGCCGAAAAAATCGAGAAGCGTACACGTAAAGAGTTCCCTGAAGGCATTAACGCCTATGGTACCGATGCGCTACGCTTCACGTTTGCCGCATTAGCCTCACCAGGCCGTGATATTAAGTTTGATTTACAGCGCTGTGATGGCTACCGTAATTTCTGCAATAAATTGTGGAATGCAACGCGCTTTGTGTTGATGAATACAGAAGGCCAAGACAACGGTTTTGGTCTTGGTAGTTGTGTGGAAGGTGGTCGCGTATTTTCACAGGCAGACCGTTGGATTGTGAGCATATTGCAACGTACAGAAGCTGAGGTTGAGCGTGCGTTTGAAGACTATCGCTTTGACTTGGCAGCCAAAGCGATTTATGAATTTGTATGGGATGAGTATTGCGATTGGTATTTAGAACTAGCCAAGGTACAGATACAAAACGGCAATGAGGCAGAAAAAATCGGTACTCGTCGTACTTTGTTACGTGTATTGGAAACCATCTTGCGCCTAGCTCACCCTATCATGCCATTTATCACAGAAGAAATTTGGCAAACGATCGCGCCGATGACAGAAAAGCATGGCCCAAGCATTATGCTAGAAGCTTATCCAAAAGCACAGCCAGACAAGCTTGATGAAGGCTCTGAAGCATGGGTTGCTTTGCTGAAACAAGCGGTAGATGCATGCAGAAGCTTACGTGGCGAAATGGGCATTTCACCAGCAGCGCGGGTGCCACTGATTGCCGCAGGTGATGCAGAAGCGTTAACTGCCTATGCACCATACTTAAAAGCACTGGCTAAGCTTGAGGAAGTAAGCATCGTAAGCGACCTACCAGAAGCTGATGCACCTGTGATGTTAGTCAATGACTTTAAATTAATGCTGAAAGTTGAGATTGATGTCGCAGCGGAAAAAGAGCGCTTAAGTAAAGAAGTTACACGCTTAGAAAGCGAAATCAACAAAGCAAACGCCAAGCTCAATAACGAAAGTTTTGTAGCAAGAGCGCCAGCCGCAGTGGTTGAGCAAGAGAAAGCACGAGTGGCTGACTTTAGTGCAACTTTGGATAAGTTGGCTAGTCAGTTGGCAAAGCTTAAGTAACTTTAAACTTTAGGCAACAAGTTGTAAAAATAGCTAGCCGATTGGCTAGCTATTTTTTTTGATATTGCGCTGGTTACAACATGATAAGTAATTAAGATGACGTTAAAAAACTTTTAAACGAGTCGCTTACATCTCAGCAAGCATTCATTAGCTCACACGTTTTTTAATATAAAACGTAAATGCGGTTTCGTCTTCTTCTAATAATAAAAGCTCATGGCCTGTCTGTACGCAGAAAGCATTAAAGTCTTTCACTGAGCCTGGGTCGGTAGAGATTATTTTTAATACTTGAGAGGCCGCCATATCGCTTAACCCCTTTTTGCAACGCAAAATCGGCAAAGGGCAGTTTAAACCTGTTGCATCGACTACTTTGTCAAAATCCATGATAGTTTTCCTGTGTTACTTTTATTTTGATTTGCATAATCTCGCTTATCTAGACGGTGTGTTGATTTGCACAAACGGATGACCTGCTCTAGCCCAAGCCAATACGCCGCCAGCTAAATTATATACATGCTTACAGCCTTTGCTAGCGGCAAAAGCAGCTGCGTGTGCAGAACGCACGCCACTGTGGCAGTAAAATACAATGTTATCTGCTTTGGCGAGCGACTCATACTGAACTGGAAGCATTGCGAGTGGAATATGTACTGCGTTTTGAATCACGCCTCGAGCCACTTCATCGTCGTTGCGGACGTCCACTAATAATAGAGATTGGGTGGTCAGCATGACAGATAAGTCATGGGCGTCGATTTCGTTGTATGTGCTCATTAAATAAACCTGAAGTAACTAATAAATAGGGCGAGATGTTATCAATTCAATTGAGATTGACGGTGATTCAATGATGTAATTTGCATCATCAACCAGTGAGGCAATGTTTGATTGTCTGAATTAGCGCTTTCATCTACATCTCTTGTTAATTTTGGCTGATGTTTGGTTTTTTTGCTAGTGTAATCTTGCGAATGGCTAAATATCCACGACACATGCAGTTTCAAACAACATCAATTCCTAATTCATTGACAGAGTGAGCCGCCATTAGTTTTAAGTAGCGCCAAACAGGCGCTATTTTTCTTAATGTATGGAATAAACTAAGGTGTCAGAAAGAAAAGTCCCATTGTGCCCAAACTCTGGTTTCGTTATCTTTTTCTAGTTTAATCGGGTCTTCTACGTTGAGTCGACTTAATTGTAAGCTTAGTTTGTTGAAGTGACCCTCTAAAAAGTAGTTAATCACTGCGCTTAGCTCAGTTTGCTTGTCATTGTCACGGTCAGTATCCATGTCTACAAAAGCATAGCGTCCAGCCAGTTCGATGTTTTCGGGGATAGCCATGATTTGACGATGTGGGAAATAGCCTGCTTGAACAAAGCCACCAAGTAATTTTGTTTCTTGATCGTTATTGAGGGTGTCTTTAATTCTTTTAGCATGCAGCTCATGCAAGAATGAAAAGCCGTTCCATTTGAAATGTATTTCTTCCATCATTTGGCTGATTTCGTATTGACCAGACTTTGCGCCACCTTTTTCGAACGTTTCTGATGGTGATCTATACCTTGCTGTGCCTGCAGCGTTCACATCTGTTAAGTTTCTACAGCTTCTGCTATCAGTTTCAAAAGCGGTACATTTGCTTCTGTTTGAATTGGCTGCTACAGAGATATTTAGTGCTGGTTGTTCATGAAACTCGATATCCGACTGGCTGAACTTCATTTCGCCACCTAATGCATTCCACTGTAATCTGCCAGAATACATCATATTGCCATCGTCATTATTTCTCTCGCCTACGCCTAAGCCTGTAAAAGCACCGGCATAGTAAGTCATGTCATACCAAGTACCTGAAAATAAATTACCTTTCACCTCAATGCCTTGTTGGCGATCAACCGTAAAAACGTCATTAACAATAGATCGATTCACAAACTGTTGGCTACCAGATGAGGTAACGCGTTCATTATTGTAAGAGACTTTGCCGCGCCCAACTCTCACTTGCGCCCATTTATATTTGTCTACCGTTAAGTTTAAATCTCTTAATACCGGTTGAGACCAGTCGTATTGGAGGTAATATTTTAACCAGGGTACGTATGCGTGCCCATTCAGCTTGGTACGGGCACGACGAATCATGAATGACTTCTCGTCTTTGTCTAAATCTGCCAGTGTGCGCGGGTCACCATCAAATGGCTCTGCAAAGCGCGCTTGCACTCTGTTTTGAATTGCGAGAGAGAACTTATCATCATCAGTTCTAAACTCAAAACCGTTTTTCCCGTAGCTTAGATTTGCAGGTGAATAGCCTTTTTTCACTTTTGGTTGAGTTTCTACCGTAGCAACATTATCGGTTAAATCTGTATTTGTTGAGTCTGTGTTTAAACTAGTGATTACTTCAGAGGTGTTCGCCTGTTTGTCTGCTTGAGCAGGTTGTTTTGATTTAAGCTCTGCTTCAATTTCTGCTTTTAGCGTTGCCTTTAATTTGTCGATTTCTTCTTTTTTCTCAAAAGATCCTAATTTGACGCGATTCTCACCCGGTGCAGCGTAAATCTGCTGAGTGTTACTGTCCACATACAAGTCTAGCGCGAATGCAGGATTGATCCATGAAGCACTCATCATAGATAGTGAGGCAATAGCTATTTTATTTATATTCATGAAATCACCATAAAATTGGTTGGTAAAGAACTTATCAATTGTTGATAGCTGTCTAAAAGAGTTGCTTAGGCATTTAATTGTGCCGGCTTGATGTTGTTGTCTAAATTACTGCCCGTGCAATATCAATCTAAAGTTGCCATGCTACTTTGTGTTTTGT
>Ga0160182_127769_pt1 | contig 27556 bp, 27 predicted proteins | sample met14sa_FD_108561 | JGI IMG/M metagenome (GOLD analysis project Ga0160182, IMG submission 108561) | Synthetic bacterial communities of pure cultures from sediment of Lake Washington, USA, under high oxygen condition - MT... | ecosystem: Engineered > Modeled > Simulated communities (microbial... >... | reverse complement strand
GCAAGTTGAAAAAGCACGTGAGCACTACCGCGCAATCAAACATGAAGAGCGCTGGCATACGGCAATGTTAAGAAGAGTGAGAGAGTTTAGTAATCGCATCACCATTAACAATAAAATTGCATGTATTTTTATGATGGTTGCACTCACCACTTGTATGCTTGGCTTTAGTGGCGTATCTGGGATTAAAGAAAGTAACAATGGTTTAGAAAACGTTTACAAGAACAGAGTATTGCCATTAAAACAATTAAAAATCATCAACGACATGTACAGCAACAATATTGTAAGCACTGCTCAGAAGTTACAAAGAGGCATTATTGCATCCAGCGACGCGGCAGCTAATGTTGACCAAGCGCTGCTAGTATTAGATAAGCAGTGGAAAGAGTATTTAGCAAGCCCTCATGACGAAGCAGAGTCACAATTAGCGAAAGAAATTCAACCTCTATTTGATACAGCATTAGAATCTGCTGTTTTACTGCAAGGAATTATCCGCGCTGATGACATAGAACGACTGATGACCTTCAATACCTCCGATGTTTATAAAGCGATTGACCCTCTGACTGAAAGCCTCAACCAACTGATTAATCTGCACTATGCTGGTGTTGCCACTGAATATGAAACGACACAACTTAATTACATAAAGCATAGAAATTACGCGATTGCATTTATTATTGTCGCACTCATGATATGTGGATTACTTGGCTGGAACCTCAATCGCTCGATTATTCCACGCTTGCGTGCGATTGGCAGTAACTTGCGAGAAAGCGCTGAGGAGATGAACAACAAGCTAGTGCCTAGATCAACACACAGAGATGAGCTAACCGATGTTGTCGATGCTTACCATGCACTCAAAACCAGACTTGATTTCGACCATAAAGAAACTGTCAGCAGTATCCATCGTATTAAATCGACGCTAGACCAAGCATCGATTGCCGTCACGTTATCAAATCAAGATAACAGACTCATCTATCTTAATAATGCAGCAAAAACGCTATTTAGCAACATGAGCACTGGCATCCAAAAGCATCATCCAGACTTTTCTCCATCGTCCATGATGGGCAAACGCCTAGACCAATATTTGGAAGATGCTACAGATCGTGAAGCGTTCTCTAGCATTCAAAATGAACAGAAAGTCATCGACACCACGATTGCGGATCAACACCTGCAGTTAGTGATTAATCCTGTATATGATGAAACCGACGGTTATGCATTAGGTACTATGACACAATGGAACAACCGCACTGCGGAAGTGATTGCGGAAAAAAATGTAGCAGAGCTTATCCAACAAGCGGTTGCAGGCAACCTCAGTAAGAGGATCGACACTAATACATTACCAACAGGCGTGATTCGAGATATTAGTAGTGGCATCAATGAGCTACTAGACGCAATCATCACCCCACTCACCATGGCGGCAAATTATGTGGACAACTTATCTAAAGGTCATATTCCTGCAGAAATCACTGATGACTACCAAGGCGATTTCAACATCATCAAAAACAACCTAAACGCTTGCGGGCTTGCCATCAAAGCACTCGTGTCTGATGCAAGCTTATTAGCAAGCAGTACAGAGGCTGGTGCTTTAACAATTCGTGCGGACAGCACAAAGCATCTTGGTGAATACCGTAAAGTGATTGAAGGCCTCAATGCGACACTAGATGCTATTGTCACACCGCTCAATATGGCCGCCAATCACTTAGAACTCATCGCACGTGGTGATATTCCTGAAAAAATAACAGAAAATTTCAATGGTGACTTCAATCACATTAAAGATAACCTCAACACCTGCATCACCTCGATTAACGCCTTAGTCACTGATATCAATACACTATCTGATGCAGCACATGACGGAAGAGTTTCAGTACGTGTTGATGCAAATACACACTCAGGTGACTTCAGAAAGATAGTAGAGGGTGTTAACGAAACACTAGAAATGATTGTAGGTCCGATTGCCACTGTGAAATCATCTGTTGAAACTATTAACACCGCTGCAGCAGAAATTACCTCAGGCAATAATGATCTATCTGCACGCACCGAAAAACAAGCGGCCAGTTTAGAGGAAACTGCAGCCAGCATGGAGGAACTAGCCTCTACTGTTAAACAAAATGCAGATAATGCCAAACGCGCCAATCAACTGGCATTAAATGCTTCAGGAGTTGCTGTCAAAGGTGGCTTGGTCGTTTCAGACGCTGTCGTTACTATGACCGCTATTAATGAAAGTGCACGCAAGATTGAAGACATTATTAGCGTAATTGATAGCATTGCATTTCAAACTAACATTCTCGCACTCAATGCCGCGGTTGAAGCGGCAAGAGCCGGTGAGCAAGGTCGTGGTTTTGCGGTAGTCGCTGGTGAAGTAAGAAGTTTGGCACAACGCTCAGCTGGTGCGGCTAAAGAAATTAAGGGGCTTATTAACGACTCTGTTACTAAAACCTACGAAGGAACAAAGCAAGTGGAAAATGCAGGTAAAACCATGGAAGAAGTCGTCGCTTCAGTTAAACAGGTTGCAGACATCATTAGTGAAATCGCCGCCGCATCTATAGAACAAAGCACTGGAATAGACCAAGTCAACGCAGCCATGACAAGCATGGACGAAGTGACGCAACAAAATGCCTCACTGGTAGAGGAAGCAACCGCTGCCGCACAATCACTATTAGAACAAGCAAGCGCTTTGGCCGATGCGGTGAGTGTATTTAAACTGGATGAGCATCACCTTAAGCAGACAGATAATGTCATTAGTATGCATCGTATCGCAAAACTACCGACGAACATTCCTCAGCAACATCTCCATAAAATCCGAGCTGCTGATGCCGTTAATGGACATTGGGATAGTTTTTAATAGATAAAATCATGATGAATGGCAGGCAAACGAAAACCTGTCATTCATCAAACCTAATCGTCTAATTCAGCGGCTACATGGTAGCAACCTACTCTGGTTCAACTTGCTTAACCAATGCTTCTGGCGCTACATTTTTTGGTGGAAATATAAACTCAGCAGGATGCTGATTGAGCCGACTACCTAAATGACGCAACAATAGTCGCCAATCATTAAAACGTACTTTTCTAGATTTCATTGCCACATACAGCGCCAAACTAAAGCTCACCATCAAATTACCAAGCCCAATCAAAGCAAGACCTAGCGCCGCAAAGGCAACAGCTTGCCAAGTTAGCATAAAATCTAAACTAAAGCTGGCGAACCCTACAAACGCAGAGGAAAACGAAATATGCCGAATATCAATCGGCAGTCCTAACAACACGCCAACAGACCCCATCCCGCCTAGTAAGCAGCCAAAATAGAAGTTACCGGCTAATGCGCCTAAGTTGTGTTCTACATAATGTGCAACTCGCGCTAAACGCTCCACACCCAAAAGACGTTGCAACCACTTAATCGCTTTTAAGCGCTGAGGAATCTTGTTATACACTGCCAAATTATCATGATAACCAGCAATTAAACCTGATAGAAACAAACAGACACCGGCAATGGCCGCGTAAAAGAATGCACCACTAGTAAGTGGATGAATATCACCCAGTAGTCGATGGGCTTTATCTGGCGTCACAAAGTGTTGCCCAGACAAATAAAGCACAGCCCAAGAAAGTAACATGGCTACTGGAATCGCTACTACCACATTACCAAAAATAGCTACTGCCTGACTACGCATCGTATTGGTCACTGTGGTCACTAAATTATGCATATCTTTAGTTTTACCATCAGAAGCATTATCAATAGTGGCAGCAATGGCAGCTGCGGTCATCGCCGGCTGCTTAGTCGCCACCGTAAAATGAAAGATATGTATTATCATAAAACCAATACCATAATTCAAACTGAAGAATATAGCTTCAGCTAACGGTGCAAAGTGGTGTTTAGCGATCACAATTTTAAACATTGCCATCATGGCAATAATCACTCCAGCTCCCATTGCTGAGCGCATCAGTGCAAAGTACTCACTACGATTTTCCGTGATGTAATGCTCACCAGCACGGCTTGCATTTTCAGTCACACGGACGGCCATGACCTCCATGCTTTCTTGCCAATACTCATGAAGGTCATTCTTATGGCACTCGCTGTAAACCAAGTCCTTAAACAATTTTACAATCACAGTATCTGCAGGTTGGTCATGTTGAAAGCAGTGCAAAATACCAAGTAGCTCTTCTAGTCGTTCAATCTGTCTTAGTATGCGTTGCAACAGTTGCGTTAGATGAATACTCGTCCCGGTAAGCGCACTGTTCCTTCTGACTTTTGCAACAATCACCTTACATTGATCTAACATGACCAAAATATGCTTGATATCTGTGTGCGCATCATCTACATCTTGCGCCCCCATAAACTCAGCCAACTCAGCCTGCTGCATGACAAATGGTGAACTATGTTGCTCTAGCTCAGGGTAATTTCGCAACAACTCCGGCTCTAATCCAAGTGCAGCGGTTCTGTAAGAAAGCACTTGCGATGCCGCAAACAAGTTCTGCTGGCAAGATAAACTAAGCGCTTTATCGGCTAAGTCAAAGCGCATCACTTTAATCAGTTGCGACCACACATCATCTGGCACAGCACTCACCCAGATTTCATCAGTCGTCTTTGTGAAGAAAACTGCAAATAGATCAACCAAATAACTATCATCTATCGCCTCTGGCAGAATCTTGTGCGAGATTCTTCTCCGCATCTCAGAAAAAAATCCAGTAAACACTGAATGGCGTGCAATTAAAAATAGTGAAATCGGGTTATACGCACTTAACAGTAATAAAATGGCACTTCTGAGCTGACGCGCTTTTTCTGCATCCGTGCTTAATAAATAACACAATGCTTGTATTGATTTTATCGCGGAATCAGTTTGCTCTGGCTTCTCTGGGCGAATCTGCGCCAACAACTCTGCAATTAATCTTGGTGCATCATCATGACGCGCATACTGCTCGAACACTTGTTCCATCAAATTAGTATTTTTATTCTCTTTATTATTCATATTGAAGTTCCATTGCAAACAGGATAATTTTTTAGATTAACAGCACGCTTATAAGATTTATTTGTTAGCCTACTAAATAATAGTCTAATACTGTGATCAATATTTAGCTTGATGATATTGAGTATATGAATGCATCTACTGAGATGACATCCACATCAAACGATAATAACAAGCTAACGTTAATGCAGAAACAGCCTACAGAGTAAAGCCAATGATTCAAAATCACATGGCTAAAAAGACCTACGCAAATTAATAAAATTCAAACCAACCAAACTTAACTGAGCTAATTCAGTATTAGTTAGAGACATCGGTTCTACTGCGATTTTATGATGGTAATCAGCTTTTGTAACAATTCAACATAGCGTTGAATCTATTGAGAACGCCTGCCAAAGCCTGGCAGGCGCATTGAAATCAAAGAATTAAGCGTTTTTAGGCGTCTTCAGTGCATCTGTTAGGTGAGGGTTCAATGTCTGTAACATTTGTGCAAACACTTTTGGGTTGGCTGCCACAATATTACCTGTTTCAATCCAACTCTCATTACCCTCAAAATCACCTACGATACCTCCCGCTTCTTGCACAATCAGGCCACCTGCAGCAATATCCCAAGGTGATAGGTTGATTTCAAAGAAACCATCCACCCAACCCACTGCAACATAAGCCAAATCCAATGCAGCCGAACCCGGACGGCGGATACCTGTTGTTTTCTTGATCATGTCTTTTAACATACCCAAGTAAGTATCTAAGTGTGTAAAGTCACGGAATGGGAAACCGGTTGCAATCAGTGAGTCCTGTAACTTACTACGGTTAGTCACACGAATACGCTTGTCATTTAAAAATGCGCCACGACCTTTGGTTGCGGTAAACAAATCATTACGCACTGGGTCGTAAATCACCGCTTGAGTAAGCACACCCTTTTGCTGCAAAGCAATTGAAATACAATATTGTGGAAAACCATGTAAAAAGTTGGTCGTGCCATCTAATGGGTCAATAATCCAAATGTTATCGGCTTCATGATTATCATGTCCGCTTTCTTCACCCCAAAAACCATGGTCAGGATACGCATCTTTTAATACATCAATAATCGCCTGCTCGGCTGACCTGTCCACTTCACTGACAAAATCGTTATAGTTTTTAGTTTGAATGCTGATAGAACCTACGTCTTGCGAGGCTCGGTTAATGATACGTCCCGCTTCACGAGCGGCTTTTACTGCGATAGATAGCATTGGATGCATGACTAGATTTTCTAAAAGAGCTGATAAAATGCTATTTTAGCTTTTATCGACCTTAATACCAAATTCTTATATCAAATTAAGGTTCGCTAAGTGAATAATTTTTAACAAATTAGGCCAGCCAAGTGGATAAACAAAATATTTTCAATCACATTCGTGTCGTTTTATGCCAAACCAGTCATCCTGGCAACATTGGCTCTACAGCACGCGCCATGAAAACCATGGGTTTAAACCATTTATATTTGGTTAATCCGTTACACTTTCCTGACCCACAAGCCACCTCACTTGCTACTGGCGCTGCTGACCTACTAGAAACGGCAACAGTTTGCACTAGCCTGCAAGAGGCCCTTACTGGCTGTGTATTAGCCATCGGCATGAGCGCACGTAAAAGACAAATTTCTCATGAGCTAGTTAACGTGCGTGAAGCCGCAGAGCGTGCGGTCTCTATCGCACACAATCAACCCATTGCCCTTGTATTTGGTACAGAAATGAGTGGTCTTTCAAACGCAGAGCTTGATTGCTGCCAACTACTCGCGATGATTCCGGCAAACCCAGAATACTCTTCACTCAACCTTGCTGCAGCAGTACAAGTCATGACATATGAAATCCGCATGGCTATATTAGATGGCAAACTAGAGGGTCCAACAAACCAACCAGAACTCGCCACCAATGAGGCGCTTGAAGGTTTTTATGCACATTTGGAAGACACGCTCATCAAAATTGGTTATCTAAATCCAACTGCTCCCAAAAAGCTCAGTGAGCGCATACGCCGCATATACGCTCGTGCAAAACTAGAGAAGGAGGAAGTCAATCTATTAAGAGGGATCCTAACTTTATCAATCACGCCAAAAAAACACGACAAATACTAAACCAGGCAGTACACTAGAATAAAAAAGTATACATTTGCAACCACAATAACCTTATATTAATTAAGTGTTTGATAATGACAACATGTACTTGATCAATACATTTTGTATCAATACATTATTGGGAATATGTATAAGAAATCTATTAAAAATTTAATTAGAATTCCACAAAACAATATTAGCGCCCACGTTTCTAGACAACGTGGCTTTACGCTAATCGAACTAGTTGTGGTCATTGTCATCTCAGGGATTCTGGCTTCAACAGCATTGCCTAGGTTCATTAATCTAAATAGAGATGCAAGAGTTGCATCTATACAAAGCTTAGCTGGGTCAGTGCGCAGTTCAATGCACCTTGTAGAAGGTCAAGTGATGATAAAAGGGATGGGCTCGGCTGGTCAGCAACCCAATATCACTTGGATCCAACTGGCAGATGGCACTGATGTTAGAGTTTGGAGTGGCTATCCAGACCGATGGTGCGATGGCATAGGCGTTCTGCAACAAGGTTTTATCGTCCCAACCGCGGGATGCTATCTAAGCAACGCTCCCATTGAAAACAATGGACTAACTTTTTACGGATTTGGCAATTCCGCCATCCCTGGCGGAGATGCAGGCTGGAGAATTGAATCAGCCAGCACCCCTTCAGCGTGTGCTGTGCAGTACGTATACAATGGCAGCGGAACTCCAGCGATAACAGCACATACCAGTGGATGTTAGGTAAAAACACTAGCGTACAAGCTTAACTCATACTAAGCAATTGGTTTACATGCCAAAATAGAACTTTTCATCACCAACATTCTCTTACCAAAATGGTACTACTTATATCCATCTTTTGGAGACTCACTGATGCGCACACTGACACTTGGCCTTGGTTTCATACTCAGCATTAGTCTTACTTTCACGATAAACCTTGCAGTCGCGGCGCCGCCAGACGGCTTGGTATATGCACTCAAATCTAGCGTTGTAAAAATTCGCGTCATCCTTCCTAACGGCCACTATGGTGTAGGTTCTGGCGTTGTGGTCGCTAAAGACCAAGTAGTCACCAATTGCCATGTTGTGGCAAATGCCCATGCGATTAATGTGATTAAATTTGGTGAAAGCCACCGTGCCGTTAGCCTAAAGGCAGACTGGGAACACGACCTGTGCATTGTCGGCTTTGATGGCTTAAACACAACGATTGTAACGCTAGGTGAAAGTACCAGCTTACAATATGAGCAATCCGTTTTCACCATCAGCTTTCCCAACAACTCTCCTAGACCGCTCACCACTTACGGTGCAGTTAAAGCGCTATACCCAATGGATGATAGCGTGATTATCCGCACTACGAATGATTTTAGATTGGGCGCTAGTGGTGGCGCTATGTTCAGTGATGATGGCAAACTAGTAGGCATCATCACCCTAAAAAGTCCTGGTCGGAACGCGTTTTATTACAATATGCCAGTTGAATGGATTAAAAATCTGTTAAAACAACCTGAAATCGCCATTAATACTAAAGGTGAATTACCTTTTTGGGATGCCCCTGAAGAAAAACGCCCCTATTTCATGCGCGTGATTCAACCGTATCAAACCAAAGACTGGGTAACACTCAAAAAACTTTCTACAGAATGGTTACAACTAGAGCCAAAAACAAGCGAAGCGCTCAATTACTTAGCCATTGCCGAATACAACCTTAAAGAAACTAAAAATGCTCAGCAGCATTTCGGACAAGTTTATGCTGACAACAAATATCATGCTAACGCATTATTATATTTAGGCATGATAGCGGCAGAATCTGGTAACAAAGATGAGGCAATCAAGACAGCCACCCTTCTTGATCAATTAGACAAAGACGCTGCAAACCAACTTAACGAAAAACTAGGCATTGCAACTGACAACGAGTGCCAAGTAAAGCAATGCTAAATATAGCCATCATGCAGGTCAGCGCTAGTCAGTTAATGGATTTAGCACCCTTACATACTGATCCTAAATTAATGAAAAACGTGCTGACCACAGAGCCCTAGTAAATTAGTCAACCATTGTTGATTTATGGCATAATTACGTCCTATTTAAATCCATTGCCAAACCTCATGTTTGACCACATCAAAGAAGATATTTCTATCGTTTTCGAGCGCGACCCTGCTGCTCGCACACATTGGGAGATTTTAACTACCTACCCTGGCGTACATGCTTTATTGATGCACCGCCTGAGCCATTGGCTATGGAAGGCTAATTTTTTCTGGCTCGGTCGCTTTTTGTCACACTTAGGTCGCTGGTTCACGGGGATCGAGATTCATCCAGGCGCTACAATCGGACGTCGTGTTTTCATTGATCACGGAATGGGTGTTGTCATCGGTGAAACAGCGATTATTGGCAACGACTGTACGCTATACCACGGTGTTACGCTAGGTGGCACTTCATGGAATAAAGGTAAGCGTCATCCAACATTGGAAGCAGGTGTCGTCATTGGCGCAGGCGCTAAAGTACTGGGCCCTATTACAATTGGTGAGGGCGCAAAAATCGGCTCCAATGCTGTTGTCGTCAAAGATGTGCCCGCAAACGCAACTGCGGTGGGTATTCCTGCACGTATTTTAGAGGAAGAAAAATCAAAAAAACGCGAAGAAACCGCACAAAAAATTGGATTTGCGGCCTATGCAGTTGGTAATGATGAAAATGACCCCATGATTAAAGCAATACACTCATTGCTTGATCATGCATCGAAACAAGATCAAGCGATTACTGAACTGCAAACTCAGCTAGCACGCCTGAATACTGACGAACATAGCGATACAGAAGTAGCTGAAGCCTTTAATGTTCCCCCAACAAATAGCAAGCCGTAACTTAAGCTAGCTATACAATTAGCATGCAATGATTAGACCGTTTTTAAATTAATTCAGGAAGCGTTGAACTGAACCGCATAATAGTTGACTAAATTTGTAAGGAATTATACAATTCGTTCATCAATGATACATACCCATATAGAATATTATGCGATTAACCACTAAAGGTCGATTTGCTGTCACAGCAATGTTAGACCTAGCGATCAACGAGACAAAAGACGCACCAGAAACTAAACCAGTGACGCTCGCTGGTATTAGTGAGCGCCAAGATATCTCTCTCTCATATTTAGAGCAGTTGTTCAGTCGCTTGCGCAGACAAGGTTTAGTCAAAAGTATCCGTGGCCCAGGTGGCGGCTATAATTTGGCTAAAAATTATGCAGATATTTCAGTGGCTGAAATCATTAATGCAGTCGATGAACAAATTGATGCTACACAATGCGGTGGCCATGAAAATTGCCGAGATGAAGGTCGTTGCATGACGCATGATTTATGGTCTTCGTTAAACACTAAAATTTTAGAATACTTAGCAGGTGTCACGCTAGCAGATATGGTCGCATCACAGCAAAGTGGCCAAAAAGTGTTAATCACGCCGCGCAACTGTAGTGGTACTCATGAAAAAGCTAACACACACGAGAAAAGTGTAGCGATTAATACAGCAACCGCGGTTGTTAACTAAAGTTTGATTAGGTTAAACCCATGTCTAGCATCTATTTAGATCACAACGCGACGACAGCGCTTGATCAGCGTGTGCTAGAAAGCATGTTGCCATGGATGCTAAACCAAAGTGGCAACCCAACAAGCCGCCATATATTCGGTAGGTCAGCACGAGATGCAGTTGAACACGCGAGAGCGCAAGTGGCTGAAGCTTGTGGTGCATATGCGTCGCAAGTGATTTTTACCGCATCAGGTACTGAAGCGAACAACTTTGCAGTAAAAGGTATTGCCGCTAACCAAGTCGGAAGCCAGATTCTATATAGCGCCATTGAGCATCCTTGCATATCTCGTCCGGCAAAAGCGTTACAGCAAGTAGGATGGTTAAGTAGTGAAATTGGCGTAGATGCAAATGGCATATTAAATATTGCTCAATTACAGCAAGCGCTTGAAACAACAACCAGTATTGTGTCAGTGATGCTCGCCAATAACGAAACAGGCGTGATCCAAAACATGACAGAGATTGCGGAAATCTCACGTAAGGCAGGCGCTTTTATACACACCGATGCGGTGCAGGGCCTAGGTAAAATACCTGTTCATTTTACTGATTTAAACGTGCATGCGATGACGATTTCAAGCCATAAAATTCATGGCCCACAAGGCGCAGCAGCATTAATTTTAGATAAACGTGTTGATATACAGCCACTATTACATGGCGGTGGCCAAGAGCGTGGTTTACGTAGTGGCACAGAAAATGTTGCAGCAATCGTTGGCTTTGGGATGGCATGTGAACTTGCCGTTGCAAACTTGGCAGACTTTAACAGTCATACGCAAATGTTACGTGATGCATTCGAGCATGGATTAAAATCACTCAATGTCACAGTATTTAGTGGTAGTGCACGACGCATACCGAATACCAGTTTTTTTTGCATTAGAAGGTATTGAAGGTGAAACATTAGTGACAGCATTAGATCGCAAAGGCTTTGCAGTGGCTAGTGGCTCAGCATGCTCGAGTGACAGCACCGAGCCAAGTCACGTGTTATTAGCGATGGGAGTTGCGCCAGACTTAGCACGCGGCGCGGTGCGTGTGAGCTTTGGTGCTCATAACACCTTATTACAGGTAACAGACTTTTTAACAACGCTTAAGAATGAAATTTTGAGATTAAAACAGCTCACTAGTATTGCCGCATAAGCAGCCAATATCAGCGCTAACAATATATATAACGTAACAGGTAAGGATAATTAAGAAATGTCAGCATCAATTGAAATGCAAGTATTGAAAGGCTCAGAGCATGACCTTCATCCAATTTATTTGGATTACTCAGCCACTACGCCTGTCGATCCTCGTGTTGCCGCAAAAATGATTCCATACATTACAGAACATTTTGGCAACCCTGCTTCACGTAGCCATCCTTATGGCTGGACAGCAGAAAAAGCGGTAGAAAACGCTCGTGAAGAAGTCGCTAAATTAGTCAACGCAGATCCTCGTGAGATTGTCTGGACATCTGGTGCGACAGAGTCTAACAACCTTGCTATTAAAGGCGCTGCTAATTTTTACTCAGCCAAGGGTAAGCATATTATTACCGTGACCACTGAGCATAAAGCGGTCATTGATACTGTGCGTGAACTGGAACGTCAAGGCTTGAAGCCACTTACCTAGACCCAGAACCAAGCGGCTTGCTGGATTTAGATAAATTTAAAGCGGCTATTCGTCCTGATACAGTGCTAGCTTCTGTCATGTTAGTGAACAACGAAATCGGTGTGATACAAGACATCACCGCCATTGGTAATATTTGTCGTGAAAATGGCATTATATTTCACGTGGATGCTGCGCAAGCAACGGGCAAAGTACATATTGATCTAGAAAAATTGCCAGTAGATTTAATGAGCTTTAGTGCACATAAAACATACGGCCCTAAAGGTATTGGTGCACTGTACGTGCGTCGTAAACCACGCATCCGTATTGAGGCACAAATGCACGGTGGTGGTCATGAGCGCGGTATGCGTTCAGGCACACTGGCAACACACCAAATTGTTGGTATGGGTGAAGCATTCCGTATTGCACGTGAGGAAATGGATGAAGAAAATATTCGTATCCGTCGCTTACGCGATAAACTACTTAATGGTCTGCAAAATATTGAAGAAGTTTATGTCAATGGCGACCTAGAGCAACGTATACCACATAATTTAAACATTAGTTTTAACTATGTTGAAGGTGAATCACTGATTATGGCGGTAAAGGGCATTGCAGTTTCTAGCGGCTCAGCATGTACATCAGCCAGTCTAGAGCCTAGCTATGTGTTACGTGCACTGGGCCGTAGTGATGAATTAGCACATAGCTCAATCCGTTTTTCAATTGGTCGATTCACAACAGATGAAGATGTAGATTACACCATCAGTTTAATGAAGGGCAAAATTGATAAATTAAGAGAACTATCACCACTTTGGGAAATGTTTAAAGATGGTGTAGATTTGTCAAAAGTAGAATGGGCAGCGCATTAGAAAAATATTCTTTGCTTCACTGACTAATGGTGACAGCGCATTCGTTTAGAAAAACTAAACTTCATGCACTTCCGCTTAGTTATACAAGTAAATCTACGTTTTTTAGTAGTTATATTATTAAATGAATTAAAAAGCGAAGCAAAATCAAGACGGCAAGCTGCAGACAGTACGAATAGTACGGCAAGGCTTGCCAACGCAGAGTTTGCGATGCATTTTAATTCATCACAGGAGAACCAAAATGGCATATTCAGATAAGGTATTAGATCACTACGAGAACCCACGTAACGTTGGTTCACTAGATAAAAACGATCCACAGGTAGGTACTGGCATGGTAGGTGCACCAGCTTGTGGTGATGTAATGAAGCTAATGATCAAAGTAAATGATAGCGGCATTATTGAAGATGCAAAATTCAAAACTTATGGTTGCGGCTCTGCGATTGCTTCTAGCTCATTAGTCACAGAATGGCTAAAAGGTAGAACCATTGAAGAGGCTTATGCCATTAAAAACTCTGAAATTGCAGAAGAGCTTGCATTGCCTCCAGTAAAAATTCACTGCTCAGTACTAGCAGAAGATGCAATTAAAGCTGCCGTAGCAGATATTAAAGCTAAGCAAGCGGCAAAAGAAGCGGCTTAATAAGCATGCTATGCAAGAAGCATGGCACACAAGCTAGTGACATTAACCGAGAAATATCGGCGCTGAACTAATGACGCTTATTAATGCTGGCACTAAAAAGCATGTTAAAAAAAAGTAACGTGGCTTTGTGGTATAAAATAGTAGTTTAAAAGGATCAATTTAAGCACCATGGCAATTACACTCACAGAAACAGCGGCAAGCCGCGTTGAAAAATTTCTTGCAAATCGTGGTAAAGGCGTAGGTCTACGCTTGGGCGTTAAAACCACAGGCTGTTCAGGGATGGCTTACACACTAGAGTTCGTAGATGATATGCAGCCAGAGGATGTTGCTTTTGAGAGCCATGGCGTTAAAGTAATTGTTGATCCAAAAAGCTTGGTTTACATTGACGGTACAGAGTTAGACTTTACTAAAGAAGGTTTGAACGAAGGCTTCAAATTTAACAACCCTAACGTTAAAGATGAATGCGGCTGTGGTGAGAGCTTTACTGTTTAAACATAGATGCACATGCAGAGCACCTCAATTAACTACTTTAAACTATTTGCTATTGCAGAACAGTTTGACCTTGATGTAACTACGCTAGAAAGCAATTTCCGCAAAACTCAATCTGCAAACCACCCTGACCGATTTGTCAGTGCGCCAGCATCAGAAAAACTCGTAGCCATGCAACTAGCAACCTTAGCTAATGAAGCTTACAGCGTGTTAAAAAGCCCTGCCAAACGCGCTAAATACATGCTAGAACAGCATGGCATAGATGCCATCGCAGAGACAAATACTGCGATGCCTACCGAGTTCTTGATGCAGCAAATGGAGTGGCGTGAACGCATTGAAGATGCAAAAATGGCACGTAGCATCACTGAGTTAGATGAGATTGCAGGCGAGTTGAAATTAGAAACTAATTTATTAGTCAATGAGCTACATGAGCTACTGGACATTAAGAAAGATCTAACTTCGGCAACAGCAGTCACTCGTAAACTTATCTTCATTGATAAAGTTTGTGCAGACATTGACCAAGTCATCGAACAGTTAGATGACTAAATACATCTAGATGATTAAAAGTTAGCGAATTAAACAGCTATATCATTAGCATAGCAATCACATAAATATAGCAAATAATAGATAAGCAACTAGTAAACTTATGGCATTACTCCAAATTTCAGAACCAGGCATGAGTGCCGCACCACATCAGCACAGACTTGCTGTAGGCATCGACCTAGGCACTACCAATTCACTGATTGCCACTGTTCGTAGTGGCATGAGCACCGTTTTGCAAGATGATTTCGGTCATGCTTTACTGCCTTCTGTTGTGCGCTACATGCCTAATGGTGACATTGTCGTTGGCCACGAGGCACAAGCGCACCAAAGCGAAGACCCAATCAATACCATTACATCAGTCAAACGTTTTATGGGCCGTAGTTTAAACGACATCGCCAATAAAGCGCATATTCCGTATCGATTTTTTGAAGGCACTGACTCAACCACTACTCGAAGCTTACAACTACAAACTCGAGCTGGGCTTAAAACACCAGTTGAAATTTCAGCTGAAATTTTAAAATCTCTTAAAGCACGTGCAGAAAAATCACTAGGCGGTGAATTAGTGGGTGCTGTTATTACTGTGCCGGCTTACTTTGATGATGCGCAACGCCAAGCCACCAAAGATGCCGCACGTTTAGCAGGGTTAAATGTATTACGCTTACTCAATGAACCAACGGCTGCAGCGGTAGCTTATGGCTTAGACAATGCAGCAGAAGGCACTTTTGTCATTTACGATTTAGGTGGTGGCACATTTGATGTCTCTATCCTGCGCTTATCTAAAGGTGTATTTGAGGTACTTGCTACCAATGGCGACGCAGCACTTGGCGGTGACGATTTTGACCATCGCATCTACTGCTGGGTGTTAGATAAAGTACGCGAAAACAATGCAAACTTTTCACCACTCACAGAAGAAGATACTAGACTCTTGCTCACAAAAGCTCGGCAAGCCAAAGAGTGGCTCACTGATAACTTTGAAGCACAAATTGTTTGTAAATTAAGTAATGGTACATTGGTAGATGTGACGCTTACAGCCTCTCAATTGATTGAAGTCACCGAACACTTAGTCAGCAAAACCTTATCTCCAACACGCAAAGCCATGCGTGATGCCAAGCTTAGCATTGAAGATATCAATGGTGTGGTACTTGTCGGTGGTGCTACGCGTATGCCACATATCAGACACGCAGTACAAGAATACTTTCAACAAGAGCCCCTCACCAATTTAGACCCTGACAAAGTGGTTGCATTGGGCGCCGCGATTCAAGCAAATATCTTGGCTGGCAACAAGAGTGACGATGATTTATTGCTACTAGACGTTACCCCACTCTCTTTAGGCTTAGAAACTATGGGGGGGCTTGTAGAAAAAGTGATTCATCGTAATAGCACACTACCCATCGCACGTGCCCAAGAGTTCACCACTTATAAAGATGGTCAAACTGCAATGAGCGTTCATGTTGTGCAAGGTGAGCGAGAACTGGTCAGCGACTGTCGCTCCTTAGCCCGTTTTGAATTGCGTGGTATACCTCCGATGGCAGCAGGGGCGGCACGAATTCGTGTCACATTTACGGTAGATGCAGATGGCTTATTATCAGTATCCGCCCGAGAGCAAAGTACAGGAATCGAAGCACACATTGCAGTGAAGCCCTCTTACGGACTCACAGAAGATGAAATCACCAGCATGCTTAAAGCCTCATTTAACAGCGCAGAAGAAGACAAAAAAGCGCGCATGCTTGCTGAAGCAAGAGTGAATGCTGGTGCAATTATCAGCTCAGTCACTGCCGCTTTAGCGATAGACAGCAAGCTGATTAGCCCTGCCGAAGTTGAAGCAATTGAGTTGGAAATTAACAAGCTACAACAACTGACAGCGGCAAACGACGCTACTGCGATTAACCAAGCCGTAGACACACTCAACCACGCAACGGAAGCCTTTGCCGCAGCCCGCATGAACGCGAGCGTGAGTCGTGCACTTGCTGGTAAGAGTTTAGAAAATCTAGATTTATAACTTTGAAAACAATGTCGCACTGATTAATGAAGCTTATGTTGCGCATGCCATTAAACACATGCGATCTAAAGCCAATGACAACGACAGTAATATGAGAAAACCAACATGCCACAAATTATTATTCTGCCACATGTAGAACTATGTCCAGATGGCGCTGCTATTGAAGCACAAACTGGCGAATCTATCTGTGATGTCTTATTAAACAATGATATTGATATCGATCACGCCTGCGACAAAGCCTGCGCATGTACAACATGCCATGTCATCGTACGTGAGGGTTTTAAATCACTCAGCGAATCTACAGAGCAAGAAGATGATTTGCTTGATAAAGCATGGGGCTTAGAACCGAACTCTAGGCTCTCATGCCAAGCCGTTGTTGGCACAGAAGACCTGGTGGTAGAAATTCCAAAATACAGCATTAACATGGCAAAAGAAGGTCATCGCTAAGAAATAGTCAGAACAACTACTGACATTCAACAAAGAGTAGAGCTCACTTCATCATCGCTTATGCGTAAAAAAGCCGCCAACTGGCGGCTTTTTTTACGTGCTAAATATTAGCCAACATAAGTGTCTTCTAAGAAGTTAACTTTACCTGTAGCAAGATCATAAATAGATCCAACAATCGCAATCTGTCTAGCTTCAATCATGTCATTCACGATATCGCTTTGGCGAATAATCGTATCAATCTGATGCTTTACGTTCAGTGCATTAATTTTTTCAACAAAATCCGGATTTTTGGAAGTTCTATCATCAAGATTCACTACAGATTTCTCATGGCGAATTGATGGCTTGATAAAGTTAATAATTTCACCAATATGGCCATCTTTAAAATCATCACACGCAGCTTTAACGGCGCCACAACTAGTATGGCCCATGACTACAATTAATTTACTGCCAAGATATTTAGAACTAAACTCCAAACTACCAATAGCTTTATCAGAAGCAATGTTACCTGCCAAACGTACACTAAAAATATCACCTAAAGCTTGGTCAAACAAAAGCTCAACTGGTGCACGGGAGTCACTGCAACTTAAAAAAGATGCAAAAGGATGTTGCTTGTCTTTAGTGATATTCAGCAAACTTTGAAAGTCTTTATCGTCTGAATAGTTATTCATAAAACGAGCATTACCTTCCACTAAAATATCTAAAGCCTCTCTTGGCGTCATTAAGTCGCGATTAAGTAATGGGTGTTTATACATTTTTTATTTCCTATATTTGATCGTTGTTAACAAGTTTTACCTTCATATTCATTAATACTTAGGCTGAATAAAATTAATTGTTTCTACTTCAATGTTTTTTAATTTTGCGTGAAGTGGATAATCACGAATGAACTCGACGACATCATACGCAATCGATTTACAATTAGAGCAATCAATAATCACTTTTGCATTTTTAGGTATCGCCTCTAGCACTTGTAAAATACTCGCCTTGTTAAAGAATGAGACCTCTTCAGCTAATACAATATGGTGAACCTCACGGCCATCCTCAGTTGTAGTACTTTCTTTCAGATAATGAGAGTTACGGTAACTATGATGCAAGGTATAGAAGATACCAACCACCAAACCTATCGCAATTCCCGTCAGCAAATCTGTTAGCAAGATAGCGGCAACTGTTGCAATAAACGGCGCAAACTGTTCCCAGCCCAATTTATACATATGTGAAAACAATGATGGCTTCGCTAACTTATAACCCACCATAATCAAAATTGCCGCCAAACTCGCTAAAGGAATCATATTTAATAGACCAGCAATCGTCACAGCACTTAATAACAGCCAAATACCATGCAAAATCGCTGACAGTTTAGTTTTTGCACCAAAAGTGATATTTGCAGAACTACGCACAATCACTTGCGTAATAGGTAAACCACCTACCAAGCCTGACAACACATTACCAATACCTTGTGCTTTCAGCTCTTTATTCGTTGGTGTAATGCGCTTTACGGGGTCTAGCTTATCAGTAGCTTCCACACACAATAGTGTTTCTAAACTTGCCACAATTGCCATCACTAAACCAACTTTATATATTTCAATATTAGTAATTTGTGAAAAGTCTGGCGAAGTGAACTGTCCAACAAACTCACCAAGGTTATTGGCAACGGGTAGCTGAACAATCTGATTTTCAGCCAATGAGAAATTGAGCACACCAGTTTGAAATAGATAATTGAATAAAATACCAACCAGCACCACCACAATCGGCCCTTGCAGTATCTCAAATAAACGATGTTTCTTTGTGAGTGTTGTATCCCATAAAATTAGAATCACCATAGAAATAGCAGCGATTAGTAATGCACCTGGTGTTAATAAATTCCAAGCATCGGCTAGAGCACTAAACGTATTACTACCGTCAGCTTGTTCAAAAGACTCACTGCCTTGATAATCAAAATCATAACCTAATGCATGTGGTATCTGTTTCAGTACGATTAACAAGCCAATACCCGTTAACATCCCCTTAATCACAGATGAAGGTACAAAGTAAGCAATGAAACCAGCTTTGAAATATCCCAATAGAAACTGAATCACACCAGCGACCATCACAGACAGTAAGAACGCCTCAAAAGAACCTAGTGTTCCAATCGCAGTAAGTACAATCACAGCCAAGCCCGCGGCAGGACCACTTACACCGAGCTGGGAACCACTAAACATACCCACCACAATGCCGCCAACAATACCGGCAATCACACCAGAAAATAGAGGGGCTCCAGATGCAAGCGCAATACCTAAACATAAGGGTAGCGCTACAAAAAACACCACAATACTAGCTGGAAAGTCGTTTTTAAATTCTTTAAATAAATCCATTTTTTATTTTAATTCCTTTTTATTCAAATGATAAAAATCAGCTCATAAGATTTATATAACGCTAAAGAATACTACATTAATTGTTTTTAATCGCAAAAGCCCTACCTCTCTAAGAAAGGCAGGGCAAGCTTAAAAACTTAATATGACATATCTATGACATTAATCTGTATTTTTCTCTAAATATGGGCGTTTACCCAGCATATTCAGACGCATTTGTTTATGTTTTCCGTCAGCTTCAGCATTTTCATTAATTAATGTTGCACCTTCAAAACCATCTTTTTTATTGTATTCAGTAGCTGCTGGCACTTGCTGATATGGACGTTTAGACAAATTCTGTTTATTAATTTGACTGTAATCCTCATCAGCATAAGCTGAACCCGCTACCAGTAAAACTGCTGTAGACATTAGTGTGATTAAACTTTTACTTTTCATGACATTCTCCAATTTATTCTATCTCTATTCAGTGACACTATTTTAGTATGCACGTTTACTCAACATATTTAAGCGCATTGTGTTACGGTTTTTTGAACCAATATCACCCTTCACTTCATCATCAATCAGTGTTGCACCTTCCCATTGTTGATCTTTTTTCTGATCACTATTTGCAATGACTTGCTGATATGGTCTTTTCGCCATAAAGTGATGGTTGTGGGTGTTATTTTTATAAGTTTCATCAGCATGTGCTGCACCTGCCATTAATAACACTACTGAAGAAACAACTGCTACTAAATTTAAAGCTTTCATTTTTTTCTCCTAGAGTACTACGCTACGTTCGTTTAAGTTCTTTTAATTGCTTTGTTGATGGAGTGCATTATGGACGGTTTTAGTCAACGAAAAATCTACCGTTATAGGTATAACGGTGTATACTGATCAGCATATGCCAAATGACCTACATGAAAACATCAATCAGCCCAGTAGCGCCCGTGCGCTTAGACAAAGCCTAAAAGAAACGCAGGCAAACGACACACACTTACGCTTATATCTTAACTTTGGTCAGCAATTATTTACTTATGGCTGGAGTGTAAACGCAGCTAATAACCTACTGCACTCACTCTGTAATTTACTCTCAGCACAACACGCAGTTTTAGCAATCGAAAATTCCGGCAAGTTAGTGATATACACCCAAATTGGACAAACGCTACCAGTAGGTGCGAGAGTTCCGATGATGGGGATACTCGCCATGATGCTAAAGAATCCCGTTCAATTTGCTGTCCATGAAAATAAAAATACACAATTATGGACACATGCAGATGTACAGCATCATGAATGTTTAATCCCGATCGCGTTAGGTCAGCATGGTAAAGGCGTGATAGCACTATCAGGTAAGAAGCTGGTACTCAACCAAGCCGAATTAGAAGCCTTACAAGCAACTTCAGGGCTCATTGCACTCGCCATCTCTCAACACCAAGGCCCAGCCCGCAGTGAAGCAGATTTATCAATACTAGAAAAACTAACACCTCGAGAACGTGAAATCTTAGCGCTACTTCCATCTGGCTTAAGCAATAATGAGTTAGGCATCAAGCTTGGCATTGCGTCTGGCACTGCTAAAATACATGTAGAACGGGTTTTAAATAAGCTTGGTGTCAAAGACAGAACACAAGCAGCGGTGAAGGCAATTGAACTTGGTTATAAATCTTAATAAGTTAGAAATCTTAAAGAGCAATCAACTTTAGCATACCCAATAATTTTGATGATGAATAAGCAAATCGCCCCAGATAAAGTAAAAAAAACTTTGCGCCCCCTGCACTGGGCAGCGCAGGCATGGCAAGATTTACCTCTTGGTTTTAAAGGTGTGTTTGTGATTGCACTGCCCTTGGCTGTATTGTTAGCATCGTTGGCTTCACTCTATATCCGTGAACTAGAATCAACCATGCTACAAAACAAGCTAAAGTATGCTTTACAAAATCAACGCGACATTCAAACAGTACACTCCCAGCTTTTAGAAGCATCAACAGGTGTGAGAGACTATCTGCTTACTGGTGATCGACACTTTTTAAACATTTTCTATGAAGCAGAAAGAATACTGCCAGAGATTATCGACACATTAGAAGATCGCTTAGAAAGTAATCAGCAAAAACATCGTTTATCCGTCATCGTACCGCTAGTGGCCAAAAATCTAGCAGATCTGAAAGCGCTGTCAAACCATGATTCAGAAATAGCCTCTGATAGGTTAATTACACAATTTAAATCACAAGTTGACACACTAGATAAGCTCCGAAATGAAATTGAAGCACTTAACGCAGAAGAAGCGCTACTGGTAGAGCAAGATCAGCAGGAAATTTTTCTACAACGTCAGCAAAGTATTTCAGCGACGCTCATTGCCACGATTGCAGGCATCATAGGCTCACTCGTTGCCGTGTGGATATTTTCACGCACCATCGTCAAACGTGTGCGCTTGCTACGAGATAGTGCGGGACATTTGGCACGTGCAGAAGCGCTAGATTTACCCTCAAGTAGCCGAGATGAATTGGGGCAACTTTCTGATGAGCTAGATCATGCATCGCAATTACTAGCCAAAAACATCAGCGACGCGATGCAGGCAAGGCAGGAAGCAGAGGAAGCTAGCGCCTCAAAAAGCATGTTTTTATCAAGAACTAGCCACGAACTTAGAACACCATTGAATGCGATTTTAGGGTTTGCTCAGTTACTGGAGCAAGACCTGTCGCCAGGAAAACAACGTGACAGCGTTTCACTCATTAAAGGTGCGGGGCAACATTTGCTCAAGCTGATTAATGAGGTGCTCGAAATTGCAAGAATTGAATCTGGTGAGGTTTCACTAGAATTAGCGCCTACACTGATGAGTAGCTTATTAGAAGAGGCAACTCACTATATTGCACCGATAGGTAAAATACGGGATATAGAAATTAAATGTGCAATTGCGCCAAACCTATGGGCAATGGCCAACCGGCAGAAGTTACTGCAAGTTGTATTAAACTTACTTTCCAATGCACTTAAATATGGTCCAGTGAGCTCTGTTATCCAATTAAATGCCTATCGTCGTGATCATCACATTGTCATTGAGGTGCAAGACGACGGCCCAGGCATTCCAAGCGGGTTAAGGGAAAGAGTCTTTACCCCATTTGATAGACTAGGTGCGGAAAACACCAAAGTGGAAGGGACTGGCCTCGGCTTGGCGTTGTCTAAGCAGATTATGCTAGCCATGCATGGAAGCATTCATCTTGCGAATGATAAAAGTTTATTTTGGGTTGAGATTGCAGCATGCGAGGCCAATACAGAAACGAACAACCTTTCCAAACAATCAGAAAATTCAAAACAACTTAATCTATCGAACAAACACTCAATTCTTTATGTAGAAGACAACATTAGCAACCGTGCACTCGTTGAAGCAATTATTTTACGCCAACGCGATTTACGCATTCATTGTGTATCCACAATAAAAGATGCTAAACAATATTTAAACGAGATGCAGCCATCGGTGTTGTTAATTGATTTAAACTTGCCAGATGGTTCAGGAGAGAGCCTCGTGCATTATGTCATGTCAGAACCTCGCCTAAAAGATATCCCGATGATGATCTTAAGTGCTGACGCATTGCCCGACACAATAAGCCGTTTGCAGGCCGCAGGTGTAGCGTATTACATGACCAAGCCACTTGATGTCGCCTTGTTTAATAAACAAATAAGAGAGTTAATCCACAGTCAGGAAATAAAATGAACGAGGCTGATATATTAAATGCCAAGATTTTAATTGTAGATGATGCAGAAGCTAACTTAAAACTACTAGAGGATCTGTTATCAAGGGAAGGCTTTCATCAAGTCATCAGTACCGCAGACTCTACACGCGCGTTAGATCTATATAAAGCTTTTGAACCTGATTTAATCTTGCTTGATTTAATGATGCCAGAACTAGACGGTTATGCAGTGCTAGAAATGCTATCACGTCATATCCCTAAAGATGAGTATTTACCAGTATTAGTGCTGACAGCAGACGCAACAATTAGCGCAAAAAGAAAAGCTTTGGCACTAGGTGCCAAAGACTTTTTGACCAAACCGTTTGATACAATAGAAGCAATGTTACGCGTGTGGAACCTACTAGAAACACGCATCTTGTACCGTCACCTAAAAGCACTTAATGCTGAAATAAAGCCAGCATTACATCTACCGCAAACTTCTGAATAATTAATTGATTAAATTGATAATCCAGTATTTAGTCAGATAATAACGCCAACTTATTGAGAGAAGCGTTAATACCAGCAGTTCTTTCATTAATTTTATTTAAATACTCAACGGCTTGGCGATGGCTTTCATTCAGTGCTAATACTTTATTAAAATGCGCCTCTGCCTTATCGTAAGCCTTAGTTTCATATTCAGCCATCGCTAAATAAAACCATGACTCAGCAGTATTAGGCTCAGCATTTACCCACGCACTAGAAACAGTCAGCAATGATTTCCAATCATGTGAGAGGTAAGGTTGAACTACCTTCATAAAATAAGGCCGTTGATGATCGCTTAGTGCCCAAAAAGGTTTTTCGCTTTTAGCGCCCAAAGCCTGAGCAGGCTTAGCCATTAAAGCTTGTACCCACTCTACTGGCATGTAGTAATAATGCGCTTGGTCACCACGGCTTTTTAAAGTAATAATTCCCACTAAAGTGCCAGTATCATCAAATACACCACCTCCACTGGCACCCAACCTAAATGGGCTGGTCGCACGAATCACGACACTATCATCCATGGGAAACATTCCCTTCACTACGCCAAAGGTATTCACTGGTTCAGTTGTTTTATCAGGATAGCCAATAGTAAAAACTGGGGTTTCATATTTAAGATTCTTGCTGGCACCAATCTTTGCAACAGGCGCATCCAAGCCAGAGACTGTCAAAATACATAAATCATGATGCCAATCAGGCTTAACTTCAGTAGCAACATGTGCGATACCATTCACAATCACTTCAACATCATGCGCATCAGTCACCACATGGCAGTTTGTCACCACTTGGCCTTTAGCAATCACTACCGCTGAGCCTAAACCGTTGCTGCCATTATTGTGTTTAACCTGTACGCGCAAAACTTGTGCGTTGAGCTTACTCACCATCTCAGAGGATGGTAATGCGGATGCTATGCCTGTAAAAAACAAATGAACCAATACAGTACATAATAAAGCGGAAAGATGTTTATTCATGATGCACTCCTCGCTACAATCAAACCAAGTCAACTAAGACTTATTCAATACAAAACAGGATTACTTACATGAATAAATAGCAATTCTCATTCCAACTTTAAGAAACATGGCTACAGTTGGCGTATATGCTCAAAGTAGCTGTAATAACCAGCTATTTTTCAATCAAAACTAAGCATAATGAATTGAAAATACGCACTTTTACAGTGCGCAAATCGTACAAACTGGTGCAAAACAATAATGATCGACAATCAATTTAATACCAAAAACCTAGTGATGCTTGGACTATAGAATGGAGAAATATTTATGCTAACCATTTGTATATGATGAACTTAATGAATAAAAAACATGATTAAGCTGTGACGATTATCAATTAAATCAAAAAGTGTCTTAGTTAAACATGTACTGACTTCAACATTAACAAGCTCTCAACTGGGAGTGGTAACGCAAATTATTAAATTGAAGTGTTACAGACATTTATAGTGCGGTTATTACTACATCAATGACCGCATTTAAATACAGATAAATTTTTTCAGTTAAACTCTAAAATGAAAAATTGAGGGTGGTTGAAAATACATGATTCACAAGATCAGCTTGCTTAGTGTTGACGTACTGATTTAAATAACCTATCTCTAGTTTTGTATCGGGATTAAGCGCCCAATTCCCACCTAAAAATGCACGGTTTTGATCAAAACCTTTTCGCGCACCATAATCTGTATGATTAAGATTTACAAAATACTCATCATAAAACACCCAGCTCAATTTGGAATGAACACCAGACGGTGTTACAACTCTGAGCATTTGTCTGAACTTATACCCTGTATCATCCGAATTTTCAATATATCGCTGTTCAAAACGCGTACGGCTTTGTATAGATATATTGCGAATAGGTGCAAACTGATATAGATATTGCTGCCATACACGATGCTCATCAAATGCAGATTTACCTGCAGGGTCTGTTACTACATAGGCATAGCCTGCCCACAGACTACTCTGCTCAGTTAATTTATAATAAATTGCAGGACGTAATAATGTTTGGTCTAAACGCGAACCCTCTTCACGCCACCGTGGCTGTAGCTCCATATACCAGCGCAACTTATCGATACCTGTTGCCCCATTTGCCAGAATGTTAAGCCAAACACGCCCATCTTCCTCCGTACTATTTGCAATGACGTGTGCAGAGCAAAATAACATAGTGAAGAACATCCAAATAGACAAAAATGTGACTCTCATCAATACGACAACCCTTTAAAAAATAAAAATCTTCACCGTTAAATCTTTTGATAAGTCAGCAAGTCACTCTTTCTTCAGCAAACTTAATTAACTCACACATACTTTTCAACCATTATCTTACTAATTAAAAAAACCCGCTTATGCGGGTTTCTATTTGAAGCTAATTAAAATAGATAAAACCGTCACGTCAATTTAACACGACGGTTTCACTATTAAGCAACCATCAGATTACTAATAATTAAACTGCAGTTGCATACGTATAGCATCAGCAGTAAATGTTTCATAATCAGTATTTGGTCCACCTAGCGCTGCATTAGCTGCAGTTGCTCCAAGAACTAGATTAGAGCGCTTCATACGGTGATAGTATGCAACAAACTCAACCTCAGGAGCAATTTGCCACTCTGCACCAACTTCCCAATCATTTACACGGTTTTGAGCTGCATTAGATTCTGCCTTGCTATAACCATCATAGTACTGCCACTTAACAAACGGAATTAAAGTGCCATTTGTATCTAGGAATTTGAAATTATCAATTTTGTACATTGCTTGCACATAACCACCGTTTAAGCTCTGCTCTTCAATAGTCCCATTTGTACCTTTATTGATGTCTAAACCTGGTGTTTTACCCCAGTTCCATTCTGCTTGGAGACCAAATGGCTGTGGATACATCATAAAGCTTAACGCTACGCGCTCATCTTTAATACCGTTTCTATCAGCAATAGTCGGTGCTGCTGCTGTAGTTGCTATAACGCCTGTTGTAGGGTTTCTTCTTCTGTAAGTACCTGTTGAAACTGGGATATAGTTACCTGAATAAGCTTGAATACCTGCTTCGTAAAATTGGCCAGTTTCTGTTTTCCAAGGCTGAGTATAGCGCGCTACAATATGGTAGTTGTCATTCACTTCACGTTGGTTTGCACCTTGGCCGTTGTAAGCACCTAGAGCAAACTGACCATAGTTTCCACTGTGTTTTAAACCCAAGTCCATAATTTCTTTAAACATGGCTTGTGTTGTTTCAGGTGTGTAGTAGTAAAAAGCACCTAGATCACGCTCATCTTTTACCGCACTGTTTAATGCATCAGCACGATCTAATGCTAAACGATTTTGTGAAGATTGTAAGTTTTCAAAACCAAATGGTACTTTAGATTGGCCAACACGTATACGATGCACTTTGTCTTTAGTTAAATACAAATCACCATAAAAATCACGTAACTGTCCTAAATTATTGCCGCCAGTAGCAGATGAAGCAAAATCTGGCTGGATATAAATACCTAAGCGATCGCCTACATCACCTGAAATAACAACGCGTGCACGACGAATTAAAAAGCTTTTATCTTGATCACCTAGTGAGCGATCATTACCAACTGAACGATCTGAAAACAAGTTGACACCTACGTCATCACCACCCACCATGGCAGTATTACGTGTTTGCAAGTAACCACGGATAGACAGTTTGTTTGACCATTGTTTCTTTTCTTTTTTCTTTTGTGTGTCAACTTCATTATCACGTCCCTTGGTAAGCAACGCACCTTCTTCCTCGGTTAACACCCCTTTAGTCACCAACGCATTGACAATATCAGTAGTAGAGTCTGCTGTAGCGTGCTGTGCAAGACCTAACATAAGTGAACCTGTGATAGTCGCTGCCACCAAGCTACGTAATTTGTAGTTCATTTAAATTCCCTCTTAATTTAATAATTATTTACTGCGTTTTTTCAACAGGAG
>Ga0160182_142401_pt1 | contig 27828 bp, 29 predicted proteins | sample met14sa_FD_108561 | JGI IMG/M metagenome (GOLD analysis project Ga0160182, IMG submission 108561) | Synthetic bacterial communities of pure cultures from sediment of Lake Washington, USA, under high oxygen condition - MT... | ecosystem: Engineered > Modeled > Simulated communities (microbial... >... | reverse complement strand
GCTTCCTCAAATCCACATACTTAAATGAAGAGTGCCATTCTAAACGTTGGGGCAAATTGTCGCCAGCGTCACCTTTATAAGCAGTGACGCCCGTGTTACAATTGAAAAGTTTGTTAGTCAGAATTCAGGTGTCTTGTGTTCAAAAAAATATTGGTCGCTAATCGTGGGGAAATCGCTGTACGCATTGTGCGCGCGTGCTCTGAGATGGGCATTAAATCGGTTGCCATTTATGCAGAGGCGGATCGCCATGCATTGCATGTAAAAAAAGCGGACGAAGCCTATAACATTGGGACGGATCCCGTTGCTGGCTACCTGAACGCGCACAATATCGTCAACGTGGCTGTAGCCGCAGGCTGTGATGCGTTGCATCCTGGCTACGGTTTTTTATCCGAGAATCCGGAATTAGCCGAAATCTGCGCACGCCGTGGCATTAAATTCATTGGTCCGGATGCCAATGTGATTCGCCAAATGGGCGACAAAATTCAAGCACGCAATGCCATGACCAGTGCTGGCATTCCATGCACACCGGGCAGTGATGGCAACTTGGAAAATTTGGACGAGGCGGTCAAGCTCGCCAACTCAATCGGCTATCCAGTCATGCTCAAAGCCACCAATGGCGGTGGTGGGCGCGGCATTCGACGTTGTGACTCTGAGAAAGATTTACTGACCAATTACGACCGTGTCATTTCCGAGGCGAGCAAAGCTTTTGGTAAGCCGGAAGTGTTCTTAGAAAAATGTGTGGTGTCACCACGCCATATTGAAGTACAAGTATTGGCCGACAGCCATGGCAATGTGATTCACTTGTTTGAACGTGATTGCTCTATTCAACGCCGCAACCAAAAACTGATTGAAATTGCACCCTCCCCACAACTTAGCCAAGCACAACGTGACTATATTGGCGGATTGGCAGTGAAAGCCGCCAAAGCAGTGGGTTACGAAAATGCAGGCACCGTAGAGTTCTTGCTTGATTCTGACAATACGTTCTACTTCATGGAAATGAATACGCGCTTGCAAGTGGAGCACACGGTGACAGAAACCATCACTGGCGTGGATATTGTGCAGGAGCAAATTCGCGTAGCCTACGGACTGCCATTGCAATACAAACAGAGCGAAATTCATTTCCGTGGCTTTGCCATGGAATACCGCATTAATGCGGAAGATCCTAAAAATGACTTTCTACCAAGCTTTGGTAAGATTACGCGCTACTACTCTCCGGGCGGCCCTGGGGTCAGAATGGATGCTGCCATTTACAGTGGTTATGTTATTCCGCCCTATTATGATTCGATGTGCGCGAAACTGACTGTTTGGGCGCTAGATTGGGAAGGCGTCATTGAGCGTGGCAGACGAGCACTTGATGACATGGTGGTATATGGTGTTAAAACCACCATTCCATATTACCAAGAAATCATGAAGCATCCCGACTTTAGAGATGCTAACTTTAACACCAGCTTTGTGGAAGCACACCCGGAGCTTGTTAACTACAAAACCGAGTTTCCACCTGAGTTATTTGCTGCAGCCATTTCTGCAGCGATTGCAGCACACGAAGGCATTTAATTATTAACGTTTTAGACTAAAAAATTATGAGCAAAATACATATCACCGAATTGGTTTTACGCGATGGTCATCAATCTCTAATCGCAACACGCATGCGCACTGAGGATATGCTACCTATTTGCCCACAATTAGATGCCGTAGGCTTCTGGTCATTAGAAGCATGGGGCGGCGCCACTTTTGATGCTTGCGTCAGGTTTTTAAAAGAAGATCCATGGGAGCGCTTAAAAAAACTACGTAAAGGGTTGCCAAACAGCCAAATTAACATGTTGTTGCGTGGCCAAAATTTACTGGGCTATCGCCATTACTCTGACGATGTGGTGCACGCATTTGTAAAACAAGCGGCCAATGCTGGTGTTGATGTATTCCGTATTTTTGATGCACTCAATGATGTACGCAACCTACAAACTTCAATTGAAGCGGTTAAAAAAGTAAAAAAACACGCCATTGGCACCCTCTCTTATACGACTAGTCCTGTACATGACATCGCCTACTTTGTAGACATGGCCAAAACATTGGAAAACATGGGCTGCGACAGTATTGGTATTAAAGACATGGCCGGATTACTCACGCCGACGATTGCCGGTGACTTAGTAAAGGCGCTTAAATCAGCAGTTAGTTTACCAGTTCACATGCATAGTCATGCAACGTCTGGTCTGGCTAGCATGGTGATGCTCAAGAGTGTGGAAAATGGTGTGGATATTATCGACACCTGTAACTCTTCATTCTCTGAAGGTGCTAGCCACCCAACGACAGAGAGTATGGTGGCTGCACTAAAAGGTACCGAATACGACACTGGCCTTGATTTGGCTAAGCTTCAAGAAATTACCGCATACTTTAAAGACGTACGTCAGAAGTACTGGCAATTTGAAAGCGCATTTACCGGTGTGGATACACGTGTATTGGTGAACCAAGTGCCTGGCGGCATGATTTCCAATCTATCCAACCAACTGAAAGAACAAGGCGCGCTGGACAAAATGGATGCAGTGTTGGCAGAAATCCCGCGTGTGCGCGAAGATTTGGGTTACCCCCCTTTGGTCACACCAACTTCACAAATCGTTGGTACGCAAGCAGTGCTTAATGTGATGACTGGTGGCCGCTATAAGTCCATTACCAATGAAGTAAAAAATTACTTCTTAGGTCAATACGGCAAAGCACCCTCTACCGTCAATGCGGAAGTAAAAAAACTGGCAGTGGGTGATGGTAAAGTCATTACTTGCAGACCCGCTGACTTACTGGAGCCAGAAATGGCAAAACTACAAGCAGAAGCAGATCGTATTGCGCAAAATGATGAGGATGTACTGACCTATGCCATGTTCCCGGACATTGGTAAAACATTCTTGCAGGAGCGCAATGCTGGCTCATTAAAACCAGAAGCACTGCTCACCAAAGAGGCTGTGAATACTTCATCTGCGCGCTACGCACCAAACGAATTTAAAGTGACCTTACACGGCGAGACTTTCCACATTAAGTTGACTGGAAGTGGTCATGCCGGTGAAGAGCAACGTCCATTCTACGTTTCTGTGGATGGTATTGCCGAAGAGGTCATTGTAGAAACACTGAGCGAAGTAGAAGTATCTGGCGGCAAATCTACCGCAAAAAAAGAAAACTGCATCTGTTACCAGTAGTGGCCGCCCTCGCCCACACCATGCGGGCTGTGTCACTACCGCCATGCCGGGCACTATTGTCGCAGTAAAGGTCAATGTGGGCGATAAAGTGAAAGCGGGGGACGGCGTGCTGGTGATTGAGGCAATGAAAATGGAAAATGAAATTCAAGCGTCTAAAACAGGTACAGTGGTTGCCGTACATGTCGCTAAAGGCGACACCGTGACACCGGATGAGTCTTTACTTGAAATTCAGCCTGACTAATCAGCGAGGCCTGCCAGTGAACCACATGGCAGGTCTTACTGTATCTCGCTTATGAAACAAACCATCATCCTCGCTTCATCCTCAGTCTATCGGCGCGAGCTGCTACAAAAGCTACAAGTACAATTTAGCTGTGTTTCCCCAAAAATTGACGAAACGCCTTATCCAGATGAAAAGCCACATCAAACGGCATTAAGATTATCTGAAGAAAAAGCGAAAAAAGTAGCGGATGAATACCCGCATGCATTGGTCATTGGCTGTGACCAAGTCGCCACATTGGACAATACCGTTTTAGGCAAACCGCTTAATCATCAAAATGCTACCAAGCAATTACAATTGATGCGCGGCCGTGAAGTCACTTTCTACAGTGCACTTTGCTTGCTAAACGCGGCCACCGGCAATATACAATCCGAAGTGGTGCCTACTTTGGTCAAGTTTAGAAATTACTCTGACGAGGCCATCGAAAACTATCTGGCAAAAGATCAACCCTACCAATGTGCCGGCAGCGCCAAATCCGAAGGCTTGGGCATTGTGTTGATTGAAAGAATGTTAGGCGAAGACCCCAACGCATTGGTTGGCTTGCCATTAATTAAGCTGATTACTATGTTTTCCAATGAGGGCGTCACTATCGTTTAATTAAACGTTTAATTAAAAAAATTACAATATATAGTTGTAGGTGCTGTAAAAATTCCAATATATAGCGTATTATGCAATTCATATTTGATTATTAGCCTTCATTAAAAAGCTAACTATATGTCTACACAGAAAAAAACAATTAAAGTGTTCATGTTTTTACTACCAGCTCTGATCACATTGCTTGGTTATGCTGCTTTTCATGACATGCTATTCAAAGAACGTCCTTGTTTAATCAACTGTGATACACAATCCCCCTACTCTGATAACGAAAAATTAAAAAAATGGCTCGCATTTCTTGAGTCATTACGTGACAACCCGTTTGCCACAGACCCGACACGCAAAGGCAGTTCACCAACCGCATTAGACTTAGCTTTTCTACAAAATAAATTTGCCAACAAGGGCGACTATTTTCAACGCTATAAGCAGATGATTAGCGATTTAACCAATCCAACAGTCGTAAAAGAAGTCAATGAAGAGCGTAAATCACCTATTCACGTTGCTCAGCTAAGCGACCCTAGTACCACGAGTGACACTAACGCTCAAACCTTTGTTATTGACCAAGTGCCAGAGGACATTAAAGACCCTCTTTTTATTGTAGGGTCACCTAACGATCAACGATACCCTCCTAAGACGCCGTATTTCGAGAAAGATCAACCACTCGGCCCTCACAAACCTATTGAAGAACCAAAAGACCCTGGGCCTCCTGGTCCACCACCTCCACCTTATGAGCCAGGCAACGGTGGTCCTTTCAATCCAATATCCAACGTACCTGTACCGAAAGCCGTGTACTTATTACTAGGTTTAGCGCTTGCCATTGTGACTATTCGATTCAAGCTTTCTCACCGCACACACTGATACAGATGAGATAAATGCATATTCCCAAATATTTAACTTTATTTTTGTTCTCACCCCTATTTGTGACTTCCCTCACTGCCGCTGAAGATAGTAACGAACTGTTAAGTTTGGCCAAAGACCAACAGTCGCTTGCCATTACTATCTATAACAATGATCTCGCGCTGGTAAAAGACACACGCGCCATCAAACTCAGCAAAGGCATACAAACGATTGCTCTACGTGATGTCAGTGCGCAGATTCGTCCGGAAACAGCCTTATTTAAAAGCATCAATGCAGTGGGCAGCATAAGCGTGTTAGAGCAAAACTTTGATTTTGATTTACTCACCCCAGAAAAATTATTAGAAAAATATGTGGGTAAAACCGTCAATCTATTAAAAAGTAATCCGGCAACTGGTGTAGAAACTAACGAGGTAGCTACCGTACTTTCTGCCAATAACGGCGTGGTACTCAAGATCGGCAATCGTATTGAAACCGGTCCGTTTAACGGGTCACTTAACGGGAAAATTGTGTTTGACACGATTCCTGCCAACTTGCGTGACCGCCCCACTCTCACCACAGTGGTTAACAACAAAGTAGCGCAGCAACAAACTGTGGAGCTCAGCTATTTAACTGGCGGCTTGGGCTGGAAAGCAGACTACGTAGCCGAGTTGAATGCAAAAGAAGACAGTATTGATTTATCCAGCTGGGTCACACTATCCAACACCAGTGGCGCAACGTATCAACATGCAAAACTGCAACTGGTTGCAGGTGATGTTAATCGTGTACATCCACAAGGCAGACCCATGGTAAAAACCATGCGCAGTGATATGGCCATGGCAGAGGCCGCTATGCCTATGCAAGAGGAATCGCTGTTGGAATATCATTTATACACGCTAGATCGCGCCACTACGATTGCCGATAACCAAACCAAACAAGTAGCCTTATTAAGCGCTCAGCACATTCCTGCACGTAAAGAGCTGGTGTTAAAAGGTGCTGACTACTATTACCAAGGCCAATATGGCGAAATTGGTACCAAAATGAAAGTGGGCGTATTTGTTGAGTTTGACAATACAGAGCGTGCGCAACTTGGCTTGCCTTTGCCCAAAGGTATTTTACGCGTGTATAAAAAAGACAATGCCGGTAATGCACAATTTGTGGGTGAAGATACCATTGACCACACGCCCAAAAATGAAACGGTGCGCTTAAAACTTGGCGATGCTTTTGATGTGACGGCAGATAAAAAACAAACCCAATTTAAAGTGCTGCCAAAGCCAACTAAGGGCATCAATGCGTTTGAAAGCGCATACGAAATCACGCTCAAAAATGCCAAAAAAGAAAAAGTGGTGGTCAGTGTTCAAGAACCCATTTCTGGCGATTGGAAAATCCTGAGTGAAAGTGCGCCGCACCGCAAAGCAAATAGCCAACTGGCTATTTGGCAAATAGAAGTGCCAGCTGAGGGCAGTACCACACTCAGCTATCGCGCCCAAGTCAAATACTAATCACCACTCTCTACCACAAGTGAAATCAGGCACTCTGTATTTTATTCCGGTCACCCTTGGGGATGATTTAGTCGCACATGTGCTTCCCACTGAAGTATTGGCGCGTATTCGCACACTTGATACATTTATTGTAGAAAATGAAAAAACTGCACGCCATTTTCTGTCTAAGATTCAGCACCCAACACCCATCCGCGACATTACCTTTAAAACACTGAACACTCACACCGCAGAGAAAGAGCTAGCTGCGTTATTGACAGAGTTAATAGCTGGCGTGGATGTTGGACTCATGAGTGAAGCGGGATGCCCTGGCATTGCTGACCCTGGGGCATCACTTGCTTGGCTTGCGCATCAAAAAGGGATTCGAGTCGTGCCACTTGTTGGCCCTAGCGCTATTCTACTTGGGTTGATGGGGAGCGGCCTGAATGGGCAACGCTTCACCTTTTTAGGCTATCTACCCAGCGATAAAGCGGCACGTATACAGCAATTAAAAGACATTGAAAAACGCTCAAAAGCCATGCACGAAACCCAGATGTTTATTGAGACGCCCTACCGTAACCAGCACATGCTCGAAGACATTTTGGCACATTGCCATGCGGAAACCAGACTGTGTGTGGCGTGCAATGTAAGCCTAGCGGATGAATTGATTCTGACCAAAACCGTAGCCAAGTGGAAACAAACCCCACTGCCGGATTTGCATAAAAAGCCTACAGTGTTTTTACTACTGGCCTAGCGATAACAACGCCCTCACTGGGGCGTAGCTACGGCGATGCACTGGCGAGACACCATGCTGCTGTAATAAGGTCATATGTGCTGCTGTCGGGTAGCCTTTATGCTGTGCAAAGCCATACATAGGGTATTGTTGATCCAACAAATAAAGCTCTGTATCACGCGCAGTTTTTGCCAAAATAGAAGCAGCGGAGATTGCTTGGACTTTACTATCCCCCTTCACGATCGCCTCGCAAGGTAGATTCAATGTTGGGCACTTGTTGCCATCAACCTGCACCAATATTTCAATACCGGCTAATGCATGTTGAAACTCAGCTTGCAATTGCGTCACGGCGCGTTGCATAGCAAGCAAGCTGGCTTGCAGTATGTTAATCCGGTCAATTTCTTCCACCGAGCTACTGGCAATAGACCATGCCAGTGCGTACGCTTTAATTTCTATGGCAAGCGCATCTCGCTTTTTTTCGGTCAATTTCTTAGAGTCGGCCAGACCTTCAATAGGGCGTGAAGGATCGAGTATTACAGCCGCTGCATAGACAGCACCTGCCAAAGGGCCACGGCCTGCCTCATCTACGCCGCAGATATAGGGTGCCACGATCATAAATAGCTGAGTACAGTTTGGGCTGCTTTTTTCGCACTATTTTGCTTTAAACTCTGATGGATATGGCTAAATGCATCTTTTAACGTTTGCAAATAGGTTTTATCACTGAGTAAACGCAAGGTTGCATCAGCCACGTTCTGTGGCGTTGCCTCATGTTGTAAGAGCTCTGGCACTAAGAACTTACCTGCAAGGATATTGGGCAACCCTACATAGGGAAGATATTGCATACGCTTGAGAATTTGCCAACTCAAAAATGGCATTTTATAGGTAATGACCATCGGTTTTTTAAGCAAGGCTGCTTCTAATGTTGCGGTACCAGAAGCCACAATCACGACATCTGCGGCTTCCATTGCATCGTGCGCATGGCCAAACATTATTTGCATATTCAACACCATCTCAGGTTGCAAAAGATAGGCGGCATGAATTGCCCTCTCAAAAATCTCGCGCGTTTCGCGTGTAATGAGCGGCACTAAAAAAACCACTTGTGTCGTATCTGCGTATTCATGTTGAATAATCTGCGCGGTATCCACAAACAGCTGCGCATGCTGTGTGACTTCAGATTGACGACTACCAGGCAGCATGGCCACCACAATGGTATTGGCATGAATTTTCAGCGTCTCACGTATTTTGTCAACATCGGGTTCCATTGGCAACACATCGGCCAGAGGATGCCCCACATAAGTGACCGGCATATTCACTTGCTCGTAGATAGGTGCCTCAAAAGGAAATAATGCAAGCATATGCGAGACCGCACGCTTGATTTTATGTATACGCCCCTTACGCCATGCCCAAATAGAGGGACTCACGTAATGAATAGTTGGAATGCCTTTGGCTTTTAATTTACGCTCTAGCCAAAAGTTAAAATCCGGCGCATCAATCCCGACAAATACGTCAGGCTTAGCTTCTAGTAATTGTTTTAGCAACTGCTTACGTAGTTTGAGTAGTCCGTATAAATGGCGGATGACTTCAACGTAGCCGCGTACAGATAGCTTTTCCATGGGAAACAAGGATTGCGCACCCAAACTAATCATTTTGGGCCCGGCAATGCCTACAAAGGCTATATCACTTCGCTCGGATTGCAACGCTTGAATCAAATGAAAGCCCAATAAATCCCCTGAGGCTTCCCCGGCAACTATGGCCACTTTGGGTGCGGTTTTTGACATACGATACTTTTAGTAATCTAGCGGATAATACCGCGTGTAGATATATCAAGAAAATCAGTAAGCAAACCGATATCTGAACATCTTCCCTTCATGCTGGCTAACTCTAGTTTAGCTTCTTCTAATGTAAGACTATTACGATACAACACTTTATAAGCGCGTTTAATTTCTAAAATACTTTCCGGGCTAAAGCCGCGACGCTTTAAACCTTCGGAATTGATGCCATGCGGCTGCGCATCGTAGCCAGACGCTGTAACATAAGGCGGAATATCCTTAAACACCACAGAACCTACTGCGGTAATGACATGAGCACCCACTTTGCAAAACTGATGGATTAAAGTAAACCCACCTAAAATTGCAAAATCATGGATATCCACATGCCCTGCCAACGAAGAATTATTGGCCATGATGGTATTGTTGCCAATCACACAGTCATGCGCAATATGCACATAAGCCATAATCCAGTTATCGTTACCAATCTTGGTGGTGCCTTTGTCTTGAATGGTGCCCCGATTAAACGTACAGAACTCGCGAATCGTATTGTTATCACCAATCTCTAGGGTTGTTGGCTCATCACGGTATTTTTTATCTTGTGGTTGTGCACCTAAAGAGGAAAACTGGAAAATCTGATTGTGCTTGCCAATAGTCGTTGGGCCTTCAAGCACAACATGACTGCCAATGCGTGTATCCGCTCCCACGCGCACACCCGCACCTACCGTAGTGTATGCACCAATTTCAACACTTGAATCAAGCTCCGCCTTAGGGTCAATGATTGCCGTCGGATGAATTTTTGTTGTCATACACTAATCTTTGTTTACTTGAGTGGTTAGATACTAGGCTGGCGGTTAGCAGTCACACAATTACTTTTCGATGGCCTTCAGGATACACATCATGCTGGCTTCAGCGACCACTGTACCATCCACAGTTGCAACTCCAGTGTATTTCCAAATACCTTTTAAAATACGATTAATTTTTACATTGAGAATAATTTGATCGCCAGGAGACACTGGTTTTTTAAATCTTGCACTGTCGATTCCCGCAAAATAGTACACAGAATCATTATTGGGCTTGGTACCCATGGTTTTAAATGAAAGTACTGCAGCAGCTTGCGCCATCGCCTCTACAATTAACACGCCAGGCATTACCGGGTGATAAGGAAAATGTCCGGGAAAGAACGGTTCGTTTACGGTCACATTTTTGAGCGCTGTGATTTCCTTACCAATTTCCATCGAGAGCACACGGTCTATCAATACAAAAGGATAACGATGCGGTAAATGATCCAATATTTCGTGGATATCCATACTGTTTATTGCATTTTCTGACATAGCGACTCTCTAACTCTGATTATTTTGCTTGATGACTTATTTGATGAATAGCATCTTCTAAAGCTTTTATTTTATCTGTTAATTGGTTCAAGTGGCGAATATTTGCGGCGGTTTTCAGCCACGCCTCATGTTCTTGGAACGGCATGAGCGCAGTATAGGTTCCAACTTGGCGAATCGAACGCATAATCATGCTGCCAGGCGAAATAGTAACGCCATCCGTAATCGTCAAATGTCCAAGTATCATGGCAGCACCACCAATTTTGCAATGCTTGCCAATAATGGCACTACCTGCAATACCCACGCAACCAGCAATCACCGTATGTGCGCCTATTCTGCAGTTGTGGGCAATCTGAATCAGGTTGTCCAACTTTACACCCTCTTCAATCACGGTATCGTCAATCGCACCTCTATCCACAGTGGTGTTTGCGCCAACATCGACATGATCTTCAATCACCACACGACCGACTTGAGGAATTTTTACCCAGCGACCATTTTCTTCTGCATAACCAAAGCCATCGTTACCAATCACACAACCCGTATATAAATGACAGTGCTTGCCAATTTTAGTGCCGTGCTTAATGGTGACATTGGGCTCAAGCACTGTTCCCGCTTCAATCACCACATGGTGTTCGATGACACAGCCAGCACCTACAAAAACATCTGCCCCCAGCGTCACGTGATCAGCAATCACCACATTTGCTTCAATCGACACACTTGGGTCAATTTGTGTATGCTCTCCAATCACGACACTCTGATGAATGCCAGCAACACGTTGTGGTTGAGGATTAAGCAACGAAGAAACCTTAGCAAAATAAGCGTAAGGATTGTCGGTAATGATTTTAGGAAGTGCTGTTAAATGCGTATGTTCTGGCTTAAGAATCACGGCACTCGCTTGCGTTTGCGTAAGTGCGTTTAAGTACTTGGTATCCATAAAGAAACCGATTGCACCAACCTGCGCATAGCCCAGTGAACCAACACGATCGATTGGCGTGGAAGCATCCCCAGACACCTCACCCCCCAGCGTGTTTATAATTGCGGCAATCGTCAGCATCATCTCACCCTAGCACGCGTGAGATGCTACTTCTTACCTAAAAGCTTAAGTACTTTATCGGTAATGTCTATTTTCTTACTGGCATAGGCTACGCCGCCGTACACGACCAAATCAAAATTATCTGTTTCGGCCACTGACGTAACTGCTTTATTGATACGGTCTTGCAGCACAGCTAGCTCTTCATTTTTTCTGAGATTAATGTCTTCTCTGAGCTCACGTTGTTTACGTTGAAATTCTAATTTGAGATTAGAAGCATCGCGCTCACGGTTACGACGTTCAGTATCTGTGGTCGTCAACCGGTCTTTGTCTAAGGTAGCTTCTAAATCTCGAATTTGCTTTTGCAAGCGATCTAATTCTTGTGAACGCGGGCTGAACTCTTTCTCGAGCTTTTTACCACTTTCTGCAGTTTGCGGAGCTTCTTGCAGCAATTTATCGACCTGCACATATCCTATTTTGAGTTCTGCTGCGCTAACAGTCGCGCTTAACACCACCCCTAATACAACAGTTAACGATACAAAAAATTGCTTCAATCAATACTCCTTGGATATCCATTCATCTTATAGGATTCACGGCCGAATTAAAACTGCTGCCCTAATTGGAATTGTAACACTTGTGTATCGTCACCCTCTTTATCATTCAGCGGCTTGGCTAAAATTAGCTTTAGCGGACCAAACGGTGATACCCAAGTGACACCTACACCTGCTGAAAACCGCAATGCATCGGCATTGATAGATTCCGACCCAGCGTACACACCACCGCCATCCAAGAAAGCACTCAATCTAAACTGCTTAGTGTCTTTAATCAAAGGTACGGGCATAAATAACTCTACGTTACCAAGCACGCGTTTGGTACCTCCCACGGAGAACTCCTGTCCCGTCGTAGGATCAATATCACGCGGGCCAAGTGAACCATTCTGGAAGCCACGTAATGAGTTCACGCCACCTAAATAGTAGTTTTTAAAGAATGGGTATTTCTTACCGCCATAGGTGTCGCCATAACCGAGTTCACCATTCAACATGAGTGTGAAGGAACTGCCTAGATCTTTATACCATGCGTGCTGATAGTTAAGTTTGTAGTACTGCAAATCAAGGCCGGGTATTGCCACTTCTGCCGTCAGTTTCTGTAAAACACCTTTACTTGGGAACAAGATATTATCGCGCGAATCATAGGTCCAGCCTGCAGACAATTGCACCGAGTTACTATCACAACCGCTAGTGTTACCGCAGAAATTAATATATTGAACTGGGCTACTGCTATTCAAATCAATTTGGGTAAAGTCAGCGGTAATACCAGCGGATAAAAAGTCACGCTCAGTCAGTGGCAAACCAAAGCGTACGCCGAAGCCGTAAGATGAGCTTTGATAAGAACCCAGCTGGCTCGTCTGACTAGTATCTGTGTCTACGTCACGACGATACACATCAAAACCGCGACTGATACCATCTGGTGTAAAGTAAGGATCCGTGAATGAAAGTGAATATACCGTATTGACTTTACTTGTGTTGATTTGCGTGGCGACACGATTACCCGTACCCAAAAAGTTAGGCTGATTGATATTGAAGCCTAATACCACGCCTTCATTACTGGATAAACCGGCACCAAACTGAACACTGCCAGTCGCCTTTTCAGTCACATTGACATTCAAGTCTACTTGGTCATTTGTACCTGGTACTGCTGGCGTTTCCAACTCTACGTTGTCAAAGTATTGCAAACGATCCAGACGTTCTTTTGAGCGTTTAATTTTTTCACCTGCATACCAAGCCGACTCTAATTGACGCATTTCACGGCGCAATACAGAATCCCGTGTACGTGTATTCCCAGTCAGGTTAATGCGTCTAATATAGACTTTACGCCCAGGGTCGACAAAGAATGTAAATGCTGCCGTGTGATTTTCTTTGTTGATTTCCGGAATGGCATTGACGTTTGAAAACGCATAGCCATCTTCACTGAGTCGGTCACCTAATGCTTTGCTGGTTTCTGATACCAGTTGGCGATTAAATACATCGCCTTTATGAATTGTAATGAGCTTGGTCAAGTCAGCTTCAGGCACTTGTAAATCACCTGCAAGCTTCACATCGCTAATGGTGTATTTTTCACCCTCAGTGATATTGACTGTAATATAAATGTCTTGTTTATCAGGAGAAATAGACACCTGCGTTGAATCAATGGCAAACTCAAGGTAACCCTGATTCATATAGAAAGACTTGAGTGTTTCTAGGTCAGCGGTTAATTTTTGTTTGGAGTATTGGTCATCTTTATTCCACCAACTCATCCAGTTAGGTGTAGTCAGCAAAAACTCTGCGCGTAAATCTTCGGTGGTGAATGCTTGGTTGCCAACAATATTGATATCACGAATTTTGGCAACCGCGCCCTCCTCAATTTCAAACTTCACAGCGACACGGTTACGCTCTAATGGGCTGACCACTGTTTTGACAGATGCGCCGTATTTACCTTGCGACAAATACTGGCGTTTGATTTCCTGCTCGGCACGATCTAATTGGGATTTATCGAAAATCTGGCCTTCAGAAATGCCGATTTGCTTCAAACCATCTTTCATTTTGTCGGAAGGAAATGATTTATTGCCGCTAAAGTCAATCTGCGCAACAGAAGCACGCTCTTGCACAGTCACGACCAGTACATCACCTTCAGCCTCAACGCGGACATCTTTAAAAAAGCCCGTACCATATAAAGACTTAATGGCTTGTGTGGCTTTTTCATCGCTCATCACATCACCCACTTGCATAGGCAAATAGTTAAATACCGTGCCAGCTTCTGTACGTTGCAAGCCTTCTACCCGAATATCTTTAATGACAAAAGGCTCTATCGCCAAAGCGGAGTTGCTTAATAAAGCAAACATCAATGCTGAAATGATTTTTGGTTTTAATTTCATTACTTTGCTTCTATTAACCAATCATAAAACGATTGATATCGTTAAAGATTGCGACCATCATCAAAAGGCCTAGTACCCCAAGACCAATTTTCTGACCCATCATCATCACCTGTTCGGAGACAGGCGACCCTTTAAAAATTTCTACGATATAATACATCAAATGCCCGCCATCCAGCACAGGTATCGGCAAAAGGTTGAGCACACCAATACTAATGCTTACCAGCGCTAAAAAGCCCAAAAACACTTTAATACCCAAACTTGCACTTTCTCCGGCAAAACTGGCAATACTTACCGGGCCGCTGATGCCCTTCCAAGACACTTTACCAGTCACCATATTGGCAAGCATCTTGAGGCTAAACACCGAAGTATCCCAAGTTTTCTCTACTGCCTTTTGTAGACTCTCCAGCACGGAATAGTTCACCTCAACGAGCAGGTTTTCCAACGCTTGCTTATCAACCTTAACACTTGCCCCCAAACGCCCTACTGTACTACCATTCTCCGTGATCGCTTCTGGCGTCGCATTAATACGAATAGATTGCTGATGTCTCAACACTTCAAATTGAATCTGCTTATTGGGGCTTTCTTTGACGTAGCTGACCACGCTTTCCCAGTTTTTCACCGCGATATGATCCAAAGCAATAATCTGATCGCCCACTTGAAACCCAGCAGCCACTGCCACAGATGACGGCAACAGCTCGCCTATCACGGCCGGTACATCAGGCTTGGTCATGTCCATGCCTAACTTATGTAAGATATCTTCTTCCGCATTGTTGTTAACACCATCAAAACTGAGTGTTGTGAGATGCAAAGCATTGCCAGCATCTAATGTCTCTATTTCCACCGCACTCTTTTCAAGAGAAGCGTTTAACAGCACCCACCGAGCATCTTGCCAAGTTTTCACTGGCTGACCATCCACTTTTTGGATGACATCACCCTTTTTCAAACTAGCCTGACTAGCCAAACTATCTGCCTGCACTTCGCCCACGATGGGCCTGATACCTGTGACACCTAATAAAAACAAGCCCCAATATAAAATCACTGCCAACAATAAATTGGCCACGGGGCCTGCCAATACAACGGCCATACGTTGATACACTGATTTACGATTGAATGCGTTTGCCAACTCCTGTTCAGAATACTGAGGAACGCGTCCGCGTAATTGAGGGTCTGCCTGCTCTTGTTGGAGCTCACGTTCATCTAACATTTTGACGTAACCACCCAATGGAATGGCTGCCAAAATGAACTCTGTACGGTCTTTACCTAGGGTTGTTTTCCACAACGGCTTGCCGAAGCCAATAGAAAAACGTAATACACGTATGCCACACCAACGTGCGACTTGATAGTGTCCATATTCGTGGATTGTCACCAACAGACCAATAGTGACAATGAATGCTAATACAGTCATCATGCGCTTAACACCTCAACATTGGCATGGTTAGCCAACCAATTTCGCGCATACGCTCTAGCGCGCGCATCCACTTCAATCAATTGCTCCAAACTACTCACTGCCTCGGTAGGAATAGCCATCAGCGCGTCTGAAATTAATTGTGGGAGCTCTAAAAAATGTAATGATTTCTGCAAAAATGCTGCAACGGCAATTTCATTTGCAGCATTTAGAATGGTTGAAGCGGTACCACCCAATTTGAGCGCGTCATACGCTAGACGCAGACAAGGGAAACGTTCCATGTCCGGTTTCTCAAATTGTAGCTGCGCAATTTCTATCAAATTCAAAGACTTGACACCAGCCTCAATACGCTCAGGGTATCCCAGTGCGTAAGCAATCGGCGTGCGCATATCAGGATTCCCCAACTGTGCCAGCACACTGCCATCTACATATTCCACCATAGAGTGAATCACACTTTGTGGATGCACCACCACTTCAATTTGTTCCGGCTGTGCATTAAACAACCAATGTGCCTCAATCACTTCCAGCCCTTTATTCATCAGGGTTGCTGAGTCTATGGTGATCTTTGCACCCATCACCCAATTGGGGTGTTTTAACGCCAGCTCAGTAGTGACTTGTTTTAATTGTGCTTGGCTGTAGTTTCTAAACGGGCCACCAGAAGCCGTCAAAATAACCTTGCGCACGCCACCTTCTTGCAAATGGGCATGTGATACTGGTGGCATCACCTGAAAGATAGCATTATGCTCACTATCAATAGGCAATAATGTTGCGCCGCCTTGCTTGACCGCTTGCATAAACAAGCTGCCTGCCATCACTAATGTTTCTTTATTCGCCAGTAAGATACGCTTACCAGCATTGGCTGCGGCCATTGCAGGTTTCAGTCCGGCAGCACCCACAATCGCCGCCATGACGACCTGTACATCATCACAGCTTGCAACGAACTCCAACCCTTGCATGCCTAGCAAGACCTCAGTCAAGGAATTAGCTTCGCGTAAGCGTTGCGTGAGTTGATGCGCCGCTTGCTCTTCTAACAGCACTGCATAGCGTGGTTTGAACTGAAGACACTGCTTAAACAAACTATCTACGTTATTGTTAGCTGCCAGTGCAAAGGCATTAAAACGTGCAGGATGACGCGCAATCACGTCGAGTGTTTGCTGTCCGATAGTGCCTGTGCTGCCAAGTATGGTGACGTTTTGCAATCTAAAATCCGCGTAAGAAATGAATCTGACCGTACTTATACCATTGCTTGCACGTAATGGTAAATATAGAGCATTAAAATAGCGATAGGTAATGCAGGTATCACGCCATCAATCCTATCCAAAATACCGCCGTGCCCAGGTAAAAGCTGCCCACTGTCTTTGATGTTGGCTTGCCGTTTAAACATGGACTCAAACAAATCACCGTACACCCCCAACACAGCCACAACCCACAGTCCGGGCAAGATAATCCAAGGCTGGTGCGCGTTAGACAAGATGAGCAACAACGCAAACAAACTCACCGCAGCAAGCGCACCGAGGACACCCTCCCAAGTTTTACCAGGACTAATGCTGGGTGCCAGCTTGTGTTTGCCAAACCGTTTACCCGCAAAATAAGCCGCGCTATCCGCAATCCAGATGGTCGAGATAATAATCAGCAACAACCACGGATCCACTCTCTTTGCGCAAACCAAGGCCATCCACAGGCTACCTAATAATAGCCAGCCAATCCCTACATTAATGATTTTGTTTCGGCAAACCAAGCCTTTGGCTAGCCAGATAGGCACCAACACTACCCAAAATAGCGCAGCAACTGCGAATACGGTTAAAGCATGAAAGAAAAACAAATGAAAGTTAAGTGTCATCTGCCAAATTGCAAATGACGCTAAAATCAATGATGAGAATAGATAAAGGCGGGTTTGATTGACATTCAGACCAATTAATTGCGCCCATTCACTGAATGCCAATAGCGTCAATACCAGCATCAGCCAAGACCAAATGACATCGTCTAAATAAAAAAGTGCCGGAATGAAACAGGCAAGCAGTGCCAATGCTGTCAAAATGCGGGTTTTAAGCATCGGCCGAACTACTTGTTAACTGCTCGCTAGTGCGCCCAAAACGACGCTCACGTTGCTGATAGGATTGCACTGCCTGAAGAAATGCCTGATCGTCAAAGTCTGGCCACAGCACGTCTGTGAAATAGAACTCGGTATATGCCAATTGCCAAAGCAGGAAGTTAGAAATACGCGTCTCACCGCCAGTACGGATAAATAAATCTGGCTCTGGTGCATAATGCATGGAGAGTGCTTCAGCAATATCACTCTCAACAAACTGCCCTGCTTTTTCAGGATGCGCAAGCTGCATCTTATTTACTGCTTGTAGAATATCCCAGCGCCCACCATAGTTGGCCGCAATGGTCAGCGTAAGGCCCGTGTTATTCGCGGTAAGCTGCTCTGCGACACGAATCTGCTCAATCAATGCGCTACCAAACTTTGCGCTATCCCCGATTAAAATCAAACGAATATTATTGTCATGTAACTTGACCACTTCACGCTTGAGCGCATCCATAAACAGCCCCATCAAAAATGAGACTTCTTCTTCTGGTCTACGCCAGTTTTCACTGCTAAACGCAAATAAGGTGAGGTACTTTACATTCAGTTCAGCACATTTTTTTACTAACGTGCGTACGGTTTCTACACCGCGCTTATGGCCGGCAACTCTCGGCAGAAAGCGCTTACGCGCCCAACGCCCATTACCATCCATAATCACGGCTACATGATTAGGAATGTCTCCACTAATAGGAATGGTTTGTGTGCTGCTTGAGAAAAAACCCAATTATTTAACCCTGATTAATTAGCTTTTGGCCTAAATGCTTTATGCAACTATAAACAATAATGGCGGTAGTTATACTGCCATCAAATCCGCTTCTTTCACTTGCAGCAGTTTATCCACTTCAATCACGGATTTATCCGTCATCTTTTGCACTTCATCCTGTGCGCGACGTTCATCATCTTCTGAAATGGCTTTATCTTTTACCAACTTTTTCAAGGCATCATTTGCATCACGACGCACATTGCGGATCGCCACTTTGGCATTTTCACCTTCGGTACGTACGATTTTAGTCAAATCACGGCGGCGCTCTTCGGTGAGCATTGGCATCGGCACACGAATCACATCGCCATTGGTCGCCGGATTCAAGCCCAAATCACAATCACGAATGGCTTTTTCCACTTTGGCCATCATGTTTTTTTCGTAAGGCTGTACGTTAATCGTACGCGCATCGCCCAGATTCACATTGGCTACTTGGTTCACGGCCACCATAGATCCATAGTATTCCACCATCACGTGATCTAACAAACCGGTATGTGCACGACCAGTACGTACTTTGGCCAAATCGTTTTTTAAAGCCTCAATCGACTTTTGCATCTTCTGCTCAGCAGATTTTTTTACATCATCTAACATGTCATTACTCCAACAATTTTCTTAACGCACTATTGCATATTAAAGCACTATTAAAGTACTACGCGTGTGCCTTCATTTTCACCCATCACCACGCGCTTTAAAGCGCCTGGTTTAAAAATACTAAATACTGAGATTGGCATCTTTTGATCACGACACAACGTCAATGCTGTCGCATCCATCACTTTAAGGTTTTTTTGAATCGCCTCATCAAAGGTGACTGTCTCGTAGCGTTTTGCGTCTGGATTTTTCTTCGGATCATCCGTGTAAATACCATCGACCTTAGTCGCTTTTAACACGATTTCTGCATCAATTTCCATACCGCGCAACGCTGCAGCGGTATCGGTGGTAAAGAAGGGGTTGCCGGTACCAGCACCAAAAATGACTACGCGCCCTTCTTCTAAATAGCGAATGGCTTTGCCGCGAATATAGGGCTCAGCCACTGCTTCAATATTCAACGCACTTTGTACGCGTGCTGGAATACCCGCATGCTTCATGGCATCTTGCAATGCCAACGCATTCATTACAGTGGCCAGCATGCCCATATAGTCGGCTGTCGCTCTATCCATACCACTGGCTGCTGGCGCTACGCCACGAAAGATATTACCGCCACCAATGACTACACCTACTTCTACGCCCAAATCTACCACTTCTTTGACTTGCGCAACAATTGCCGCAATGGTGATGCGGTTGATTCCATAGGCATCATCCCCCATCAAAGCCTCGCCTGAAAGTTTAAGTAAAATGCGCTTAAAGGCAGGTTTATCCATATTATTCCTTAATTTAAAATTTTGCTTATTTAATCACAAACCACCTTGTTTGCCTAAACTTTTAAGAGGTGATTAGGTGCTGCAAGCCAAAAAAAAAGTGAGCTTGACGTTAGTCAAACTCACCTCTTTAACACCACCGAACAAACAGTAGCGCTACAATGCTTTTAATTACACCTTAGCTGCAGCAGCCACCTCAGCAGCGTAGTCCACTACTGCTTTTTCAATGCCTTCACCTACAGTATACATAGTGAAAGAAGCCACTGAAGCATTTTTGGATTTCAACAATTGTTCGATCGACAATTTATCATCTTTAACAAATGTTTGACTCAACAATGTCACTTCTTTCAGGAATTTCTGCACTGTACCGTCTGCAATTTTCTCTAGCATCGCTTCTGGTTTGCCGGCTTCTTTTGCTTTTTCAATCGCAACACGACGCTCTGTCTCGATCAACGCTGCATCCACACCTGACGCATCCAATGATTTTGGTTTTGCAGCAGCAATGTGCATCGCAATGTCTTTACCCAAGGCTTCATCACCGCCCACCAAATCCACCAACACGCCAATTTTGCTGCCATGCACGTAGCTGATTAATTTACCTTGTGCTTCCGTACGCACAAAACGACGTGGCGTGATGTTCTCGCCAATTTTACCCACCAATTGTGCACGCGCTTCTTCAGCTGTCGCGCCGCGCATAGGTAAAGTAGCCACTGCCTCAATATTGGCTGGGCTATTGCTATTAACCACTTGTGCAAGTTCAGCCACAAATTTCAAGAAATCTTCATTTTTTTGCACAGAAGTCTGTTTCAGAGTTCACTTCAATCAATGTGCCTGTTTTGCCATCAGCGCTGATATTAATACCTACCGTACCTTCAGCTGCAACGCGGCCAGCAGCTTTGCTGGCTTTGTTACCAAAACGTACGCGCAAAATTTCTTCAGCACGCGTCATATCGCCTTCAGCCTCAGTCAATGCTTTTTTGCAATCCATCATGGGCGCATCTGTACGCTCACGCAATTCTTTTACCATACCTGCGGTAATCTCAGCCATCTTAAACTCCTAATCTAAATTGATGATTCAATGTTTATATTCATTATTTGAGAATACAAAAAGGGGCTATGCGCCCCTTTTGATTAAAAAGCAATTACTCTGCAGCTGCTTCAGCTACTTCAACAAACTCTTCTTCTTTTGCTGATTTAATGATCTCTGTAATCGCGTTAGCACGGCCTTCTAATACTGCATCCGCAATACCACGTGCATATAAACGAATCGCACGGCTTGAGTCATCATTGCCAGGAATAATGTAAGTCACGCCATCAGGTGAGTTATTTGTATCCACAACGCCAATCACTGGAATGCCCAATTTTTGCGCTTCAGTAATCGCACCGCTCTCATGACCTACGTCAATGATGAAAATCGCATCTGGCAAGCCACCCATCTCTTTTATACCACCGATAGAGCGCTCTAACTTCTCCACTTCACGCTTATAGCCTAAAGCTTCTTTTTTACCAAATTTTTCCAAGCTACCGTCTTGCAACATCGCTTCGTAGTCAGTCAAGCGTTTGATAGATTGCTTCACTGTTTTGAAGTTAGTTAACATACCACCTAACCAACGGTGGTTCACATATGCACAACCTGCACGCGCAGCTTCTTCTTTTACGATGTCACGTGCTTGACGTTTTGTACCTACGAATAAAATACGACCTTTGTTAGCCGCCAATGTACGCACATATTTAAGTGCATCTTCAAACATTGGCAATGTTTTTTCAAGGTTAACGATATGAATTTTGTTACGATCACCAAAAATGTACTCGGCCATTTTTGGATTCCAATAACGGGTTTGATGGCCAAAGTGAACACCGGCCTCTAGCATTTGACGCATGGTTACTGACATACTATTCTCACTCTCAAAGGGTTATGAATTCACACAACGCTAAAAACACCCTCAAAATCAAGCAGTTAAATACCACTCGCTATGTTTAGGCACCCTAGATTAGGCTGTGTGTAGATTTAAAAACACATTTCTATTGAAATGCGAAGGCAGAATATTACCACTAAGCAATTGAATTTGCTAGTTTTAGATTACGTAAATCACGCTAAAATCTGCTGCCAATGACTATTCGGCAGATACGTTGGGCGCACCAATTAAATGCATCACACGACTCACGTCCACATGGAGCAAATCGGCAATCTCTTTGTAATCGTCCGGCAGCGCTGCATCATCCCAACCGTTGGCAGTATGTCGCGCCAAATTGACTGCTAAGCGTACGTTTTTCACACGTTGCGCATCAGCTTTATCTTCATCCATCAACTCCGTCAGCAATGGTGGTAAACCAAACGCCTCCACCAACGATTTTTGCAGGTCCATCAACTTAAATGTCAGCACCTGTAGTTGCACATCCGTGCTACGTAATTGCCGATCCTGCTGCTGCTTTTGATGAATTTCAAGCATTTTCTCCGGCGCGAAACACCACATCAACATTTCTGCTAAATCGCGCAATAGTGCGGCCAGACGTACATCTTCAGCATGCAAGTCTTTTAAATAGGCAGCCCATTCAATTGCATAGTGCGATGCGCGATGCGCACGCTTAATGAGCTTTAGCAAATGAGTGAGCGCAATCACTCGCGTACCAATGACTGATTCTACGGTAGGCTCGGGCAAAATATGATTAAAAAACGTGCTGGTGCCCAGCATAATCACAGCCTGCTCCACCTGCACCAAATCTTGCAGTTGCTGCCGACCTTTATGGCGTTGTGCATAAGTAAGCACCTTAAACACCATCATGGGATCTTTTAGTACAGCTAGCGTAATATCACGTGCACTTGTATTGTCTTCGTCGGCTTTCAGGGTAGCGATATCTCTAGCGGTTTGTCTTAGTACCGGAATATCAGCGGTTTGAAAAAACGCAATCCAGTCAGCTACCGTGCTGCTGCTTAACGCTTGCTCAAGTGTATTCATACACATCTCCTATGTTCGCCTAATAGGGTACCCGAGACGCTGATTGTCAGATTGCACGATTAAACGTGTTTTTACCGGCTATTTTATTAAATGGCGTTACTTAAACTTGCTCATGTTAAAATGTGTGTTGATTAATCATTTTTTACCGATCATGGCTATTACAATTAACAATGCTGAAGACATCGCACAGATGCGGATTGCCGGCAAACTTGCCTCAGAAGTCCTAGACTATATTACTCCCTTTGTTGTACACGGTGTGACCACCGAAAAGCTGGATCAGCTTTGCCATGACTACATCGTCAACGTACAACAAGCAATCCCGGCGCCACTCAACTATGCGCCAGATGGTCACACACCATATCCAAAATCAATTTGCACCTCGGTCAACCATCAGATTTGCCACGGCGTACCCGGTGACAAAGTGCTGAAAAATGGTGACATTGTGAATATTGATATTACCGTGATTAAAAATGGCTACCACGGTGACACCAGCCGTATGTTTCAGATTGGCGAGACCTCAATCCAAGCCAAGCGTTTATGCGATTTAACCTATCAGGCTATGTGGCTAGGTATTCAGCAAGTAAAACCGCAAGCGACTTTGGGCGACATTGGTTACGCCATACAAAGTTTTGCCGAGAAAAATGGATTTAGTGTCGTCCGCGAGTTCTGCGGGCATGGCATCGGGAAGAAATTCCACACCGAGCCACAAGTGCTGCATTACGGGCGCCCCGGTGCTGGCTTAAAGCTACAGGCAGGCATGATTTTTACCATTGAGCCTATGATTAATGCTGGCAAGCGCGACATTAAACAATTGCCGGACGGCTGGACTATTGTCACCAAAGATCGCAGCCTATCTGCGCAATGGGAACACACGGTGCTTGTGACCGAAACCGGGTATGAAGTACTCACGGTTTCTGCCGGCTCTCCGGCTAGCCCTCTGCCTGCCTAAATGACAGCAACCAAAGAAGCTGTTTTAAATTGGCGTCAGTCGCTAAAGACTGAGCATGCCAACTTAGAGTCGCAATTTTTTAGCCACCAGAACACGCCCCGCTTACTCAAAAAACTCAGCCACAGCATTGATCATCTACTGGCAGAGGTGTGGCAGCAGCTTCAGCTTCACCCAGACATCTGCCTGATTGCCGTCGGTGGCTATGGGCGTCAAACGCTTTTTCCATACTCAGATATTGATTTGCTGATTTTGCAGCCAGAAGATACTGAACAAGATCAGCAAGCAAAGATTGAAAGTTTAATTGGCATTTTGTGGGATATTGGTTTAAACGTTGGGCATAGCGTGCGCACCCATGCCGAATGCTTGGAGGAAGCGCAGCGCGATGTCACGATTCTGACTAACTTAATTGAATCGCGCCTGATTATCGGCCCACAAAAGCAGTTTCAATTATTTCAGGTAGAGGTGAATAACACCTTGGCCCCCGCCTCTTTCTTGGAAAAGAAATTAAAAGAGCAGCAAAATCGGCACGCAAAATTTAATGACACCGCTTATAACTTGGAGCCGAATTTAAAAGAAAGCCCAGGCGGATTACGTGATTTAAATATGATTCTATGGATTGCGCAAAGCCAAGGCTGGGGCAAAACATGGGCAGAACTACGCAAAAATAACATCATCTCTGACAAAGAACTGCGTCAAATTAAGCGGCATGAACTTAACTTACAAACGCTACGCGTACGCTTGCATTACTTAGCAAAACGCAGAGAAGACCGCTTATTATTTGATTTTCAGAATGAGTTGGCTGCTGATTTAGGTTTTGTCACCACGCCACATAAGCGCGCCAGCGAGCAGCTGATGCACGCTATTACCAAAGCGTTAAATACATCAGTTTAATGAATGAGATTTTGCTTAAAACATTTCAAGAAAACTTAGCGAACTCGCCTGCCCGCATCACAGAAATCAATCGTCATTTTTATGTACAGCATGGATTACTCCATGCCAATATTGCCCATATTTTCCAGCTTAACCCTGCTGCTATTTTTGAGAGCTTTTTACTGCTGCAGCAGCATCAGAGCATCCAAGGGTTTGGCGCCGACCTGATCCGTGAGTTACAACGGGTTAAAAAATCGATCAACCACGATTTTCGACAATCCAGCGTGCACAAAGCGCTGTTTCTGGAAATCCTATCGCAGCCAGATGGCGTCAACCGTGCCTTGCGCAACATGAATCGCTATGGCGTGTTAGGGCAATATATTCCTGTGTTTGGCAAAATCATCGGGCAAATGCAACATGATTTATTTCATGTGTATACGGTGGATGAGCACATCTTAAATGTGTTACGTAATTTACGTCGCTTTGCCAAACCAGAGCTAGCCCATGAGTTTCCGCTGTGCAGCAAATTATTCGCGCATTTTGACAAGCCTTATCTGCTCTATCTTGCCGCCCTATTTCATGACATCGCCAAAGGACGTGGTGGAGACCATTCGGATTTAGGCACCATAGATGCCAGACGCTTTTGTAAGTTACATGGCCTGCAAAAAGCCGAAACAGAGCTCGTGGCGTGGCTGGTACAAGCCCACTTAAAAATGTCCAGCACGGCACAAAAGTCTGATTTATCTGACCCTAAAGTGATTGAGCAGTTTGCACAATTTGTGAAAGACGAATACCGACTGACCGCACTATATCTGCTTACGGTTGCCGATATCCGTGGCACCAGCCCTGTAGTTTGGAATGCATGGAAAGCGCGATTGCTTGAAAGTCTGTACTTTTCAACCACTCACATACTACGCGCAGAGCACAAAGACTCTTTAACGCAAATTGAGATACGTAAACAAGAAGTCAGCAAAAAGCTGGCGAGTTTTAATCTCTCTCAAAGTTCTGCTGCACCACTTTGGGAAAGTTTTGGTGAGCAATACTTTACCCGGTTTGATAGTGATGAAATTGCATGGCAAAGCCGCTTATTGATGCCACATAAGAACACGTTGGTACCCATTGTACGGGCCAGATTGAGCCCGAAAGGTGACGGCATTCAAGTAATGATCTATGCAAAAGACCGCAATGATATTTTTGCGCGCATTTGCCACTTCTTCGATAGCATGCACTACAACATTGCGCAGGCCAAAATTTTTACTACGCAACACGGATACGCATTAGACAATTTTATTGTTTTAGAACAATCTACTAAACAAGTAAGTTACAGTGGTTTGTTAAATCATATCGAGGCCACATTAACCGCAGAACTCATTCAAAATGGCATGCTAGAGAAGCCGATTCAGGGTAGGATGAACCGGCAAGTCAAACACATGCCGATCAATACGCAGGTGCAAATTTTTGCCGATAGCCACAACCAGTATCATCAACTGGAAATCATTGCCAATGACCGGCCGGGTTTGTTGGCGCAAATGGCACAGATTCTTTTAAGTTGCCATATTGAGTTGCGTAACGCAAACATCAACACATTGGGCAATCGTGTTGAGGATCACTTCTTGATCTCTGCCCCACATGGTAAAAAACTCAACGTTGAAGCCATCAAAAACTTAGAAGCTGCGTTCTCACAACTGTAATCAAGCTCAACAACCACTTCAGTGCTAGCCATGTAGCAGTCACTCAAAATGATAGTGTTTTTTAAGCGGCTGCTTGACGTGCCAAGTGCAGTCTAATCCCGCTTCAAATGTGACTAAATCTCCTACGCCAAAACTCACAGGCGCGCCATTTGTTGGTGTTACCGTCACTTCACCCTGCAAAATGTAAGCAACTTCCTTCGAGCTATAGGACCATGGAAACGTAGAAACTTCCTTCGTCCAAATGGGCCAGCGAGACACGCCCAACGCATCTAGTTTTGCTTGATCCGGTTTTTCTACATGTATTGTTGCCATGCTTCACTCCCCTCATGGTAGAAATAAAAAAGCCTTGAAATCTCAAGGCTTATTTTATGCTTTCAACACACAATTGCAATTAAGAATGTTTGTAGTGTTTTTTCAATGTTTTCACTACTTCCCATTGTGATTTCAAACCTTTTGGGAATACAACAAAATCACCGGCTTTAATAACCACTTTTTCGCCACCTTGTGGTGTCACGTGGAATTCGCCTTCTAACACATAAGCGCTTTCAGTCATGCTGAAATCCAGTGGGAATTTTGATGGCTCGCAATCCCAGATAGACCAGCTAGAAACGCCTAGCTCTTTCAATTTTTCTTGAGATGGATTGTGATCGATAATAATTTGACTCATGTTAAATCCTTTACCTAACTTAACCGTTAAATGAAAATGCCGCTAGCAAGCGGCATCGTAAAATCTGGCGGAAGAGGTGAGAGATTCTGGAAAATCATCATAACCCCTTGAATCCGCACAAATTCGTGCTTCCAAGCCTATTGCATGTGGTAAATTGATGTGGTAAAACGTCACCAATAACGACAACAAAAGAAGGTAGCAAGTGAGCAACAACATAGAGCTGAGAGCTAATACTTGGTACGCAGTCCTAATTATACCAAAGGACGTAAGGGAAACCCTAGGCAAGTTTAAGTTTTTTAAAACCCTTAAGACCACAAGCAAGAAAGAAGCGTGTCGCCTCGCCCTTCCTTTAGTAGCTCTGTGGAAAGCCCAAATAGAGGAAGCAAGGGGTAACACCGGAGCTGTTCATAACGAAGCCTTACGATGGAAAGGCTACTTGGCAAGTGCACAAGGAGTTGTGCTAGATGTACTCGAGGAGCAACTTCTAGACAAAGCTAAGGAACTGGAAGTTAAGCATGACCTAGAACATGCAGAAGACTTCTATCAGGTTGCTACAGGCAAGCGCACTCCCCTAGACACTCATTACGAGAATTGGGTAGCGCAGATATCGTTAGTACCGAAGACCAAAGACCAAACTGTGAAAGATGTTGAAACATTCCTTAAACAGTTCAAATCCATCGAGAAGGTAACCAAGCTCGAAGTTAAGAGGTGGATTGATGGTCTTCAGGCTGATGGAAACAGTGTAGGCACAGCTAACCGAATGTTAATCTCTGCGAGAAATTATTGGGGTTACTTGAGGAGAATAGAAGCAGTGAGTATTAACGATGAGCCACTTTCTCTCAAAGGCCTCTTACCACCAGCTAAGAAATTGAGTAAGAAAGGCTACATACCCTTTGAACCTGCTTCAATTGTTAACTTATGGAGAGCTGCTCTATCAAGCAATGACCAATCACTG
>Ga0160182_103640_pt1 | contig 27958 bp, 22 predicted proteins | sample met14sa_FD_108561 | JGI IMG/M metagenome (GOLD analysis project Ga0160182, IMG submission 108561) | Synthetic bacterial communities of pure cultures from sediment of Lake Washington, USA, under high oxygen condition - MT... | ecosystem: Engineered > Modeled > Simulated communities (microbial... >... | reverse complement strand
GCTTAACTGGCTTCCCCGTATTGTAGTTTCAAGGGGTTTTTATAAGGCATTGATTTTGTGCGTTTAAGCTAAGCTTAAGACTTGTTAAGTTAGAATCGAGCCAGATTTAAATAAAAAAGGCTCTACCCTATGAATAAAATCATGCTAGCAGTTCCTGTTTTTTTTATATGCAGTTATTTTGTTAACCCCATACAAACAGCCGAAGCGTCCGAACATCGCCCGGTTCATAAAGCTTCCAAACACGCGTTGGTAACAACCCATAAAGCCAAGCCCCAGTCGGATAATCACCGAAGTACGGTTTCCTGGTACGGCCCTGAGTTTCACGGCAAAAAAACTGCCAGCGGTCAAAAATACGACATGTATGCGATGACTGCCGCACACAAAACGCTACCTCTTTTGTCTTACGCCAAAGTGACCAACCTGAAAAATCATCGTAGTGTTGTTGTCCGTATCAATGATAGAGGCTCTTTTCACGGAAAACGGGATATGGATTTATCCTATGCTGCCGCAAAAGAACTCGGTATCCGGGGATTAGGGTCTGTAGAAATCACGCCGCTAAGTCGTAACGAAGTAGTATTGCCATTAAGTAACAGCGGTAAAGCAAGTAAACGCGGCTAATGTCGGTACATTAAAAGTCACCTGAATATCCTCTGTGTTTCGCGTCGAACAAGTTTGAGCGTCATAACCGGGGTGGCGCGGTATTCAACGGGCCATCGGTTACATTACAAGCAAAATCCAATATTCAGCTCGTCGGGCTGGTCAAACCAAATTTCTTGATGCGTAATATCAACGCAGTTTCCTGATTGCAAATTCGTTTCGCCATTATGAGTAGGGCGATGCTGCAAAGCCGGTTTTTTCGGGATTGATGCCTGAAAATCAGAGTGTGTGCTTATGATTAGGACTTGGGTCGTGTAAAATGTAGTCAAATTGCGGGGCAATAGCCTTAGACTCATTCAGCGACACAGGAAATTTTTAAAAGAGCATGTCAGAAACCAATGAAACCTTAGTTATTTATCATGCCGATTGCCTGGATGGGTTAGGCGCAGCATGGAGCGCATTTTGCAAGTTGGGTAATCAAGTTCGTTACATTCCGGCTCGCTATGGCGACGATATTCCCGATTTTGAACCGGGAGCAACACTTTATATTTTGGATTATTCCTACTCGCCGCAGTTATTGGTCGATGCTTCAGCGAAAGCAGGCCGGATCATTCTGATTGATCACCATATGACCGCGATGGAACAATGCGACAGCTTTTTTAAGCTGCAACCGCCTCCTGAAAACCTGTCGATCAATTTCGATATGTCACGGAGTGGATGCGTCTTGGCTTGGCAGTATTTTTTCCACGACCTGAAACTGCCTAAGATCCTGCTGCATATCGAAGATCGCGACCTTTGGCGCTTCAAGCTGGACGGTACCCGGGAAATAACAACGGCGCTGTATGAAAGCATGCCCATCGCTTTTTCCGAAATAGGCGCGCTTGATCTGGCGGAACTGTTGACGGTAGGCCGCATACAGGTTGAATGTGTTGCAAGGATGGTGCAAAGGCTCGCCAAATCAGCGCATAGCGTTTCGGTGGCGGGTCGGGTCGGGTTTGCCGTTAATGCGCCGTCATTATTCTCAAGCGATCTTGGCCATGTGTTGGCCGAAAAATCAGGCACGTTTGGGATGACGTATCAGTATGACGGTAGAAAACAACAATGGACTTTCTCGCTCCGTTCAATCGGCGATTACGATGTGGGTCATCTGGCCTTAAGTTTTGGCGGAGGAGGGCACAGGAACGCCGCGGGCTTTGCCTTGGATAACAATCCGTTTTTCTAGTACCCGGTGCGGGTAAACGTTGAATTGATTGTGTCAGTTAGTATCGAATATTGTCCGGAAACGCTACATCTATAATATATAATACGCCCACTGAATTATTAGCCGCTATATAGCAGGGAACCTCCGATGAGCATCATTCGTCAAGACGATCTTATTCAAAGCATTGCCGATTCTCTGCAGTATATTTCGTATTATCATCCGCTGGACTTTATCAAGGCCATGCATGAGGCCTACCAAAAAGAAGCGAATCCGGCGGCCAAGGATGCGATGGCGCAAATCCTGATCAACTCTCGGATGTGTGCAGAAGGTCATCGCCCGATTTGTCAGGATACCGGCATTGTTACGGTATTTTTAAAAATCGGCATGGGTGTTCGATGGGATGCCGACATGAGTGTCGCCGATATGGTAAATGAGGGCGTTCGACGCGCTTATCGGCATCCTGATAATGTTTTGCGCGCTTCGATATTGGCCGATCCGGCAGGTAAGCGCATCAACACCAAAGATAACACTCCTGCGGTGATTCACATGGAAGTCGTACCCGGCGATACGCTCGACATCGAAATAGCGGCTAAAGGCGGAGGTTCCGAGGCCAAAGCAAAATTTGCGATGCTCAATCCTTCCGACAGGATTGTTGACTGGGTGTTGAAAGTCGTTCCTACCATGGGAGCGGGCTGGTGTCCGCCCGGCATTTTGGGCATAGGCATAGGCGGTACGGCTGAAAAAGCCATGCTGTTGGCAAAGCAGGCATGCATGGGATCGATAGACATTCATGAGTTAATCGCGCGCGGCCCTTGCAATGCGCTTGAAGAATTGCGTTTGGAGTTGTACGACAAAGTCAATGCGTTGGGTATCGGCGCTCAAGGTTTGGGCGGCCTTACCACGGTGCTGGATATTAAAATCAACGATTATCCAACCCATGCGGCCAACAAGCCGGTTGCCATCATTCCTAACTGCGCGGCGACCCGGCATGTACATTTTGTTCTGGATGGCAGCGGCGCGGCCGAATTCAAGCCGCCGCGACTGGAAGATTGGCCTAAAATTACCTGGGACGCAGGCGCTACTGCCCGCAGGGTTAATTTGGATACCGTGACTCAACAGGATCTGGAAAGCTGGAAGCCGGGAGAAACCTTATTGCTTAGCGGCACCCTGCTGACCGGTAGGGATGCGGCGCACAAGCGCATGGCCGAGCTTTTTGAACGAGGCGAAGCATTGCCTGAAAGTGTCGATTTTACTAACAAGTTCATTTATTACGTGGGGCCGGTCGATCCGGTTCGCGACGAGGTGGTAGGGCCTGCCGGTCCGACTACGGCAACACGCATGGATAAGTTCACCGAAGTGATGCTGGACAAAACCGGTTTGCTTGGCATGATCGGTAAATCCGAGCGCGGGTCGGAGGGAATTGCCGCTATTAAAAAGCATAAAGCCGTTTATTTGATGGCGGTCGGCGGCGCGGCTTATCTGGTTTCAAAAGCCATTCGTAAATCACGCATTGTCGCTTTTGAAGATCTCGGCATGGAGGCCATTCACGAGTTTGTTGTTGAGGATATGCCGGTTACGGTCGCTGTCGATACTGCGGGCTCCTCGGTGCATCAAATCGCGCCAAAGATCTGGCAAGCCAGAATTGGCAAGATTCCCGTTGTTGAGGAAAGTTGAATCGGGTTATTTTTAGCAGTCCAACGGATTTAAAAGCCGATAGTGCCGGCAATGCCGGATAAAAAAGGGTTGCAAAGATCACGTCGATGGACAGGGTAAGCTGCTTGAATTTATAAAAATGTCCCCCATTATATTTTGTGATTACAAGGTAGAATCAGGAAAACTCAGAATATGCACAGTTTTAGCTAAAAAATATTCTGAAACCGGCGTATTGATTTGTATTGATTTGTAATTGCAGTTATCTTAATCATTAGTTTTAAAATAATAAGGAGAAATCGGATGTCAAAAGGTCAAAATTTACAGGATAATTTTTTAAATGCCCTGAGAAAAGAGCATACACCTGTTTCTATTTTCCTTGTTAACGGGATAAAGTTACAGGGGAAGGTAGACTCATTTGATCAGTACGTGGTCATGCTAAAAAACACGTCAAGCCAGATGGTTTACAAACACGCCATATCGACCATCGTGCCGAGTAAAGCTGTAAAACTGTCGCATGACACTGATTCCAGTGACGAATGATTAACCCTTTGTATGAGCGACCTTTGCCGTCGATAAATCTGCCGGGCAGTTGCATGCGCACGGAAAGTAAAAGTTTTTTTATAATCACGTCTGTGGGGTATTTAGTTGTTTGATCGTCCCGAATCAGGTGAACGGGCAGTCCTTGTTCATCTGACACTCCGTTCCATGCATGAAGATCTTCTAGAATTAAAAGAGTTGGCTAAGTCAGCAGGAACCGATCCTGTCTATGTGGTAACAGGCAGTCGCAAAAAACCTGATCCAAAATATTTTGTCGGCAAAGGTAAGCTTGAAGAGCTTAAAGCTATTATCGAAACCTATGAAGCTGACATTGTTCTATTTAATCACCCGCTTTCACCCAGTCAGGAAAGAAATCTTGAGGGATTTTTGGGCGTCCGGGTGGTCGATAGAAATGGACTAATTCTTGATATTTTTGCCCAGCGTGCGCAAACTTTTGAAGGTAAACTACAGGTTGAGTTGGCGCAATTGCAGCACTTGTCGACCCGGCTAGTTCGCGGTTGGACGCATTTGGAGCGCCAGAAAGGCGGCATCGGGCTTCGCGGTCCGGGTGAAACTCAATTGGAAACTGACCGGCGATTGCTGGGTTTACGCATTAAACAGATTCAACAGCGTTTGGATAAAGTCGACAAACAAAGACATCAGGGACGCAGCAAAAGAAAAAAAGCCGAAGTTCCATCGGTTTCTCTGGTGGGGTACACCAATGCCGGTAAATCAACCTTGTTTAATAAGCTGACGGGGGCCGATATCTACGTGGCGGATCAATTGTTTGCCACTCTGGATCCGACCTTGCGCAACTGCAAGCTACCCAATAGCAGCGAGATTGTTTTGGCCGACACGGTGGGCTTTATACGACATTTACCGCATGAATTGGTGGCGGCGTTTAAATCCACATTGCAGGAAGCCAGTGAAGCGGATTTATTGTTGCATGTGATTGATGCCAGCAGTGATGACAGGGCTGAAACGATTTACCAGGTCAATCAGGTGCTTGAAGATATTAAGGCCAATGAAGTCAGGCAACTCGAAGTTTTCAATAAAATAGATTTATTGACTGATATCCAGCCGAGAATTGAACGGGATGATGTCGGTAATCCGGTTCGGGTATGGTTGTCCGCCGAAACCGGGGCCGGTGTCGATTTACTTTATCAGGCGTTGGCCGAAATATTTTCAAATACAAAGGTTAAAAGAACGTGTTATTTGCAGCCTGATCAAGGCGATATAAGGGCGAAATTATTTGCATGCGCCAGAATAATTAGTGAGAAAACCGATGATTTTGGCGGCTGTGAATTAGTCATTGAAATCGATACAAAGTATTTGGGTTTACTGAAATCGGTCGAAATTGAAGAAATGCTTTAAAAAAGGTAAAAGGTAAAAGACACAAAGCGAAAGTAGTCGGTTTTTAGCCTTTCGCCTTGTACCTTTCGCCTTTCGCCGATATTTACGATAGAATGTCGAACATGAATCGGTAAGTTTAAGTAACCTATATGGAGCAAAGTTATGTCCTGGAATGAGCCTGGCGGCGATAAGAAAGACCCTTGGAGTGGTCGTGGCGACCAAAAAGGTCCACCTGACCTGGATGAAGCAATACGGTCATTGCAAGAAAAGTTAAGTGGTTTTTTTGGCGGCGGCAAAGAAGGCGATGGCAGCTCTTCCGGTATTCCTCCACTGAAAAGCCTTGGTTTTGTCGTAGTCGGCGCATTAGCGTTATGGGGATTAAGCGGCTTTTATATTGTCGATGAAGGTACTCATGGCGTTGAAACCCGATTCGGCAAGTATGTTGCGACAACCCAATCGGGTTTGAACTGGCATTTTCCGGCGCCTATCGAGCGAGTCAATATTGTTGACGTAAAACAACAACGATATATCGAAGTGGGCTATCGTAGCGGCGGCAGTGATCAGGCCCTTGGCTCGGTGCCGAAAGAAGCGTTAATGCTGACCAAAGATGAAAATATTGTCGACGTGCGTTTGGCGGTTCAGTATCAAGTTAAAGACGCAAAGGATTTTGTCTTCAATGTAGTGAATCCTGCGGCCACCTTGAAGCAGGTCACCGAAAGTGCGCAACGTGGAGTGGTAGGCAGCAGCAAAATGGACTTTGTTTTAACCGAGGGTCGTAGCGAAATCGTGGCCCAGATCAAGAAAGAGATTCAGGATGTTATGGATAACTATAAGTCCGGCATTCAGGTTACCAGCGTTAACCTTCAGGATGCACAGCCGCCTGAGCAGGTACAAAACGCATTTGAAGATGCCATCAAGGCGCGTGAAGATCAGCAACGCTTGATTAACGAGGCGGAAGCCTACTCCAATGACGTGGTGCCGAAAGCACGAGGCGCCGCGGCAAGAAAAATACAAGAAGCCGAGGGCTATAAAGAACAGGTTATTGCTCAGGCAGAAGGTGAATCAAACCGGTTTTCCAAATTGCTTACGGAATATACCAAAGCGCCGGATGTGACCAGAAAGCGTCTTTATATCGAATCCATGGAATCGGTATTGGCTGAAACCAATACCGTGATGGTTGATGTTAAAGGCAGCAATAACATGCTTTACCTGCCATTAGATAAAATGATCCAGCATCAACCTTCAATTCAACAACCCAATGTTCCTCAAAGCACAGCGGAACAACCTGCTCAAACAGCGGTTGAAGCGGCACAACCCGCTGTGCGAACTTCAACGCGCGGCCGTGACGCAAGGGGACGCTAATGACACAGAATAAAATATTGGTTGGTCTGGGTGCATTGTTGTTTATCAGCATGATGTGCATATTTACCGTCAGTGAAACAGAAAAAGCTATCAAGTTTCGTTTAGGTGAGATCGTAAAGAATGATTACGAACCTGGGCTGCATTTTAAATTGCCGTTTATCAACAACGTAAAAAAGTTTGATAAACGAATTCAAACGATGGAAGCCAAACCGGAACGCTTTTTAACCGCTGAAAAGAAAAACGTTATTGTTGATTCTTTCGTTAAATGGCGTATCGGCGATGTAACCACGTTTTATACCGTTGTTGCCGGTGATGTAGATCAGGCTAACTTACGTCTGGATCAAATCATTAAAGACGCTTTCCGGGGCGAATTCGGTAAGCGTAATATCCAGCAATTGGTCTCGACGGATCGGCAGGCTATTCGTGAAATACTGATTAAAAACGCTAAACCGCTTGCAGCTGACTTGGGCATGGAAATTATCGATGTTCAGGTGATGCGCATTGATTTGCCGGAGGAAGTCAGTAGTTCAGTATTTCGCAGAATGGAAGCGGAGCGTGAGCGGGTTGCCCGTGAGTTCCGCTCGCAAGGTGCGGAAGCAGCAGAAAGAATTCGTGCCGATGCCGATAGGCAACGGGTTGTTACTATGGCGAACGCGTTCCGGGATTCAGAAATGCTTCGTGGCGAGGGTGATGCCAAGTCTGCTGAAATCTACGCCAAAGCCTATGGCGCCGATACTGAATTTTTCACCTTCTATCGTAGTTTGAATGCCTATAAGAAGACCTTTACCAGTTCAAGCATGATGGTGCTTGATCCTGATTCTGACTTCTTTAGATACTTTAAACAGCAGAAGTAGTTAAAAACACGATTCCCGGGTTTTAGCTTGGGAACCAGTAACCAACGCTCCGCATGCGGGGCGTTTTGTTTGAGTGGGACATACAAAACATGCAACAAAAAGACTCTTGGCTTTTGCCCGACGGCATAGAAGAGATTTTGCCGGAAGAGGCTAAGCATCTTGAAAGCTTGCGCCGTAAGATACTGGACACATTTGCTTGCTGGGGCTATGAATTAGTTATTCCCCCCTTTATAGATTACCTGGACTCCTTGTTGACCGGTTCAGGACACGACCTGGAATTGCAAACCTTCAAACTGACCGACCAGATCAGCGGCGAAATGCTTGGGGTGAGGGCGGATATGACCCCGCAGGTCGCCAGAATTGATGCGCATAACCTTGATGCTGAGTGGCCGACCCGTCTTTGCTATACGGGAACTATTTTGCACACTAAAGGCGATCCACTCGAAAAAACCAGAAGCCCGATGCAGATAGGCGCCGAGCTTTATGGGCACGCCGGTAAGGAAAGCGATGTAGAAGTCATCCGCTTGATGCTGGAAATGCTGGCGATGAGCGGCTTGCAAAATGTCCATCTTGATTTGGGCCATGTCGGCATCTATCGGGCGCTGTCAAAACAGGCAGGCTTGGATGACGCGCAGGAAGCCGAGTTGTTTGACGTGTTGCAGCGTAAGGCCAGACCCGAGCTTCAGGAATTGATGGCCGGTTACAGCATCAACGATGAATTAAAGACTATGTTCCTGAAACTGCCGCAATTGAATGGCGGCAAGGAAACGATAGCTAAAGCCCGTGCCGTTTTAGCGACGGCTAATGGTGAAGTCAAAGAGGCTTTGGCGGATTTGGAAGCTATTGCGGATAAATTGGCGATCAGCTTTCCATCGTTACCGATCAGTTTCGATCTGGCTGAATTGCGCGGTTACCATTATCACACCGGCGTGGTTTTTGCTGCTTTCGTGCCGTCGGTAGGCCGGGAGATTGCCAGAGGCGGTCGCTATGACAATATCGGCGCAATTTTCGGCCGTGCGCGTGCTGCGACCGGCTTTAGTGCCGACTTGAAAGTATTGTCGGCATTAGGCAAAGCGTCCTACAAAAAACAACAGCAAGCCTTGATTTTCGCGCCGTACGGTGACGATACAGCGCTACATGAAAAAATCAGGGATTTACGCGCCGAAGGACTGGCGGTCGTTCAACAACTGCCGGGGCAAACCGGGACTGCACAGGAACTTAACTGTACTGCCGTCCTGGAACAAGATCATCAAAACTGGGTCGTTAGACCCTTAGCAAGCTTGGAATAATTATGGGAAAAAATGTCGTAGTCATCGGTACCCAATGGGGTGACGAAGGAAAAGGTAAACTGGTTGATCTGTTAACGGAGCAGGCGGAAGCTGTGATCCGCTTTCAGGGCGGTCATAACGCAGGACACACGCTGGTTATACAGGGAGAAAAGACGGTTTTGCATCTTATTCCCTCCGGTATCCTTCGGGAAAATGTGCAATGCATGATCGGCAATGGCGTGGTCTTATCGCCCGATGCCCTGCTGGAAGAAATTGAGTTACTGGAAAAAGCCGGTATCCCGGTTAGAAATAGATTGCTGATCAGCGAAGCTTGCACACTGATATTGCCGGTTCATGTCGCCATTGACAAGGCGCGTGAAATAGCCCGAGGCAGCAAAGCGATTGGTACAACAGGTCGCGGCATAGGACCTGCGTATGAAGACAAGGCGGCTAGACGAGGCCTGCGGGCCGGAGATTTTCTAAATCCTGTGGTTTTCGCCGAAAGATTTAAGGAACTGGTCGAATACCACAACTTTATGCTGACCAATTACTACCACACTGATCCCATTGACTATCAAACGGGTCTTGAAGAAGCGCTAAAACTGGGTGAGCAAATCAAGCCGATGTTGACGGATGTCAGCGAGGTTTTATACAAATACCAGGATCAAGGCAAAAACCTGTTGTTTGAAGGCGCACAAGGCGCACTGCTGGATATTGATCACGGCACTTTCCCTTATGTGACTTCGTCGAGCACTACCGCTGGCGGCGCGGCTACCGGCACCGGCATCGGGCCGCTTGATCTTGACTACGTGCTGGGTATCACCAAAGCCTATTCGACACGCGTAGGTAACGGTCCTTTCCCGACCGAATTGCATGACGCAAATGGTGATCACTTGGGTACGGTAGGCCATGAGTTTGGCGCTACCACCGGACGCAAACGTCGCACCGGCTGGTTTGACGCGGTCTCCATGCGCAAATCCGCAAAAATGAACAGCCTGAGCGGCATTTGTTTAACCAAACTGGATGTGCTTGACGGTCTGGAAAAGGTCGGCATTTGTACCGCTTATAGACTTAACGGCGTCATTACCGAAACAGCGCCTTTAGGTGCCGATCAGTATGAAGAATGTCACGCGATCATTGAAGACATGCCGGGCTGGACGGGAACGACTGCCGGTGTAACTGATTACAACGCACTGCCGGACAACGCCAAAGCCTACATCAAGAGAATTGAAGAGCTGGTCGGCGTTAAGATTGCTATCTTGTCGACCGGTCCCGATAGAGACGAAACAATTATCCTGGAACATCCGTTCGCTTGAACGGCTGTTGCATAAATTACCTGGAGATAACATGGCTGAAACTGTAGATGAATTGACCGTAACATACGAAGATGGCGGTATCGAAACAGTCAAGGAACTGGATAAAAAAGTACTGACCAAAGGTGCATGGGCTACGGTGATGTACCGTTATCAAGACTGGAATCGGGCTAAAGAAGAATACGGTCCCGATAAATACACCATTCGCCGTTACCAGAAGCAAAACGGCGAATACAAGCAAAAATCAAAGTTCAATATTTCCAGTAAAGATCAGGCGAAAGCTATTATCGAAGCGCTGGAAGATTGGATTAAGTTGGATTGATGTCAATGTAGGGCGCGCTGTGCGCGCCTTTTCTGATGCTCGATAATCGAGTTAACTATTGGCGCGGACGGCACGCCCTACATGAGGATTCGTTACGTCGATCCACAACTTGAGCTAGCGCATTCGTTGTATCTATTACTAAAATAACAAGCTGCGGAATTCACCCAGCATCGGACGTTCAAGGCATTCATGAGCAAATCCACCGCTCCCTCCGTTACCCGCATCGCCTTAGCCAGCTTCATTGGCACCGCTATCGAGTTCTACGATTTTTATATCTACGGCATGGCGGCGGCATTGGTTATCGGCCCGGTATTTTTCCCCGGCGGCAACCCGACAACGCAAGCCCTCAGCGCCTTTCTTACTTTTGCCGTTGCGTTCCTCACCCGGCCTTTGGGCGCGACGCTGTTCGGGCATTTCGGAGACCGCATCGGGCGCAAAACAACCTTGGTTGCGTCGCTGCTGGTGATGGGCGTTTCCACCACATTGATCGGCCTGTTGCCGGGCTATGACGCTATCGGCGCATGGGCTCCGGCGTTGTTGTGCCTGTTGCGTTTCGGCCAGGGCATAGGCTTGGGCGGAGAATGGGGCGGCGCGGCGCTGCTGGCGACCGAGAACGCCCCACCCGGAAAGCGCGGCTGGTACGGCATGTTTCCCCAATTGGGGCCGCCGGTGGGATTTCTGTTGGCGACCGGCAGTTTTCTGCTGCTGGCCCATTTTCTGAGCGATCAAGAGTTTAAAGACTGGGGCTGGCGGCTCCCGTTTCTTGCCAGTTCGGTGCTGGTCATGATCGGTTTGTATGTGCGTCTGGCCTTGGCCGAAACCCCGGTATTCGCCAAAGTGTTACAACAGCACCAGCAAGTCGGCTTGCCGCTCAAAGAAATACTTAAATCCCATTCTGCCCCGCTGGCGCTGGGAGCGATGGCGATGGTTGTCTGTTATGCGTTGTTTTATATTTCAACGGTGTTTTCGCTGAGCTACGGCACTACCACGTTACACATCCCGCGTCAGCAATTTCTCGGCATGTTGTGTGTGGCTGTACTGTTTATGGCCGCGGCCACCCCGCTTTCGGCGTGGGCAGGTGATCGGTTCGGGCGACGGCCCGTATTGCTGATCGCCGGTAGCGCCGCATTCCTGTCGGGTTTCCTGTTAAAGCCGATGCTGGAAAGCGGCTCGCCGTTGATGATTACCGCCTTCCTGTCCTTGGAGCTGTTCCTGATGGGAGCCACCTTCGCGCCGATGGGAGCCTTGCTGCCGGAGCTGTTTCCCTCCAAGGTACGCTATACCGGCGCGGGAACGGCCTACAACTTAGGCGGCATACTCGGCGCTTCGTTTGCGCCCTACATCGCGCAACGGCTGGTCGCCGAGGGCGGGTTGGCCTGGGTCGGCGGCTATGTGTCATTGGCTGCAGCTATTAGTTTACTTGCTGTGTACTTGATGCACGAGACTCGTGATAATCATTGGGTGTAAATAGCCGCAATAAAATGATCTTCACAGGGGGCAATGGTAGACAACGTTACATACGATTTAGCAGTTTTTTGGGAAAGTGATCGGGTCGTATTGTTGTATTACCTTAGTCTTGCAGGTAGGGCATGCTGTCTATGCTCGATATTTTTTGTAACACCAATATACGCTAACACTCACCAAAATATTCCGAAGTCATACCGGGCATGAAGAAAAACTGGCTTTTAATCGTTATTTGTGTAGTTTTGCTTATCGCTGTATTTTTTAGTTGGCGATTGTTTAGTCATTATTCATTTGTGTTTGGAGGGGATTTTCCAGCATCAGTGAGCAGATCAGACTGGGGAGCTATGGGGGATTTTTTTGGCGGCATGCTAAATCCTTTTTTTTCAATTCTCGGGTTAGCAATGTTGCTGGTGACTCTCTTTCAAAATCAAAAAGAGCTTGAACTATCAAGAAAGGAATTAAAAGATTCCAGTATGGCACTAGTAGCGCAAGCGTCGACCCTAGATAAACAGCGATTTGAAGACACCTTTTTTTCGTTGCTTGGTCAACAAAATCATTCACTCGACAAGATTCTCTCTGAAGGTGTGTACTACGACTTTGACGGCAAACCGTCAAAGGCATCAAGTCGAGTCAAATCTTTAAAGAACGAGCTTATAGGCGGTGAAGCTTACCCGATTATGCCTTTTTGTAGCGAGCTTAAGATCGCCAAAAGTAGGTTGCTCAAGCATGATCCATTATTGAATCAGTACTTTCGCATTCTATATCAGATACTGAAGCTGATTGCCACAAGTAGTCCCGGAAGCACACTCGAAAACGGATTTGTCATTGCCGAGTTGGAAAGCACAATACCATCCGACAAAGAAAAGTTTTATTCGAATATTGTGAGATCGTTCATTCCAGAAGACGTCTATTATTTGCTTGCGATTAACTGTTTTTGCGATGGAGTTAACGACCCTTTTTATCCTTATAAACTGTTGATCGAAAGATATGCGCTCTTGGAGCATATGCCGCTAACACTACCAAAGCATCAGAATCATGCCCTGATTAATGAGATGATGACCCATTATTCATATGCCGCCTTTGGAAACAACAGTGGCTATGTGACAGTGTCATAGACATAATGTCCGGCAACGAAAAGCAGTTGCCCTACTTACATTATCTAATCAAATGCTTACATAGGACATACCATGTTTCGTACAGCTATTCGTGACGTAGTTGCCCAGATGCGAAAGGACTACTTTCAGCTTCAGGTGAATCAGCGTTTTTACGTTAATGCTATCGCAATGCTGATTGTCTTTCTTCTCAGCTCAGTTGTCTTGGGAGCGCAGAATGCAACAGGCGTTCTGTATATTTTTCTTGTATTTTGGATCGCAGCAATCTGTTACGACATGATTGCCTCGTACAAGACGATCTACGAAACTGTACCGGGTAAAGGATTTTTAGTTCTTTTATTCACGTTATGTACTAACTTTGCCATTGTGCTGAGCAGTCAGTTGGTAAACTACATTGTAGGAGTAGATCCTTCAAAGTTTCCACATACGATTACCCTACTTTCTATTTTGAGCATTCCGTTCTTCATTGTGGCCGGGATAGGTATTTTGTATTTCGTTCTTCTTTTGGTGACTCCATTTCTGCTGATGTTCCATACGTTACCTGATGAAAAGTCGAAAGAAGTTCTTTTTCCCGGCTATTCGACTCGCCCCTCTATTCCCTACCAGAAGACGACACTAGCTGTTCAGATCGTTAGCTTTGCCTTCTTTTTCGGTGTTGTTTTATTTTTTTCGCAAAAGGTTGCGCATAGCTACGAAACATTCCTCACAGACTTTGCACGTTCATTTATGTACGATTGGGAAATGTATCCAAAGGCACCATGCGTCATCGAACAAGGGAGTAGGGCAGCCTTTCTTGGTGATGAAAAGATACTTGTCGGCGTAAAGAGTTCGACTGGGATCGCGTTTAACATTCGTGAGTGCAGAGGGGGCGGGAACTAATCTCAAACTACTTGCAAGGTTCATTTACGTTCCGGCGGTATCTACATGACTTGCTCGACTCAATCAAAACAATCACACAATAAATTAAGGAGATCGTATGTCTGGTGAAACTACTGGTGCTGTGCGTGTCGTGCTTCGGCTTGAGGGATTATGTGTACTTATTGCGGCTTCCGTCGCCTACTCCAAATTCGGCTTTGGCTGGGGTACGTTCGCGCTGTTTTTCCTTACGCCGGATATTTCTTTTTTCGGTTATCTCGCAGGCTCCAAGGTTGGCACCGTTAGCTACAATTTAGCGCACTCCTATATTGGGGCTGTTACTTGTCTTGCTGCGGGTGTTGTTGTTCCTGCTCCGACTATTCTTTGTATCGGCCTCATCTGGTGCGCTCATATCGGCTTTGACCGCGCACTTGGCTATGGGCTCAAGTATCCGGATGGCTTTGGCTTTACTCATCTTGGTCGGATCGGACGATTTCCTGCGATGATGTCCAACACTGAGGTTAACCAGGACTCTGAACGATAATGTCCATCTGTATAAAAACAATCAACTATATGAATTTATGAGGAATAAAGGATTGGCGATTAATTCTTTTTGCGCCTGGGATGGTGATGCGTTAGTGCTTAATATTCTCGGCCAGCCCAGTGCAAAACAGGATACCATCGGCAAGGCCAAAGGCAAGCAACTCAAAATTAGTGTCACTGCCGCGCCCGTGGCGGGCAGGGCAACCGATCATATGGTTCGGTTCCTGGCAAAAGAGTTTGGCGTGACACCCAAGGATATTGAAGTTGTGTTTGGCAGGTTCAATGTCAATAAACAGTTGCGTATTAAATCGCCTAAGAACCTGCCTTCTGTAATCAGCAAACATTTATCTCAAGAAGGACGATAGGATAAATCATTCTGCAGCAAGGAAACAAAATGAAAGGCAGTTGTTTATGCGGGGAAATTGAGTATGAAATCGACAGTATCGACATGCCTGTCGCTCACTGCCATTGCCGGACTTGCCAAAAAGCGCATGCGGCTCCGTTCGCTACAACCGCCGGTATAATGCGTGAGCATTTTCGCTGGCTGAAAGGTGAAGAAAAGCTTTCAGCCTTTGAATCTTCGCCAGGAAAACGGCGCTATTTCTGTTCGGTGTGCGGTTCCCATCTGGTGGCTGAGCGGGTGAGCCAGTCCCATGTTATTGTCCGGGTGGCAACGCTGGATGAAGACCCGATGATGACTCCTCAAATGCACATCTGGACGTCGCACGATGTTCCGTGGCTCGAATATGAAGGTGTTCCCGCATATCCTGAATGGCAGCCTAGGCGGAAATGAAAGCAGGCATGAAACGCTATCTCGACAGTAGCGAGTATATCGATTGGAACCATCCTTTGGTGCTTGCAAAAGCTGCGGAGCTTGCTGAGGGCGGTCTTTCCGATGACGCTATAGCGAAACGTTGTTTTGAATTCGTCCGCGATTCGATTAAACACAGCTGGGACTACCGGATGAATCCTGTCACCTGCAAAGCCTCCGAGGTATTAATTCACGGCACAGGTTATTGTTATGCCAAGAGCCATTTGTTGGCCGCGCTATTAAGAGCCAATGCCATTCCGGCGGGGCTTTGCTACCAACGATTGACGGTTGAAACCGACGGCCCTCCATACTGCCTTCATGGATTGAATGCGGTTTATCTTAAGCAACATGGCTGGTATCGCATTGACGCCCGAGGCAATAAGCCGGGTGTGGTTGCCGAGTTTAGCCCGCCTGTAGAAAATATGGCTTTTCAAATCGTAGATATTGCGGAAAGAGACTTTCCGGAAATCTGGGCTGAACCGCTGCCACTGGTGATAACAATATTAACCGGGAACAAGACGGTAGAGCTGGTCTTTGACCATTTGCCGGACATTGAGGTTATGCCATTCAACCCATCGGGGAAGCCAGAGGACTAAAATCATAAAGCACAGGATTTTATTCCTTGGGTGGCGGTGCAGCCTCCGTACCGGGTTCTTCTCCCACGTTTTGCAGAATTTCTTGCTCGGTTTTTTTGTTCATCACGATAATCGAAATTCGCCTGTTAATCGGATCCAGTGGTTCGGTGGTGGCACTGTAAGGAACGCTGGACGATAATCCGATAACGCGTAGGATTTTTTCTTCGGCAAGGCCGGCTTGGTTCAGTTCGTATCGAGCGGCATTGGCTCGGTCACTGGAGAGTTCCCAATTGGTATATTTCTTTTGATTGGGCGGAAAAGGTCGCGCATCGGTATGGCCATTGAGGCTGACTTTATTGGGCAATTCGTTAATAACCGGCGCCAGTGCTCTCAAAATCAATTTGATTTGCGGCTCGGTTTCCGCGCTGGCCAGTTTATACATAGGCCTGTTCTGGGCATCGACGATTAGAATCCGCAAGCCTTCGGATGTTATTTCCAGTTTGATTTGCTCTTTGAACTCGTTTAATTCCGCGGTTGAATCTATTTTATCCTGGATTTTTTGCTTTAAATTTTCGAGTTTTTCTTTCTCAAGCTCTTCGGCCTTGTGTTCAATTTCCTCGGGCGTAATCTCTACTTCTTCAGCCGTCTTGCCTTTGTCGACCTGGCCCTGGTCTTGTGAGGTAATATCCGAACCGCCCGCTTGAATAATGCTGGTTCGATCGCCGACATCCAATCCTCGTTCTTCCGTGGATGCCTTAAAAGGATCTTGAAAGTATTCGGCAATGCCTTTGCGTTCCGGTTCGCTGGTTGTTCCTAATAGCCACATCAGTAAGAAAAAAGCCATCATGGCGGTAACGAAATCGGCGTAAGCCAGTTTCCAGGCGCCTCCATGATGAGCATGACCGCCTTTTTTTACTTTTTTTACGATGATGGGTTGTTGGTCAGCCATTGTTTAAATTAACCTTTATTAGCTCTCAGCTGTTCTTCCAGTTCCAGAAAGCCTGGACGCATGGAAGAGGCAATCATGGTGCGCATATATTCAGCAGTCATGGCCGGTGATACGCCTTTGGCGCAACACAACAAGCCTTTTTGGGCGCATTTATAGACGTTGCCTGACGCTTCAAAGCGTTCTGACATTACGGCTCCGACGGGGCCGATAAAACCATAGGCCAGTAAAATACCCAGAAATGTTCCTACCAGGGCCGCCGCAATCAATTTGCCCAGCTCTGAGGGCGGAATACCGACTGACTCCATGGTATGTACGACGCCCATTACCGCCGCGACAATCCCAAAGGCCGGTAAACCGTCAGCGAGATTCTGAATGGCTTTGACGGGGGCATGAGCTTCTTCATGATGGGTTTCGAGTTCCTGGTCCATCAGTTCTTCCAGCGCATAGACCTCAACCCCGGTAACGATCAAACGCAGGTTGTCGCAAATAAATTCCAATAAATGGTGATCGCCGAGAATTCTGGGGGTAAAGACCGGGCTGCTTTTCGGGTCGTCGATAATGCTTTCCAGCGACAATAAGCCCTCCTTGCGTGTTTTAGTGGTAATTGCATAAAAACACAGCAGCAGCTCAAGGTAATATTCCTTATTGTACTTGGTGCCTTTTAACGTGGCCGTGGCCTGACTGATAGCGGCTTTTATAACGGACATGGAGTTTCCGCAGACGAAAGCGCCCACGGCGGCACCGATGATGATAACAAATTCAAAGGGTTGAAAAAGAACGCCGGGATGCCCACCGCCCCCCATAAATCCGCCCATGATTGATATAGAGAGGATCAAATATCCAGCGATAACTAGCATGTGTTCTCTTTTTGTGGTTGGTTTATATTGAAATAACTAAATGGAATGTAGTACACATTGATATTTAAGCAATGATCACTGCATGATTATATATGGTTCAACACAAGAAACTGATTTTAAACTTGAATTTCCTTTGTCCCGATTTAATAATCTTGGGGCTATTTTAACTTGATTTTGAAACTCAGGAGCTAATCTTTCGCGGCTTTGTTTTTCTTGATTATGAGCTTGTTTAAATCATTAACTAGCCATTTAGATTTTGATCACGCAATAACTGGGCAAAATCTTCCGCCGGAAGGGGTTTGCTTTTGATATAGCCTTGATAGGTGTCGCAGCCTTTTTCGCGCAGGAATGCCAGTTGCTCAAGCGTTTCTACGCCTTCAGCCAGTACTTTGAATCCTAAAATATGGCCCATGGCAACAATCGTTGCGGTAATTTCCATATCGTCTTGCACCGAAGGAATGTCATCGATAAAACTCTTGTCGATTTTCAGTACGTCCAGAGGAAAGCGTTTGAGATAGGCCAGCGATGAATAACCGGTACCGAAGTCGTCAATGGCAAGACGAACGCCCTGAGCGCGCAAATTATTGAGCACTTCGACCGCTTTTTCTTCGTTTTCCATTAAGCCGCTTTCCGTTAATTCCAGCTCTAATAGCTGGGCCGGGAAGCCGGTCTCGTTCAATACTTCTGCCACCAGGGCGCTGATGTCGCTACGGCGGAACTGGTGAGGGGAGACATTGACCGCTAAAGTTAACGACGGCAAACCTGCGTCTATCCAGCGTCGGCCTTGTAGGCAGGTTTCGCGCAGCACCCAGGCGCCAATTTCTACAATCAGACCGGTTTCTTCGGCAATGGGGATGAAGTTGGCCGGCGAAATCAGTCCCGCAGCGGGGTCATGCCAGCGCACCAAGGCTTCTGCGCCGATGATCAGGCCGCTGTCGATGTCGATTTGGGCCTGATAGTAGACGCACAATTCCCGCTGTTCAGTGGCGCGACGCAGGCGAGTTTCCAGCGCGATACGCTCACGGGCGATAATGGTGAACTCTTCGGAAAAATAGGCAAAACAGCCGCGACCTTCATCTTTGGCTCTGTAGAGTGCAATGTCAGCATTATCCATAAGCGTTTCAGGGCTGTCACCGTGCTGTGGAAACAAGCTAATGCCGATGCTGGCGCCAATTCTAACCTTTCGGCTTAGCTCAGGGTCGGGGCAGGCGCTGTTGTTTTTAAGTAATTGAAAAGGCTTGCTTAAGTCGGCGACGATGTTTTCAGCGACGCGAGCCGCATCTTCCGGATGAGTAATATCTTCCAACAGGACGATAAATTCATCACCGCCCAAACGAGCGACCATATCGACATCGCGCAATCTTGCTTTGATGCGGGCAGCGACTTGTTGCAGTAATTCATCACCCGCCAAGTGTCCCATGCTGTCATTGACCGCTTTGAAGCGATCCAGGTCAAGCATCAGCAACGCCAGCTGTTTGCCGTCACGCCGTCCCACTTCGATGCCATGTTTCAGTCGCTCCCACAGCAGGCGACGATTAGGCAGGGCCGTGAGCGGATCGTAATAAGCCAGGTTGTGAATGGTTTCTTCGGCCTCTTTGTCTTTGGTGATGTCGGTAAAGGCGGCAACGTAGTTGGTGATCTGGTTGTTCGCGTCGCTAACCGTGGTAATGCTGAGCCATTGCGGATAGATTTCCCCGTTTTTGCGCCGATTCCATATTTCGCCTTCCCAGTAGCCGTCCTGTTTCAGGGTATGTTGCAGTACGCTATAAAAGTGGCCATCCTGGCGACCCGAGTTAAGTATTGCATGGGTTTTGCCAATGACTTCTTCCGGGCTATAGCCGGTGATGCGGGTAAATGCCTTGTTGATCTTCAGAATAGTCTGATTGGCATCGGTAATGGACATGCCTTCTTGCGATTCAAAGGCGGTTGCGGCGATGCGAAGCTCTGCCTCGGCCTGTTTTTGCTCGGTAACGTCGCGAAAACTCCACACCCTGCCGACTACTTTGTTGTTGATTATCTTGGGGATGGAATATCGCTCGACGACTTTTCCATCCTTGAATTCAATAATATCGAAAGAATTGGCTTCCGGGGTTGCATACAGTCCGGTTACTTTATTGGAGAAAGCTTCGGGGTCTTTTATTTGATTGGGGCCGTATAGCCGTTCTGCATTACCGTCTTCAGCGCCTATTTTAGCGGCGATGATTTCATCCGGAATTTGCCACAAATCAATGAATTTTTGGTTATGCAGCAGCCAATTATTGTTCAGGTCTACAGCCAGAATAGCTTCGCCGGTGGCTTCCAGGGTGGCCTTTAGTATCGATAGGGATTCCGCTATTTGTATCATTGACTGATTTCGCTCAATCGCCAATTGCGCCAGTTCCGCATAGTGGTCAACCAAGTTGATTTCGTCATGCGTTGGGTGTGTCGGCCGGCGATGATAGACGGCGAAAGTTCCGAGTACGCGTCCCTGATTATTTTTAATCGGATGCGACCAGCAGGCTTGCAGACCGGCTAGCTTGGCAAGATCGCGAAACGGTTCCCAGTAAGGGTGATGTTGCACATCTTCAACGATGACACTCTCGCCGCGATACGCCGCCGTGCCGCAAGACCCTACGCCATCGCCAATCGCCAAGCCGTCAACGGCTTGATTATAAGCGTCGGGTAAACTGGGCGCCGCGCCATGGCGTAGATGTTTGTTGTCTTCGTCCAGCAGTAAGATAGAGCACAACATGTTGGGATGCAGTACTTCAATTTGACGCACTAATTCATTTAATATCTGGGGTAGGTCAACCCCTTGATTAATTTGTTGAAGAATTTGATTTTGCAGAGCCAGTTCATCGGTGCGGCTACGTAATTTATTTTCGACGGCCTTACGTTCGGTGATGTCGTCAAAAAATACCAGAATCCGTTCGCCGACGATTGCGTTGTAAAAAATGATGTCGCGCACCGTCCCATTCTTGCAAGTTACCCTAAACTCCATCGGTTCAAGATCCTTTTCTTCAACAATGGCTTTTTCCATAAAGCCGGTCCACGTTTCTTTGACCTGATCCCGATAATGTTCGTCAGGATACGCCAGCGGCCACCACGCATCGAGGTTTGGAGCGTCGTTCAGCGTGTAGCCGAAAGTCTGGATAAACCGGTCATTCAGTAAATCGATTCCGTTTTGTTTATTGATGATACCTATGGCAACAGGGGATTTTTGAATGAGCAGGCGAAAATGTTCCTCGCTTTCCCGTAAGCTTTTGATTGAAATCAGGCTGCTTAAGGCCTCTGTAGTTCTTTGCGCTATCTCTGTGAAAATCCATAAATCATCAGCGTCGTGGATATGCGCTTCCGAGCAATGATGAATGCCAAGCAACCAGGGGCTGCCGATCTGCGGCCGAAGTGCAATTTGCAGCTGGGATTTTACCGAGAAGTCTTCGGCGGATATTTTTGGAACGGCGAGGCTTAATTGGGGGCCGTATTGTAAGGGTTCGTCAGTTTCAAGCACCGATTGCAGTAGCTCCGTGATTTCCCGGGTGACCGGTATTTGCGTATTACGCACAAAAGCGCCGGGCCATTCGGGACGGGTACGCTCCATCGGCACAGAGAAAAAATTTGCTTTGGGGTCGCAAGGATACAAAAACCAGGCACGGTCGGCATTAAAGATTAACTGGATTTCTTTGAGTACGCCATCAAGCATGGCTTCGAGACTTTCTGCCGTAGCGTTTATTCGGGATATGCGCTCCATTATATTTAGATAACGGAGTTGACGAGTGAGTTGCTGTTCCGTTTGCTTGCGCTCGGTAATGTCGCGCCAGCAAACATGGGTAATAAGCTCGCCATGCACTGTCATCGGGGTTAGAGAAACCTCGACAGGAAGGGGAGAGTCGTCGGCTCGGACGTGCAGCCATTCGAACCGGTGATAACCCACCTGCAGAGCGGCGGCTATCATTTCAGCCGCTTTCTCCTCAGAGGATCGTCCATCGGGTTGATAGTCGGGAGATATTTCATCGGGTTTGTAATTGATCAATTCCGATCTTGAATGATACCCCAGCTGCGTTAAGGCGGCGGCGTTGCAGTCGATGAAGCGACCTTCTTTGATAAGCAAAATGGGGTCTTTGGAGTCTTCAAATAGGTGCCGAAATGCGTCCTCGCTTTCGCGTAGTGCAGCTTCCGCATGCTTGCGTTCGGTAATATCTTGCACGGTACCCACCAGTTGCGCGGGATTGCCGGTTTTGTCGAATTCGATGTCGCCATGAGCGATTACCCAGCGTGTTTCGTTATCGCTAGCCCGGATGATTTCATACTCCATCGAAAACCGCTCGCGGCTGTGGAGTATTTCCTGATAGTGATCATGCACGCGTTGATAGTGCTCGGGATGAATCAATGCACCCCAATTGGGAATAGTTCGTTCAAAATGAGCGTCGATACCGAGAATCTGATCAAGCAGGGGCGAGCTTTTCCAGCGCTCGGTCGCCAGATCGGTCACGTAGTAGCCTATTCCGGCCGTCTCATGCGCCAAGCGTAAAAGTTTTTCGTTACGACTGGCTTTTTTATTTTTTCGTTTTAGCGCTCTATAGGAAGCCAATAGCGTTAAGGTACTAATGCCGGTTAACAGGGTAATGGTCACGGCAATTCTGATGTATTTGAGCAGTTTTTCCTTATCGGCTTTGGGGTCGGGATCGTAGCTGAAATTTTGCAAAAATTTATCGTTTTCAACCATGCCCGCCTTGATGAAGGTCTCCGCCATGTGCCGCCAGCGCCAGGGATTCATGTGTCCCAGATCGATCACATCCGGTACTATTAATGGACGTATTGCGTCGGCTTCAAAGTTAAGATGGTCTCTGGACTTGGTAACTTTGTATTTGTTGAGCAATAAGTCAATGATTTCTTGCGGGTGATCCATTGCGTAATACCAGCCTTCAAGACTGGCTTGACGGAATGCCTTGACGCGTTCGGGATGCTGTTTAAGTTCATCCTCCGTTGTAAACAGAATATCGCTGTAGAAATCGACGCCGTAGTTGCGCGGGTTAAGTACGTTGAACTCAATGCCTTGCTGCTTGAGCAAATAAGGCTCGTTGCTCAGATATGAATTAAACGCGTCCGCTTTGCCGTCAATCAAATCACGAATTTCATAACTGCTGGGGACGATATGAAGACGGTCGATGTCTATGCCTTCATTATTGAACATGGCGACAAAATCAGCATCGACAGTCTGATTTAACAACATGATTTTTTTTCCGACTAAACCGTCAGGTGAAGAAATCTCGGCATCTTTGCGGGCGATTAACACGGAAGGGGAATGCTGGTATATCGCAGCCAAGGCGACCAGCGGCGCGCCGCGCAACCGTTCCAGCAGTAATTCGCTGTTGGCCTCGCCGTATTGGGCATGGCCTTGAAGGACTTCCTGCACCGGTTTTTTTTCCGGCGTGCCTTCGTGGATGATTACGTCGAGTCCCGCGTCTTTGTAATAACCTTTTTCTAACGCCGCATAATAGCCGGCAAATTGAAATTGGTGATGCCAGCGTAACTGGAGATGGATGGGTTCAGCCGATGCTGAAAAGCAGGGGCATAGCAATGCCATAACAAGTATGGCATAGGTTCGCATCATATTGGGGTTATCCGGTTTTTATGCTTGATAGTCATTTGTCATTGCGTAGCATACACGCTTGGCCCAACGGCCTCTGCCGAGAGGCGTCAAGTGTCCGCCATGTCCGGATTTGTGCGGTTGAGATTAGAAATAATAGGTTAGAGACGTTACCTGCATCCATGTAGGCAATATCTCTAACTGGTGGCTGGCGTTATTTATTAAGCAGTTTACGAACGCGCTCATAAATCGTTTGTCGATTAATTATCAGCACATAACTTAATAATCCCAGTATTAAACCGAACAACAGTTTTCCAAAAGCGGAACTTTCCTGTTCAGCTGCCGGCTTTTCCGGCGCCCATTGTTGTTGTACTGTTTGTACCGCCACTTTAGAAGGTTGGTATTCCGCTTTCAGGTCCGGCAGGCCTAAGCTGCGCCACTCATCATAATCTTGCCAGATCGGATAATTGCGTTTCCAGAGTCCTTTGGTGAAATAGGGGGCAAGGCTCATGCCGTGCGATTTGGGAATGCCTTTTTCATCAAGGAAACCGTCATAGACGACCAAGCTGATGTCGCCGCCTTCACCAACGCCGTTAGTGGTAAACGCTTTTTCGACATGGTCGTGGAACATCCAGATGCCTTGTCCAAAACTGTGCAGGCCGTCATCGACGCCGCTTAATTCCAGGTCAAGACGCTGTGCGGGTACCATGGCATGTACGTCACGCTGGATGTAGGAACTGGGGCCATTGTCGACGCCGTCGTAATGAGTCACGGTCGGCTTGTGACCGTGGATATGCAGGGCCAAGGATTCGGTATGGCCATTCAGGACCCGCAGTTTAACTTTTTCATCCTGTTTCATTTCAATCAGCGATTCCCTTAGGGTATAAGGGAAAGAACGGCCATTGAGCATAAAATAATCGTCGGTGGCATCGGTGGTGTCATATTCCATATTCATGTGCTTGGCGATCAGGCGCGGATCGTTGGCCGACCGGGCAACAAGCTCATGCAGTTCTTTATCCGCCGATTGATAATGCAGGTCATATTCGCGTGCATATTTTTCCAGCACTGCGACCGATGGATGACGCACTTGGCCTGCGCCGACATTAAGGGTTTGCGGCCAGTTGTTGGGACGGTTTTCCTCAACCACAAAAATACCCTGCAAGCCCATCGGAATATGGGTGTGCGGCTGAACGTGGCAATGGTAATACATGGTGCCGGGCTGGCGCGGCTTGATTACGTAAGTTTTGCTTTTTCCCGGCATGGTATCCATGTTGCTGGTTTGAGCAACGCCATCATTACCGACGCCGACATGATCCATGAACGGATGATCGATACCGTGCAAGTGTATGGAATGCGGCAAATAATGGGTGTTTTCCAGAACCAGCCAGACGACGTCATCCTGCTCGACGCGAATCACCGGAGACGGTACGCGCAGCAACGGATTGGCTATCGGCTCATAAATGCTGAGCGTCGACATATCGCGGGTTTTGGGGGCAAAAACCCAAAAAGTCGGCTGGATGCCCGGCGCTATATCGAAGGTGGTGGTCGGGTCCTTCATGTCGGGCGAATGACCGTTGAGCTCGGCAACTTCAAGTTTGATAATGATTTTATCAGGGTCGCCGTCGCCGTCGACATCGTCGGACATGGTGACGGCATCGGCAGCGAGTTGAGTTTCCATCAGGGTTTTCATGGAAATGCCGTTGGTGCCTTTGACAAAGGCGGCGATGTCAGACGGATTGTCGGGATTACATAGCCGTGAAGCCTGTATTTGCACGCCATCAATGACTTGTTCTTTTCGCCATTCGGGAGAAGTAAAGTCGGAACATACTTCTTCTACGGGACCCATTTCTACCTTGGCCGTAGGAGGTAAATCACTGGCCGCTTGACTCCAAGGATGCATAAGGAGCAACGTGGCGCCCCCAATGAAGGTAAGAAGATTTTTACGCATACGACGACCTCAGGAAAATACATCAAATAAAATGACACACCCCCCATTAAAAATGGAGGTTTATTAACGCGGTTATTTTAACTGAATATCAAGGAGAATTCATTTTTAACGCTAGAATAGCCTAAATTGCCAATTGAACAGCCCACCGAACCAGTGTGAGATTTTATGATTATGATGAATTCCCAAACAAAAACTTCCGGACTCGATGATTTGATCTTCGATAATCGTTTTATACGCGAGTTACCCGCCGACCCGGAAACTGTCAATAATCGTCGTCAGGTATTCAGCGCTTGCTATTCCCGGGTATTGCCGACCAAAGTTGCCAATCCGCAAATGGTTGCTTATTCCAGAGAGGTTGCAGAGTTACTGGATTTAACTGAGGAAGTCTGTAAATCCGCCGATTTTACCCAAGTGTTTGTCGGCAATAGCCTGTTACCCGGCATGGATTCTTACGCAATCTGTTACGGCGGCCATCAGTTCGGCAACTGGGCGGGGCAGCTCGGCGACGGTCGCGCTATCAACCTGGGTGAAATAATTAACAGGAAAGGCGAGCGTTTTACCTTGCAGCTGAAAGGCGCGGGTTCCACGCCTTACTCAAGGAATGCCGACGGCTTGGCGGTGTTGCGCTCCTCGGTGCGCGAGTTTTTGTGCAGTGAAGCCATGTATCATTTGGGTGTGCCGACCACGCGTGCATTGAGCCTGATACTGACCGGCGAGGAGGTTATTCGGGATATGTTCTACACCGGCGATCCCAAACCCGAACCGGGTGCCGTAGTGTGCCGCGTTGCGCCATCGTTTACCCGTTTCGGCAGTTTTCAGATTTTTACCGCCCGAGGCGAGATCGAGTTGTTGAAAAAACTGGTTGATTACACCATTGTTACCGACTTTCCGCATTTGGGTGAGCCGTCGCCGGATGTTTATCTTAAATGGTTTGAAGAAGTCTGCCGCAGGACAGCGGGAATGATCGTGCACTGGCAGCGGGTCGGCTTTGTTCATGGCGTGATGAATACCGATAATATGTCGATACTCGGCCTCACCATAGATTACGGCCCTTACGGCTGGCTGGAAAATTACGATCCCAACTGGACACCCAACACCACTGATGCGGCCGACCGCCGGTATCGTTTCGGCAATCAGCCGCAAATCGCGTTCTGGAATCTGGGGCAATTGGCTAATGCGATCTATCCGCTGATAGAACAGGTTGAACCCCTGCAACAGGCGATCAATGCTTATAAGGACACCTTTGAGCGAGGCTGGCAAACCATGGTCGCCGGTAAGCTGGGGTTGAATGCCTATGATCCGTCCATCGATAACGAACTGAACACCGAGTTGTTGATTCTGTTGCAATCGGTTGAAACGGATATGACTATTTTTTACCGCAAGCTTGCCATGTTGGTCATGAATGTTGAACTCAGCGATGAGGCTTTGATGGCGCCGCTGATGGAAGCTTATTATGTGCCGGAGCAATTAACCGATGAATATAAAACGCGTCTTGGCAACTGGCTTAGGCTTTATATCAAACGAATTCAAAATTCCGGCATAGCCGATGCCGAGCGCATCAAGACTATGAATGCCGCCAATCCCAAATACGTGTTGAGGAATTACCTGGCGCAACTGGCGATAGACAAAGCGGAGCAGGGCGATTTTTCGATGGTTAATGAGCTGTTGGAATTATTGCGCCATCCCTATGACGAACAGCCCGGCAAAGAAGAATTCGCCTTAAAACGCCCCGACTGGGCAAGGCAGCGGGCCGGGTGTTCTATGTTGTCGTGTAGTTCTTGAGCGTCGGTAGGGCAGGGAGCAGTTGCCTAGGCACGAAGCGCATCAATCGCCAAAGATGCGCTTTACTTTGATCAGTACACCTTACGGCTCTACACAAACCAAGTTAATTTGACCCTTTCCATTTCTGCTTCCGCGCTTTTTTCTTGGCCTCTTTCTGCTCGCGAATAATTACCAGCTCGGCCAATTCCTTCTCCATCATCGCCGGAGTTTCCAAGCTGATCCTGCCGATGGTTCCTGCGCGCAATTCAGACAGCAGGATTTTAGCCACTTTATCCATTTCGATGTGCCCGCCCGAGCGTAGACAGCCGCGTTTTTTACCGATGGCTTCCATCAACTGTTGCTCGGCTTCCGGTAGCTGCTCCAGCTGGAAACGGGTCTGCAATAAATCCGGGTAATACTGCAGCAGGTATTCGGCCGCGAAGAAGGCGACATTCTCATGACTGATTGCGGTATCTTTGATAGCGCCGGTGGTCGCCAGCCGGTAACCGCTGTTTTTATTTTCGACGTTGGGCCACAGCATGCCGGGCGTGTCCAATAGGATAATGCCGTGGCCTATGTCAATGCGTTGCTGGGTCTTGGTGATGGCCGGTTCGTTGCCGGTTTTGGCGATCATTCTTCCGGCCAGTATATTGATCAGCGTGGACTTGCCGACATTGGGAATGCCCATGATCAGGGTGTGGATCGGTTTGTCGCTGCTGGCTTTATTCGGCAGCATCTTATGGCACAGTTCGGTCAGCTGGCGCATTTTTTCGGGCTGCTCGGTGGTCAGTGCCAGGGTTTTTACGCCTTGCTCCTGTTCCAGATAGGTTTGCCATTGTTGAGTAACAACCGGGTCGGCAAGGTCGCTTTTACTGAGCACTTTGATGCAGGGCTTGTCGCCGCGCAGCGCGGCGAGCATCGGATTTTGGCTGCTGAACGGAATGCGCGCGTCCAGAATTTCGATGATCAGGTCAACCTGGGGCAGGATTTCTTTGACCTCTTTGCTGGCCTTGTGCATATGGCCGGGATACCACTGAATAAGCATGATGTTTAG
>Ga0160182_108504_pt1 | contig 28832 bp, 28 predicted proteins | sample met14sa_FD_108561 | JGI IMG/M metagenome (GOLD analysis project Ga0160182, IMG submission 108561) | Synthetic bacterial communities of pure cultures from sediment of Lake Washington, USA, under high oxygen condition - MT... | ecosystem: Engineered > Modeled > Simulated communities (microbial... >... | reverse complement strand
CTCCAAAAAATGTTTCTTAGAATTTATTGCCAAATCGCCCTTATTTTTATTGCTATTTTGTTGCCAAAATCACTATAAAAACAAGAAAACTTGTAAACGCTCTCAATAAAACGAACTACATTTATTTACTAAGAAGGTGTAGCTAGTATGCCAAATATGCTGTTTGGTGGGCAAGGTTTATGTGGCTTTTTGGGTCAGTTATGTGTTGTTGTTGTTTTAATACAACACTATTGTGAGTGATTAGTGAGATATCAGTGTTTAGTGCTTGATTTATAAGGCTTGGTATTAATTGGATGATTGCTTAATATTTAATTTATTGCGTTTTAGTGAAAATATTTTTTGATAAAACAAATAGAGTGCAACGCAAATCTGCAATAAAAATCGCAGCTACAAATACTCTTCTACCGTAAATAATCGACGGTGTTCACGGATAGCGAATCGATCTGTCATGCCGGCAATATAATCGGATACCGCACGTGCTTTGTCTGACTCCGCATTGATTTGATGCTCTGGTGGCATTAAGCTTGTATCGTTGAAAAAGACTTCAAATAACTCTCGGATGATGCGCATTGCTTTGGCGCTCATACGATTGACTTTATAGTGATGGTATAAATTTTTACGTAAAAATTGTTTGAGCGCGTGATTTTTTTTCGTTACATCAGGACTGAAACTAATTAAGTAAGGCGCTTGGCGGATATCTTGTATCGTTTTTGGTGCGTGCTTGGCAATGTTTTGCGCACTGGTATGGCATAAATCGACGACTAGAATATTAATCATGCGACGAACGGTTTCGTGAATTAATCGCTTATCTTCAAGTTTAGGATATTTAGTTTTAACGATTTCCAGCTGCGAATTAAAAAGCTCAACTTCTTGCAGTTGCTCAATGGTGATTAGTCCTGATCGCAAGCCATCGTCGATATCATGATTGTTATAGGCAATTTCATCGGCAAAATTGGTTAACTGGGCTTCTAAGCTGGGATGGGTTTTATCAATAAATCGCTGGCCAACGTCGCCCAGTTGCTTGGCATTTTTAATTGAGCAATGTTTTAAAATGCCTTCGCGCAGTTCAAAGGTTAAATTTAAGCCATCAAATTCCGCATAACGCTGTTCTAATTTATCTACCACGCGTAATGATTGTAAATTGTGTTCAAAACCGCCGTAATCTCGCATGCAATCATTCAGTGCATCTTGGCCTGCGTGACCAAATGGCGTGTGGCCTAAATCATGCGCAAGCGCAATGGCTTCTGTCAGGTCTTCATGCAGGTTAAGTGTACGTGCAATGCCACGGGCAATCTGTGCGACTTCCAGGCTGTGCGTTAAACGGGTGCGAAATAAATCACCTTCATGATTCACAAAAACTTGGGTTTTATATTCTAAGCGGCGAAAAGCGGTGGAGTGGATGATACGATCGCGATCGCGTTGAAAAGCGTTGCGCAGAGGGGAAGGCGGTTCTTCAAAGCGTCTGCCAAGAGTGGTTTCTGGGTTTGCAGCGTAAGAAGCGAGCGTATTCATAGTTTTAGGTTAATGATAGTGTTTCGTTTAATTTATCTGCATCGTAATCACTGGTAATCACTGCTTTACCGATGCCTTGTTGCAGTACTAATCTGATTTTTCCATCAGCCACTTTTTTGTCGCTGGCCATTAAATCCAAATATCTATCTGCACCTAATTTTGGTGCCTGCAGGGGCAGGTTGGAAATGGATAGTAGTTGATAAATACGCGTAAATTCATCTGCATTTAACCAGCCCAGGCGGCGCGATAAATCTGCCGCCATGATGGTTCCCGCAGCGACGGCTTCGCCATGTAACCAAACGCCGTATCCCATCGCATTTTCAATTGCATGACCAAATGTGTGGCCGAGATTAAGCAAGGCGCGCTCACCTGTTTCGTGTTCGTCTGCTGCAACGACTTCGGCTTTATTTTGGCATGAGCGGTAAATGGCGTAACTAATGGCTTCTTCATCTAATGCAAGAAGTTTGGCGATATTAATTTCCAGCCAGTCAAAAAAATCTGCATCACGAATCAGACCGTATTTAATGACCTCAGCTAATCCAGCAGACAGTTCGCGCGGAGGCAGCGTTTTTAACGTGTTGATATCAGCCAATACTAATTTGGGTTGATAAAACGCGCCAATCATGTTTTTGCCAAGTGGGTGATTGATGCCGGTTTTTCCACCTACACTGGAATCTACCTGCGAAAGTAAGGTGGTAGGAATTTGAATAAATGGTACGCCGCGCAAATAAGTGGCGGCTGCATAACCAGTTAAGTCGCCAATTACACCGCCACCTAAAGCGATCAGCGTTGTGCTGCGCTCGCAACGATTTTTGAGTAAGGCATCATAAATAAGATTAAGTGTCTCTGTGTTTTTGTAGGCCTCACCATCTGGCAAAACGATCTCAATCACTGTTATATCAGCATCGCGTAGCGTTTTAGTTAATTTATCTAAATACAAAGGCGCAATGGTTGTATTGGTGACAATCGCTACACTTTTGCGCTTTAGGTATGGCAAAATCAAATCGGCTTGATTAAGTAGATTGCTACCAATCTGGATAGGATAAGAACGACTGTCGAGTGCTACATTTAAAGTTTGCATTGTGCTGAGTTGTTGTGATTAATCATGAGTTTTTAAATTGGAGGTTTGAAAATTATTCGTGAAGTTTTAGATCCAGTGCGGATTCTATTTTAGCGATAATGCTACTCACGGGTTGATTGCCAGTATCAATAACGTGCGTCGCGATTTCGGTATACAAGGGATTACGTTCAGCATACAGTTGTTCTAGCTTGGCACGAATATCCACATTTTGTAAAAGTGGTCTATGTTTATCATTGCGTGTTCTGTGCCATAGCTCATTCACATTGGCGCGCAAATAAATTACTGTACCGTAAGTGCTCAGCAATTCCCGGTTTTCTGCTGCAATCACAGCGCCGCCACCTGTTGCCATGACAATATTATCTAGCCCCGTAAGCTCTTGAATGACAGTAGTTTCACGTTTACGAAATCCTGCTTCGCCTTCAAGTTCAAAAATGACCGGTATTTTAACGCCAGTGCGTTTTTCGATTTCTACATCGGTATCGTAAAAATGCTTGTTTAAATGCTTGGCTAATATTTTACCAATGGTGGTTTTGCCCGCACCCATCAAGCCAATAAAGAAAATGTTGTTCACTTCTGCCACAATATTTTTGCCGTTGAATTTTTACGAAAAAAATGCCTATCACAATGAATGATAGGCATTTTAAGGCAAAGTGCGTCTTCTGTCAGTTAAGTTAACTTGATTATTATCTTAGGCCTAAACTTTCATCCATGATTTTAGGTGTGATAAAGATTAATAGCTCTGTTTTGTCGTCCTGTTTGGTTCTGCGTTTGAAGGCGTTTCCAATAATTGGAATGTCACCAAAGAAAGGAACTTTGCTCACGTCATTACGTTCAGTTTGCTCATAAATGCCGCCAAGTACGGCTGTTTCGCCATTAGACACTAAAACTTGTGTGGTGACTTTTTGTGTGTCAATGGATGGTGTTCCAAAGAATACTACACCGACTTTCTCTTTTTTAACTTCTAAATCCATGATGATTTTATCGTCAGGCGTAATCTGTGGTGTAACCTCTAAACTTAGCACCGCTTCTTTGAATGATACGTTGGTAGCACCACTGCTAGAAGCTTGTAAATAAGGTATTTCAGTGCCTTGTGAAATTTTGGCTTTTTGCTGATTGGCGGTGGTAACGCGTGGGCTAGATACAATTTTGCCGCGGTTATCAGTTTCTAATGCAGTCAACTCTAAGTTGAGTAACAAACCAGCTGGTAATCTAAATAAGCTAAAAGCAATACTGCCTGCTGGACTTGCTACTGGTAAGTTTGAATTTAAGCCTCCTGTACTAATAGCACCAGCTGCACCTGTTGAATTTGTGGCAGATGTCGAATCTAAACTCCCGCCAATAGCGATAGAGTTTTGACCGGGCGTTGCTTGATGTTGAATGCCAAATCTGGCGCCCAAGCTTTTGCCAAACTTCTCATCGGCCAGTACCAGTCTTGATTCAATCATGACCTGTTTAACGGGAATGTCAGTTTTATTAATAATGCCTTGAATCTCTTCTAATTTTTTTGCTGTGTCCTGTATAAACAAGGTATTAGTGCGGGGATCCCATACCGCGCTACCGCGTTTAGATAGGATGCTTTTGTTTTGGCCACCGCTACCGCCACTAGATTCGCCGCCGCCAGTTAAAATATTTTTAAATGCCTCGGCTTTTTGATATTTAAGCGTGAATACTTCCGTGCGTAGTGGTTCCAAATCTTCAATTGCTTGACTGGCTTCTAATTGTGATTTTTCTTTGGCAGCGACTTCTTCCGCAGGGGCAACCATAATGACGTTGCCTGTTTTGCGCATACTTAAGCCTTTATTTTTCATGATGATATCCATGGCTTGATCCCATGGCACATCTTTCAATCTTAATGTCAGATTTCCTGTCACTGTGTCGCTGGTAATAATGTTTAAACCTGTGAAATCAGCGATAACTTGTAATACTGAACGCACTTCAATATTTTGAAAGTTAAGCGATAATTTCTCACCCGCATAACCAGGTTTAGATCCCCTGACTAATTTATCCGGATCTTCAATCACTTGACGCACATCGATAATGAATTTCTTGTCTGCTTGATAGGCAGACTGTTCCCAATTGCCTTTTGGCTCGATTGAGATGCGGCCATTTTTACCTTGTTTTATCGTATCAATATATAAAACTGGGGTATTAAAGTTAATCACATTTAATCGACGTTGCAGGTCAGAAGGGACGTCTGTATTGATAAAGTCAACAATGATTAACTTACCTTTTTGCTTGATATTAATACCTGAATTTGCATCCGATAAATCCACAATAATGCGACCTTCACCATTTTTGCCACGTGAAAAGTCTACATTGGTAATTGCGTGTGCTTGATTGGTGGCGCGAGCTTCAGCAAAACGAGTTTCGGTTGTTGTGCTACCTGCACTAGCTTCACTACCTTGTAGTGTGATGATGACATCTTTACCATTTAACACAGTGTTGTAACCTACATTTTTAGTTAGATTCAGTACAACGCGCGTACGGTCTTTAGCCTGTGCAAATGAAACACTTTTTAATGCGCCTTGCTCGTTAGCAATATTGTTTTTATTTAAGCCGTTAGCCGTTTTAGGGAAATCCAGTGCGATTCGTGCAGGGCTATTTAAAGTGAATCCGGCAGGTGGATTGGCAAGCGGTTCTTGCATTTGCAAGCGTATGCTAACGCGACCGCCTGACAGGGCAGAAAAATCAATGTTTTCAATTTTATTGGTGTATAAACTTTCATCATTAGTTGCTGCCACTGCACTATTAATAAAGCTTAGGCCTAAGCTTGAGGATAATAGTAGCGATACTGCAAAAATTTTTGTCATCGTTTTAAACATGTTCATCCCTGTCATTTATTCTTGCAAATTAATACTTGCGGTGCGCTCTGTCCAGTCACCAGTTAGATCATCCTGCACAATTTCTTTGAGAGCAATATCGCTTTCGTTGATGGCAGTCACTAAACCATAGTTAGGCCCTAAATAATTACCCACTTTAACTTGTTGTATCGTGTTGTCGGGTGTTTTAATTAGCGCATAAGTGAGCTTGTTTTTACTCATGGATCCTACATATTTCAAACTTTCTAATGGGTAGGATTCTAGCGCTTCTTTAGGGCGGCTGGTATTTGGCTGCAAAGTGCCGCTTTTGCTGGCGGCTTTGCGCGGCTTAAACGGATCGGCCAAAGTGCCATCAGCATTGTATTGCAGTGGTGAGTAAGGTAAAACTTCTGGTAAAGGTTCTACGCCTTTACTCATGTCATTTGCTGCATTTTGCATAAACTTATCTAAATCATCGCCGTCACTGCCACTACAAGCAACAAGCGCTAAAGTTAATGCCGAAATAGGCAGTAGCTTTAATAGAAGGCCGGGGTTTAATGAAAGGCTTGTGCGGCTCATTTATTTACTCCCCTTCTTCTCAGCGGCTTTTTTGGCTGCGATTTCTGAAGAGTCCAAATAACGATAGGTTTTCGCAATGGCCTCAAGCATCAGTAAGCCATCTTTACTATCTTTATTCAGTGGGGCAATAGCCATATCGTTTAATGTCACAATTCTGGATAGTTTTGAAATATCGGTCGCAAACGCACCAATGTCATGATAACTGCCTTTAATTTTAATTTGAATCGGCATTTCCGCATAGAAGTCTGCGATGCTTTCTTGTCCGGGTTTAAACAGCTCAAATTCCAGACCACGCCCGAGGCCAGCTTGGTTAATGTCGGTTAACAAGCCATCCATTTGCGATTTATCTGGCAATTGCTTAAGCAGTGCTCCAAAGGTTTTTTCAATATCAACCATTTGTTGTTTATACGCATCAATTTTGATGGCTTGGCCTTTTTTAGTCGTAAACACCTGGCGCAGTTCTTGTTCCTTTGCTTCTGCTTGCGTGAACTCATCCATTTCAGGACTCCACAAAAACCAGTAGCCCAGTGCAACTAAAACTAAAAATATAAATCCTAACAACACCAACTTAACGGGCATTGGCAAGCTGCCTGCATTTTTAAGGTCTATATTATTAAAATCATCTAATTTCATGTGGCTTATTTCCCTTTGATTTTATTTTTATTGGGTGCTTCTTCGGCTTTTTGAACCTTAAGAGATACATTTAGCGTAAAGTCGTTTTGCTTGATACCATTTAGAGTCATGGCTTTAATTTCAATGAGATTAGGCGATTCCATCCAGTTCGAGACGCTTAAGTTGCGTACCAAAGTGGCGACGCGCGCATTGGTATCAGCAACACCTTCTAAGGTAATTAGATTACCTTGTTGCTTAATACTTTTTAAATATAAACCTTCAGGTAGTTGTCTTGATAGCTCATCCAGAATCACTACAGATTGGCTGCGATTCGTTTGCAAATTCTCAACGATTTGTTTGCGTTCCAGCACGTTGCTAATTTGGTCTTTCAAATCTTTAATGTCGGCAATTTCTTTATCTAACTGGACAATCGCTTGCTCTAGCCGACCATTTCTTTCAATTTGAGAGTCTTTTTTTGCACTCAGGTATGTCCAGCCCATAAAGACAACGGCACCAGCGACCACAGCGGCCATTAGCGCCATCAATCCAAATTGGCGCTGACGTTCTGCGCGTTTTAGTTGGCGATGTGGTAATAGGTTAATACGCATCATATTAATTTACTCCACGCATTGCTAAGCCACAGGCAATCAATAATGCAGGCGCATCAATTGCTGCTTGCTGCTGCTTCACCTTGGTGGCGAGCGACATGGACTGAAACGGATTTGCCACAATCGTATTCACTTGGGTACGATCCTGCACCATGATGTCTATTGCAGGGATTGCTGCACAGCCGCCTGCCAAGACCAAATGATCAACGCGATTGTATTGAGTGGAGCTGGTAAAAAACTGCAATGCCCTGGCCACTTCAGTAGAAAGTGATTGCATAAAAGGTTGTAATACCTCGTGTTCGTAGCTTTCTGGCAAGCCACCCTTGCGTTTCGCAATTTCGGCTTCTTCAGCAGATAGACCAAAACGACGTTGAATTTCCTGTGTGAGTTGTGTGCCGCCAAAAGCTTGTTCGCGTACATAGATTGACACATTATCATGCAGCACATTGATGTGCATCATGGCTGCGCCAATATCGATAATCATGATTGTTTGGTCTTTACCTTTATTCGGTATTTGATTGGCGACTAAAGTGTAAGCGGCTTCTGTAGCGTAAGTGTCTACATCCATAACAATCACTTTTAAGCCGGCGTCCTCTGCGGCTGCAACGCGGTCTTCGATTTTTTCTTTTCTAGCTGCGGCAATTAATACTTCTACTTCATCTGGGCTATTTGCTGCTGTACCAATGACTTGAAAGTCAATGTTCACTTCTTCTAACGGAAAGGGAATGTATTGATTGGCTTCCGCTTCTACCTGTACTTCCATGTCTTCTTCACGTAAGTCGGCAGACATCATGACTTTTTTAGTGATGACAGCTGCAGAGGGTAATGCGAGTGCGGTACGTTTTTCACGTGAGCCTAAGAGCTTCCAAGCCAATTTCACTGCATCTGAAACTTGTTCTAAACCGGAAATGTTGCCATCCACAATTGCATCTTTGGGAATGGCAGCAATAGAGTAGGCTTCAAGACGATAGGAACCTTTGCCTGTAGACGAGAGTTCTACCATTTTGACAGCCGAAGTACTAATGTCTACACCGATGAGTGGAGGAGTACTTTCATTGAAAAAATCGAATTTCAAATTAGAATTCTCTTTCTATATTCATAGGTTACGCACAATAGTGATAATTTACATTAAATCCTAGCAACAAGTTTACGGCCTGTAAAGTAAATTTTGATTTTAAATTTATTCTAAGCGCACTATTATTAAGCCTGTGCCATTTTTAATACAAGTTTAATAATTAGCCAATTTATGCATGATTAAACCACCCCTAGAATCTTCATTAAAATGCACTTCGGGGTTTTGGTTAATTCCCATTAGCTTATATACTATAAGTTGTAATTTAACTGGTAATGATTCAATTCGTTAAAACATCTTTATGGCTCTAAAAAATATAGCTCCAAAAAAATGGTGGCACTTTTTAATATTATTTATCGTGGTTGGTGGGTTAACAATATCGGCAATGGCAGCGCTTGCCATCACGCTCATTTACCCAACTTTGCCATCTTTAGAAACACTAACAGATTATCGCCCGAAGCTTCCGCTACGTGTCTATACAGCGGATGGTTTTTTAATTAGTGAGTTTGGTGAAGAACGTCGTGCTTTTGTCAGCATTGATAAAGTGCCGAAGAACTTGAAGAATGCAGTATTGGCGATTGAAGACCGACGATTTTATCAACACGGCGGTGTTGATACCAAAGGCGTGCTGCGAGCCATCAAAAATAACATCACAGGCGTCAGCCATGAGGGTGCTAGTACTATCACCATGCAGGTTGCTAAAAACTTTTTTACCACCCCAGGTAAAAAACGCACGATGATCATCAAAATTAAAGAAGCGCTTTTAGCTTTAAAAATTGAGAAAACCTTAACTAAAGATCAAATTTTCGAGCTTTATTTAAATCAAATTTACTTGGGTCAACGTTCATACGGGTTTGCAGCGGCGTCTCAAATGTATTTCGGAAAACCTTTATCCAAGCTGACATTGGCTGAATCCGCATTGCTTGCAGGTTTGCCAAAAGCGCCTTCTGGCTATAATCCATTCATTAACCCTAAGCGTGCAACGGATAGGCAGCATGAGGTTTTACGTGATATGCGTCGATATGATTTTATTGATGAGGCTGACTTTAATGAGGCAATAGAACAGAAGTTAACCTTTAAAGCGTCTAAATTAGCGCGTGATTTAGAGGCTGACTATGTGGCAGAAATTGTGCGGCAAAGTTTGTATGAGCGTTATCAAGATGATATTTATAGCAGTGGTTTGAAGGTGTACACCACCATCAACAAAGCCGATCAAGAGGCTGCAAACGTTGCTATTCTGCAAGGGATTCTGGAGTATCAGCGTCGCAATGGATATCAAAAGGCCGAGAAAACCATTGACTTAAACAAACTGAAATCCACGGATCTAGCCGAAGGCTTGCAAATTGCATTAGAGGATATCGAAGAATACAAAGGTTTTGTGCCAGCGATTGTGACTGAGGTTTCACCGAAGCTGGTAAAGGTATTTAGTAAGAGAGGCGCTAGCCTTGAAATCAGCGGCGAGGGTTTAAGTTTGTTGCAAAAAAACTTGGCTGATAAAGATATTACAAAACATAAAATCAAACCTGGTTCTGTTGTGCGCGTGATTAAAAGCCAGGATAGCTGGCATATTGTGCAACTGCCGGAAGTGGAAGCTGCTTTAGTAGCGCTTGACCCAGAAAATGGTGCGATTACTGCTCTGGTTGGCGGTTTCGATTTTAATAAAAATAAATTTAATCATGTGACGCAAGCATGGCGGCAACCCGGCTCTAGCTTCAAGCCATTTGTTTATTCGGCCGCTTTAGAAAAGGGATTTACACCTGCAACCATTGTAGAAGATACGCCACTTTCAATGTCATCAAGCGAACTGGGCGGTAGCAAAGCTTGGGAGCCTAAAAACTATGATGGCACCTATTCTGGCCCAATGCGTTTGCGCACGGCATTAACCAAATCAAAAAATATGGTGTCAATTCGCGTACTGCAGCAAATTGGGCCGCGATATGCGCAAGACTACATTACAAAATTTGGTTTTTCTCGTAAGGATCATCCTGCCTATTTGACGATGGCATTAGGTGCGGGTACGACAACGCCCTGGAGTATGGCCAATGGCTATGCAGTATTTGCCAATGGTGGATTTCGTATTAAGCCACATCTGATTAGTAAAATAACGGATAGCAAGGGCAAAGTTGTCGAAGAAATACACTATCCACGTGCCAATCAAGATGCACCAAGAGTAATTGACAGTCGAAACGCATTTTTGATGACTTCTATGATGCGCGATGTAGTGCAAAGAGGTACTGCAACAAGAGCCAAACAGCTTGGACGCCAAGATTTGGCAGGTAAAACAGGTACGACGAATGATCAGGTAGATGCATGGTTTGCAGGCTATAACCCTAAACAGGTAGCTGTGGTGTGGATTGGATACGATAAGCCACGCTCGCTAGGCCGCGTTGAAACAGGTGGTAAGGCGGCCTTGCCTATTTGGATTCGTTACATGGACACCGCGCTAAAAGGCGTGCCTGAGAAACCACTGCAAGTGCCTGATGGCGTGATGGTTGTGCGAGTGGATGCAGAAACCGGTGTGCTGGTTGATCAGGATGAAGAGGGAATCGATGAGTATTTTTATCACGAAAATCCACCACCATCAGTAGAAACATTGCTGCCGCCAATGTTAGAGCCTGGAGAGTCAGAGTTCCCTGATAGCCTGATTCAAAATCCGATGCAACCGCAATCTGCGCCAGTAACACCAAGTGCACCGATTACACAAGAACCACAGGATGGATTTTCTGGTGCTGGCACCAATAGGCAGGTTAGTCCTGCTCCAGTAAATGCGACTTCAACAGCTAATGTAAACTCAAATGCAAAACCTACTTCTAAACCTAATGAGGTTGCTAAACCCACAAGAAAACCAGCCAGTAGTACTAATTCGGCTGCAAACATTTTAAATCCATCAGGCTACTAAAAGATTTTTTACATAAATTGCTAGCATATTAAAGACTTATGGCGCGCGAAAATTTAGAACATATGCGGCAATTGATTGCCCAGTCGGCCGCACGCATGATGGCAGAGGATGGTATTTCTGACTTCTCCTATGCCAAGAAAAAAGCAGGCCGACAAGTTGGCGCAACCGACAACAGCGTATTGCCATCCAATGCCGAAATTGAGGCGGAACTCAAACTCTATAACGCACTGTATTTAAGTGATGAGCAGCCAGAGAATCTACGGAACTTGCGTAAAAATGCATTATTTACCATGCAGATGCTGGAAAAATTCAATCCGCATCTAACTGGTAGTGTGCTGGATGGAACAGCCAGCGCAGGTTCTGAAACGCACATTCATTTGTTTGCTGATAGTTTAAAAGAGCTGGAAATGTTCTTGCTTAACTTGGATATTCCATTCGAAACCAATGAAAAATCGTATCGCATCATGAACGATGGCAAACGTGACAAAAAAGGCGATAACCGTAAAAAAGTGCCGCTGTTTACCTTGGAAATGGATACTGGCTTGATTAAACTAAGCGTGTTTGAGGTAGATGATATGCGTGTTTCGACTAAGCGTGCGGCAGATGGTGTAAATGCGGAGCGGGCGGATATTGAGAGTGTTAAAGAGTTGTTGAATCAAGTTTAATTGTTATTAGGTGTTCATTCTCAAATAATTGATTTGAAAACTATGATTGCAAATAACCGCATAGATGAGGTTTAGCGCGAATTCTTCTCATGATGGACAACGTGCTCGAAAGTTAGATTCGGCTTGGCGAGAGCAGTTCGTAAAAAAGACGGATTTAGATTTACCTCAGAAAGTCTCGAGCGCAGGAACCATCGGAACTCGAGCCGGCTACCACTTTCAATACCAAAATGTGAATGATTGGAAACGTGTAACGCTGAATCTGGCTTCAAGTGCGCTAGAAAGTATAAGCCAACTTCATGATTTGCCTTGGATTGATGTTCAAAGAAGTTCTCCACTACATAGAGTAGTTCACCGCACTAAACTATTTCATCAAGCTCTTCCATCACTTCCCGGACGACAGCTGAAGCTGCATTTCTCCTGGCTCAACTCGTCCGCTTGGTAGAGCCCAGATTGCATCGTCCTCCACTCGATGAAGCAAGACTAAATCATCTTGTAAGATGATTGCTGCGGCTCGAAGATTGAATCGTTGTTCGGCTATGTTGAAGGAAATCATTTGTATTAACGTGAAATATACATCAAAAATTCTTTACTATTAACCATCTTGCGGCATCCATCGCATAGTAAGTCAAAATCCCATCCGCACCAGCGCGTTTAAACGCTAATAAGCTTTCCATCACGCAAGCTTTTTCATCTAACCAACCATTTTGTGATGCTGCTTTAAGCATGGCGTATTCGCCGCTCACTTGATAAGCAAATGTCGGTACGCCGAACTCATCTTTTACGCGGCGCACGATGTCTAAGTAAGGCAAACCTGGTTTGACCATCACCATATCTGCACCTTCAGCAATATCCAGCGCAACTTCCTGCATGGCTTCGTCTGAGTTTGCTGGATCCATTTGGTAGGTATATTTGTTGCCAGTGCCTAAATTGCCAGCCGAGCCGACTGCGTCGCGGAAAGGCCCATAAAAGGCGGAGGCGTATTTGGCAGAATATGCCATGATTTTAGTGTGGATATTGTGCGTACTTTCGAGTGCCTCGCGGATTTGTCCAACGCGGCCATCCATCATATCGCTGGGGGCAACAATATCTGCGCCTGCTTGTGCATGTGAAATGGCTTGTTTCACCAAAACTTCTATCGTTTCATCGTTAAGTACGTAGCCAGTGTCATCAATCAAGCCATCTTGACCATGTGTAGTGTAAGGGTCTAAAGCCACGTCTGTCATAACGCCCAATTGTGGGTAAGCAGTTTTGAGTGCTTTTACGGTGCGTTGAACCAAGCCATTTGCGTTAAATGCTTCGGCTGCATCCAGACTTTTAAATTTGCTATCAACCACTGGAAAGAGGGCCAGCAATGGAATGCCGAGCGCGACGCATTCACCGGCGGTTTTCAATAGTAAATCAATACTTTGACGTTTTACGCCGGGCATTGAAGCCACTTCTTCCACGCGATTTTCACCATCCAGTACAAACACTGGGTAGATTAAATCATTGGTTGTGAGTACATTTTCGCGCATCAAACGGCGTGAAAATTCATCTTTACGCATACGACGCGGGCGGGAATAAGGGTAGCTCATTTTTTCAATCCTTTTACTGTAGATTCATGCTTAAGTAATTTACTCTTAAGCAAATACCTTTGCTAATTCAGCGCCCGGGTCGTCTTGACGCATAAACGCTTCGCCAACCAGGAAAGTATGCACGTTATTTTTACGCATTAGCGCAACATCATCGCTGGTAAAAATACCTGACTCGGTGACAACTATTTTATCTGTTGGGATACGCGTTAATAATTCCAGCGTGGTATTTAAAGTCACATCAAACGTGCGTAGATTGCGGTTGTTAATACCTAATAATGGTGTATTTAATTGCAGTGCCAAATCCAACTCTTCGCCATTGTGCACTTCTACCAGAACTGCCATGCCTAGACTATGCGCTATCTGCTCCAGTTCGCGCATTTTGGCTAAATCAATCGCCGCGGCAATCAGTAAAATGCAATCCGCGCCCATGGCGCGCGCTTCGTACACTTGATACGCGTCAATCATAAAATCTTTACGCAATACAGGCAGCTTACAAGCGGCACGTGCCTGTTTTAAGTATTCTGGCGAACCTTGAAAATAGTCAATGTCAGTGAGTACTGACAAACAGGCTGCGCCGCCTTGCTCGTAACTTTTGGCGATTTCTGCAGGGTTGAAATCTGCGCGTATCACGCCTTTTGAAGGGCTGGCTTTTTTAATTTCTGCAATGACGGCTGATTGGCGATTAGCGATTTTTGCACGAATACTCGCCACAAAGTCGCGCGCAGGTGATGCGTTCAATGCTTCCTCCTGTACGGTTGAAAGTGGCTTAAGGTTTTTTGCCGTTGCGACTTCGTCGACTTTTGTAGCGATAATTTTATTAAGGATATCTGACATGATTAATGCGTCTTTTTGTAAGTTACTTTAGTTAAGTTAAACTATTGATAAGTTTGACCATTATGCTGCAGCCAGCCAGCGGCATGACTACCTTGTGGATCGTGATGCGTCCAGTGCAGTACACCGCCTTTTTTGTTCCATTCATATTCGCCATAAAAACTGACCACATCGCCCGCGTTCAAATTTTCGACACGCTTAGCCAAGTCAATATTATGTGCCACCAGCAAGCTGATGCCATTATCCAGCTTTAAGATAAAGCGCTGATGGCGTGGTGGATTAGTATCATCTTCAAGCACCTTAACGACTTTTCCGCTGGCTTCAACCTGCAGGTTGCTGGACTGATTTTCAAATGCCTTACGAATAACTTGTTCGCCGCCGTTGGCAAGGCCTTGCTGTACATACTGACTGGCCCTGTCAGATATTAGTTCGCTATCAACGCCAGTGCTATGGGAGTGATAAACGGTATAGCCTACCGCGATGGCGATGATTAGCAAGAGTCGCATCATAGACTATTACTTAACACTTTTAATTGCTCAAGTTTTTTCAGGGCGGCACCTGAATCAATTGACAGCGCTGCCATCGTGATGCCTTCTTGGTGACTGTCTGCAATGCCTGCCACATAAATCGCAGCGCCTGCATTCAGCAATACGATATCCCGCGCCGGGCCAGTCTTACCACTTAATACATCCAGCACCATGACCTTGGATTCCTCAGCATTTTCGACATGGATAGCGTTGTGCTCATGCAACGGCATGCCAAATTGCTTTGGGTTGATGACATACTCGCGCACTTCACCGTCTTTCAGTTCTGCGACATAAGTGTCACCACTAAAGGATATTTCATCCATTTCGTCAGCGCTGTGTACGATCATGACGTGATTGCTACCTAGTCTGTGTAAGGCATGTGCCAGCAACGGCACCAGATCGCGATGGAATACGCCCATCACTTGCCGTTTAGCGCCAGCCGGGTTAGTAAGTGGACCCAAAAGATTAAATAATGTACGCACGCCTAACTCGCGACGAACCGGACCAGCGTGCTTCATTGCCGCGTGGTGATTTGGCGCGAACATAAAGCCTATGCCGACATCATCAATACAACGCGCTACCTGTTCGGGTTGCAGCTGGATGTTGACACCCAGTGCCTCCAGCACATCTGCACTGCCGGTTTTGGAAGACGCGGCACGGTTGCCGTGCTTGGCTATTCTTGCTTGAGCACCTGCCGCCACAAATGCGGAGCAGGTGGATACGTTAAATGCCTTATTGGCTGCTCCGCCAGTACCGCAGGTATCAACCAAATTGACGCTATCCTGCACGCTGACTTTGGATACGAGTTCACGCATCACTTGTGCGGCGGCGGCGATCTCGTCTACTGTTTCAACTTTTACGCGCAAACCTATTAATAAGCCAGCAATCTGCGCAGGCGTAAAGTCGCCACGCATTACCTGACGCATCAGCGATAGCATTTCCTCGTGCGTAAAGTTCTCGTGTTGTATCAGCTTCTGCAGGGCAGCTTTAATCGACATGTCCATTAATATGCTTTCAAAAAGTTATTTAATAGATCATGACCATGTTCGGTGAGAATGGACTCTGGGTGAAACTGCACGCCTTCAATGGGCAACGTTTTATGGCGAACCCCCATAATCTCACCATCTTCAGTCCAGGCGGTAATTTCTAAGCAATCTGGCAAGGTTTCACGCTCAATAACTAATGAGTGATACCGCGTTGCGGTAAATGGATTGGGCAAGTCTTTAAATACGCCAATATTGTGATGATGAACAAGTGATGTTTTGCCGTGCATGAGTTGTTTAGCATGCACAATCTTGCCGCCAAATGCCTGACCAATGCTTTGATGGCCTAAACATACGCCTAATAAAGGAATTTTGCCTGCAAACGCATTAATCAATGGCACGCTAATACCCGCTTCATTTGGCGTGCATGGCCCGGGGGAGATGACGATTTTTTCAGGCTTTAATTCAGCCACTTTGGCTAAATCAATTTCATCGTTACGATACACTTGTACGTCTTGCCCCAGCTCGCCCAAATACTGCACCAAGTTGTAGGTGAAAGAATCGTAGTTATCAATCATGAGTAACATATTTGCTCTTTAATTTTATTCAATTTAATTTAAGGTTAAATACTGCGTAATGTTTGTTATTGCTTATGTTCATCAAAGATGTTTATCTGGCTTCAACCATTCTTTCAAATTCTGCAGAATCAATCGGCTTGCTGAAATAATAACCCTGAAAGAAATCGCAACCGAATTCTTTTAACATTTCAAACTGTTCTAACTGCTCAACGCCTTCTGCCACAATATTGCATTGAATAGTCTTGCCGATGGCCAATATCATTTGAATAATCGCAGCGTCATTCGAATCAGTTAATACATCGTTGACGAATGATTGGTCGATTTTAATCTGTGTTACCGGCAGCTTTTTAAGATAAACCAAGGATGAGTTACCCATGCCGAAATCATCCAGGGCAATTCTTATCCCAATATCTTTTAAAATATTCATCTTATTAATCACGTCATCAATATTGTCGATGACGGCTGTTTCGGTTAACTCCAACTTAAGAAAATCAGGATTAATGCCTGTGTGGGCGATAATATCTTGCAACTCTTGTATGAAGTGAATATATAAGAACTGTTTGGCGCTGATATTCACCGAAATTTTGATTTTACTTAATTTGGGCGAGTTTTCCCATTTTTTAAGTTGTTGGCATGCTTGCAGTAACACCCAATAGCCAATTTTAATAATCTGGTTATTTCTTTCGGCTATTGGGATGAATTCCGCTGGAGTAATATTGCCAAGTATAGGATGCATCCATCTGAGTAAAACCTCAGCAGCGATAATATGTTGATTCGCATCAACCATACATTGATAATGAATATAGAATTCGTTTTCTTTTAATGCTTCGTGCAATGATGATTCAATTATCAGATTTCTTTGAAGGTGATCCTGGGTGATTTGATCATAAAATCGATAGGTATTCCGACCTGCTGCTTTGGATTGATACATTGCCGTATCAGCATGCCTTAAATGGTCTTCAAAGCTGAATTCGTCACTATTGAAGAGTGTTAATCCTAAGCTTGCTGTGGTATTAAACTCGAACATTTCAAGTTGATAGTTCTTATTTAGTTCTAGCAAGAGTTTTTGCGCGACCTCATTTGCTTGCATGTACGCAATGTTTTCATCAGTGTCTAGGTTCTCGATGATGATGATAAACTCATCACCACTTAAGCGTGCCACTGTGTCACCTTCTCTAATGGTCTGCTGAATGCGATTGGCAACTTCGATGAGTAAATGGTCGCCAGCATCATGGCCTTTGGTATCGTTCAGCAATTTAAAGTGATCGAGATCAATAAAAATAAGCGCACAAAACGTTCTAGCCCGCTTACTGGTGACAGCCGCGCGTTGAAAACGATCTATTAGCAGACGTCTATTCGGTAAACCTGTTAATGCATCGTAATAAGCAAAATTTTCGATTTCGCGCTGCGCTTTTCTTTGCAGCGATATATCGCGTATGAAGCCTGTTACTAAAGTCTGGCCATTATTCTTCAAAGAAGCGAGCGAAAGTTCTACTGGAAACTCAGAGCCATCAGCACGCATTGCGCTCAATTCCACACGTCTATCAAATATATTCTTTTGACCAGTTAACACAAACTGCTGATGCTTTTTGCTATGTGCTTGACGTAATGCGGGCGGAACCATGACCTCTGCCAGCGATTTCCCGATTACTTGTTGTTTCGTATAGCCAAAAATGCGTTCTGCCGCAGGGTTAAATTCAGTTAGCGCACCTTTTTCGTCAATGGTGACAATGCCATCTAAAGCGCCGTTAATCACGGCACGCAGCTGTATGTCATTATTCCGCAGCGCACTTTCCGCTAAATTGCGTTCTGATTGCAATACAGAAATCAGCAGCATCATTACCACTAAAGTAATCATGAACATCCATAACGTGAATAATCCCTGATCTATATAGGCACTGTAAAAAGCACCGTAGCCTTGCGAAGTTGACCATACGGCGATACCGGATAAGGTAATCACAACAAACGAGCCACCAACAATACCAAAGTTCATGGATGCCCAAATGAGAACCGGTAAGATTAGAAGTAATGACAGCATGAATTTTCTATTCAGACTTGGCACCAATGCTGCAAGCATAAATTCGCACAGCGCAAATATAATTAGCCACGCTATAAATTGATAAACTTGTTTTGCATTAACGCGCAAACTGGCTTTATGGATATTAAGAACCAGTGGCAAGGCAAGTAGCACGCCCACAGTGTCACCTACCCACCAAAAAGACCATGTGCTTCTTAAGTTATCTGCCGAGATTAAATCGCTGATATATAAAAAAAATGTTCCGCCTGTAGCGGATATCAACATGCCCAATGCGGAAGCAGTAATGATGAGAGCGATATCTCTTTGCCTGGTTAAACTGCGATTGAACTGAAATTGATTGAGTAAATATGCCGTTGCTAATGGTGCGAGCGTATTGGTGCAGGCAACGGCAAGTGCTGATATAAACGGCACGCCGAGTGATACTTCTATAAAGGTGGCTGCGCTAAAAATAGCGGGCAAGCTGAGGTAGCCCCAGCGCATAATCGCACCTGCAGCGATGCCCGTTGGCAGCCAAATGGGGGTGATGATTGATTCTTTGTACGGTACCATCAGTCCGAGTTTAGCCGTCACATAGTAGGCTAATGCTACCAGCACAAATTTGGCGATAACTGAATTGATATGTGTGAACATACTTATACCTTGACGTTCATTCTCTCCGACACGCCTTAATTAAGATCAAGTCCTGCTTGTACCAATTCTGCCGCACGTAACACAGCCCGTGCTTTATTTTGCGTTTCAGTCCATTCGCTTTGCGGTACAGAATCTGCCACGATACCTGCACCTGCCTGCACATATAACCTATTATTTTTAATGACACCTGTTCTAATGCCAATGGCAACATCCATGTCGCCATTAAAACCCAAATAGCCCACAGCACCTGCATAAATGCCGCGTTTACTTGGCTCTAGTTCATCAATAATTTCCATTGCCCGTACTTTTGGTGCGCCAGAAACTGTGCCGGCCGGAAACGTGGCTTTAATTACATCAATTGCATCCATGCCCGGTTTCAGCTGGCCTTCTACGTTGCTGACAATATGCATGACGTGTGAGTAACGCTCGATCATCATATTGTCTGTCACTTTAACTGAACCCGTGATTGCAACGCGGCCAACATCATTACGGCCCAAATCCATTAACTGGACATGCTCTGCACGCTCTTTTGGATCCGCTAACAGTTCTACTGATAATGCTAAATCCTGTTCGCGCGTTGCACCGCGCGGGCGCGTTCCTGCAATTGGGCGCGAGGTGACGACCCCATTATCTAAACGCACTAGAATTTCAGGCGAGGCACCCACCACATGATGATTGCCCATATCATAATAAAACATATAAGGTGATGGGTTTAAGCTGCGCAAGGCGCGATAAAGCGATAACGGCGGTGCAGTGAATTCCTGTGACATGCGCTGGCTTAACACCACTTGCATAATGTCACCATCGATAATATAACTTTGTGCTTTTTTAACCGCAGCTTTAAAGTTTTCTTCGCCAAATTCAGAAGTTGCTTGTGTGCTAGTGCTAGCACTGGCAGTTGGAATATCCGCCGTTTTACGCAGCATTTGTATCAGCTCGCTTAAACGATTACGCGCTTTTTCATATGCATTGGCATCAGTGGGATTGGCGTACACAATAAAATACAGTTTGCCGCTTAAGTTATCCACCACCGCGATTTCTTCAGAAACCATCAGTAACACATCAGGTGTACCAATTGCATCGGGTTTAGATGTCTTGGCCAAGCGTTTTTCAATATAGCGAATAGTTTCATAACCGAAATAACCCGCTAAGCCACCTGTAAAACGCGGTAATCCTGCATAAGGCGGCGTTTTAAATCGTGCTTGGAAAGATTTGACAAAATCGAGCGGATTCACATTTTCGTGCGATTCTACAACGGCATTATTCTCAATCACTTGCACATCAAAACCATGCGCTTCAATACGTATTTTGGCTGGTAAGCCAATAATTGAATAGCGGCCAAAGCGTTCACCGCCTTGCACACTTTCTAATAAATAAGAAAATGGCTGATTGGCTAGTTTGAGATAAAGTGAAAGTGGTGTATCAAGATCCGCAAATGTTTCCAGAACAAGTGGAATGCGGTTATAACCTTGCGCGGCAAGCGCGTTGAATTCGGCTTGGTTAATGGTCGTTACTGCAGGCGTAATCATATGTCTTCCTAATCATTTTTCTACTGTTTTTATAGCGTTAAGTTAATGCGTAACGCAATGTCATTATTGTGGCGAATCCAGGCGGAAGCTCGATTTCAATCTAGCGTTTCGCCAATTATTCGCTTCGCCAATAAGGGCGCCAATAGTGAAAATGATTGTTTCGAAAAGTCATATTTATTAATTCATTAAAATTTTAGTTAACCCGCTTAAATCGTCAATTATTGCATCTACCATCGTTACCTCAATCGGTATGCCTTGATTGTAACCGTAAGACATGGTAACAATCGGACACCCCGCGGCTCGTGCTGCCGCAATATCAGTGTTTGAATCACCTACTAATAAAGCGTTTGTTGTTAATACACCCAATTTTGCACAAATATATTGCAGTTGCATAGGGTCTGGCTTCTTTTTTGGCAAACTATCACCAGAAACAACCAATTCAAAAAAATCGATTAATCCGCTTGCCTGTAATAAAGGCAGCGTAAATCTTTCCGGTTTGTTGGTCACGCAGGCCATCTTAAAATCTTTGGACTTAACCGCTCGCAGGCCAGAAATGACGCCATGGTATGGCAAACTTTTTGTGACATTGTTGGCATAATGTACAAAAAAAAGCCGCTTGTGCTTGCTCTAGTAATGTTGCATCAGATTCATCATGTAAATTATCTGTTAAACAACGCTTAATCAGTGCATCTACACCTGCGCCAATGTAGTCAGTTATTCGGCTGATGGGTAATTTATTTAAGCCCAAATCAGTCAGTGCCAAGTTCATAGCTTCTGCAATTTGCGGCGCGGTATCGATCAGCGTACCGTCAAGGTCAAACATCACCAGCTTGACCTTGAATTGCTTATCCGCCGTTTTTTGCAAATGTATTACTTTAAGCTAGAAAATTAAACGGTCGCTAAAGCCGCACGCATTTCGCCTACGATCGTGTTGTAACGATTTTTGTCAGAGTCCAATGGTTTGCTGAAAATGGCAGAGCCTGCAACAAATGTATCAGCGCCTGCGCGTGCAATTTCTGCAATATTTTGAGCGTTTACGCCGCCGTCCACTTCTAACCAGATTTCACGGCCTGTTTGTGCGGTGTAAGCATCGATTTTTGCACGTGCTAAACGTAGTTTGTTTAAGGTTTCCGGAATGAATTTCTGGCCGCCAAAACCAGGGTTAACCGACATTAATAACACCATATCGACTTTATCCAATACATGGTCTAAATAATGCAGCGGTGTTGCCGGATTGAATACCAAGCCAGATTTACAGCCTAAATCGCGAATCATCGCTAGTGAGCGGTCGATATGTTTAGAGGCTTCCGGATGGAATGTAATAATGTTCGCGCCTGCTTTGGCAAAGTCTGGAATGATACGATCCACTGGCTCTACCATTAAATGTACATCAATAATACCGCCAACGCGCGCTGCAGTTTCACGAATCGCTTCGCACACCAATGGCCCGATGGTTAAGTTTGGCACATAGTGATTATCCATGACATCAAAGTGCACTAAGTCTGTGCCCGATGTAATCACATCGTCGATTTCCTGACCAAGCTTGGCAAAGTTAGCGGATAAAATACTTGGGGCGATTCTAAAAGTTTTACTCATGGCTATAATTTCCTAACAAGTCATCTAAATTAATGGCTAAAGCGTTATTTTAACGCCATTTTACGCTTTTAAGAAATGCGCTTTTCTTTAAGATAACTTGCTTAACATAAGCTGATACTTCAAAATTACATAATGCAGCTTTATACAATTGGTGTTAACCACACCACTGCCCCTATTTCCATTCGTGAGCATGTCGCGTTTAATCCAGATGTTTTGCGTCATGCACTCAGCGATTTAACCGCGCAGAACGTGGCTGAGGCGGCGATTTTGTCTACTTGTAACCGCACGGAAATCTACGTGCAGACCAACACGCCAGAACCAATCGTCAATTGGTTGGCCAATTATCATCGTTTAGATTTCAATAATATTCAGCCCTATACTTATACCTTGAGCAATCAGGAAGCGGTAAAACATGCGTTTCGCGTGGCATCTGGTTTAGATAGCATGGTGTTAGGCGAGCCGCAAATTCTGGGGCAGTTCAAGCAATCCGTTAAAATCGCGCAAGATGCCGGTACTTTAGGAACGCTTTTACATAAATTGTTTCAGCGCACATTTGAAGTCGCCAAAGAGGTGCGCACCAATACTGACATCGGTGGCAGTTCCATTTCAATGGCAGCCGCTACGATTAAGCTAGCACAGCGAATATTTGGTGACATCAGCCAGCAGAAAATATTGTTTATTGGTGCTGGCGAGATGATAGAGCTGTGCGCAGATCATTTTGCCGCGCAAAAGCCAAAATCCATGACCATTGCGAATCGCACGATTGAGCGCGGCTTGCAACTGGCCAATAAAGTTGGTGGTCATGCGATTCTGCTAAATGATTTGCCGGGGTATTTTTCTGAATTCGATATTGTCATTACCAGTACCGCCAGCCAATTGCCGATTGTGGGCTTGGGTATGGTAGAGCGTGCAATTAAAACACGCCGTCATCGCCCGATGTTTATGGTGGATTTAGCTGTTCCACGTGATATTGAGCCGGAAGTCGCACAGTTGGACGATGTTTTTTTGTATACCGTGGATGATTTGGCACAAGTGGTGGCGGATGGCATGGAAAATCGTCAGGAAGCAGCGGTTAATGCGGAATTAATCGTAGCCGCGCGCGTTGAAGGCTTTATGCAATGGTTTAAAAAACGTGATGCGGTTCCGACCATTAAAGCCTTGCGCGACCAAGCCGAAGCAGTACGAAAGACTGAACTGGGGAAAGCACTTAAGCTGATTCAAAAGGGGGAAAGTGCCGAGGTTGTTTTGGAGGCGCTCAGTAATGCCTTAACCAATAAATTTTTGCACGCCCCTAGTCATTTACTCAATCAAACGCACGGCGATGAACACGCAAGGATTGAACAAATCGTCCGCCAGCTTTACCAAATTAAACACTAAAAGAAGTATTGAATGAAACCCGGTATATTATGAAACCTAGCATGATTAGAAAGCTCGCCACTTTAAGCGAGCGTTTAGAAGAAATAAACCGCCTGATGAGTAGTGAGGGCGTGACCAATAATATGGATGCCTACAGAAAGCTTACGCAGGAGCACGCGGAGATTACACCGATTGTTGAGCAGTATCACGCATTTGAACAGGCTGAGGCAGATATTGCCGAAGCACAGCAAATGTTAAGTGATCCTGATATGAAGGAGTTTGCCCAAGAAGAAATCGATGCAGGCAAAATCAAGCTGGAAACGGTTGAAATGGAATTGCAGAAACTATTGCTGCCTAAAGACCCCAATGACGACAAAAATATCTTCCTGGAGATCCGTGCAGGCACTGGCGGCGATGAATCTGGTTTGTTTGCAGGCGATTTATACCGTATGTATTCGCGCTACGCAGAACGTCAAAAGTGGCGCGTGGAAATCATGTCTGCCAACGAAGGTGAGATGGGCGGCTACAAGGAAATCATCGCTAAAATTGAAGGTTACGGTGCGTATTCTAAATTGAAATTCGAAAGTGGCGGTCACCGCGTACAACGTGTGCCTGACACTGAAACGCAAGGTCGTATCCATACATCCGCTTGCACAGTTGCTGTTCTGCCAGAAGCTGACGAAATTGATGATGTGGTCATTAATCCAGCCGATATTCGTATCGATACTTATCGGGCATCAGGTGCTGGTGGGCAACATATTAATAAAACCGATTCTGCTGTGCGTATTACGCATAATCCAACAGGTATTGTGGTGGAATGTCAGGAAGGTCGTAGCCAGCATGCGAATAAAGCTCAGGCGATGGCTGTACTTGCTGCACGCATTAAATCTAAACAAGTGGATGCGCAAAATAGTGCAATCGCTAGTGAGCGTAAAAGCCTAATTGGCTCTGGCGATAGAAGTGAGCGCATTCGTACCTACAACTATCCGCAAGGCCGCATCACCGATCATCGCATCAACTTAACGTTGTATAAGATTGATGCGATTACCGAAGGTGATATGGATGAGTTGATTAGTGCGTTATCTGCAGAACATCAGGCAGATTTGCTGGCGAGCTTGGGTGAAGATAATTAACTTAAATCATCAGAAGACTATTTAAATCATGGCTGTTAAATCTCATGTAGATGCAAATTATCGTTTTATTGCGGCATATCAAGAAATCAATGTTCGTATCGCACAACGTCAACAAGCACTGACCTTATATGTTATGTTAACGGTCAGTTTGCTGGCAGCAATTGTTGCATTAAAACCCTCTGCAGGCAGCAACACACTGCCAATTGAATGGCTAGTTTTAGGATTTTCAGTCGCGTCTATTTGCTTGGTTTTTCTGAATGTAATGGCTGAGCGGGCAATTGCAAATCTTCGGCGTTTTCTCTATGAGCTGGAAAAACTGGATAGCGCAAATGAAAGCTTACCTAGCTATCATGCAGATCCAGAATGGACGCTTGTCGCCAACAAAGCCAGACGATTCCATTTGTTTGCCGCTGCCGTGTTAGTGGCTGGGGGAAACGCAATTGGTATGGGAGCAACTATTGCTATCTATCCAGAACGAATTGCCGCCTATCCGGTGATCATTTGGGTTAATTTAAGTGTTGCTTTGATTTCCATTATCGCTTTACTTATTATCCCTAGATGGAGCTTTAGAACTACATAAACTTAATGCACAGTTACAGTGATTTTTTAAGTTTTCTATTCTTTAATATCCAGCTCCTGAATCTTCCGCGTTAGAGTGTTGCGCCCCATACCAAGTTGATTGGCCGCTTCAATACGACGGCCATCGGTATGTTGCAGGGCTTTAATAATCATCACGCGCTCAAAATCTTTGGTGCGCGCTTCCAGTACATTTTGCTCGCCACGATTCAATGCGTCAGATACCTCTTGCGCCAAGGCTTCTTGCCATGAGCTCGCACTGATGGTTTTGCTGGTGTCCTCTTTTAATTCTGGCGGTAAATCTACAACGTCCACGCTTTGACCCGGCGCCATCACGGTTAACCAGTGGCATACATTTTCCAGTTGGCGAACGTTGCCGCTCCAGTTAACTGCGGTTAGATAGCGCAGCGCAGCGGCCGATAGCTGTTTCGGCTCTACACCCAGCTGAATCGCACTTTGCGTTAAAAAATGTTTTGTCAAATGTGGTATATCTTCGCGACGTTCGCGCAGTGGTGGGAGCCGCAAGCGAATGACATTTAAACGGTGGAATAAGTCTTCGCGGAACAAGCCTAGCTTCACACGCTCTTCTAAATCCTGATGGGTAGCGGCAATCACGCGCACGTTGACTTTGATTGGTTGGTGGCCGCCCACCCGATAAAATTGGCCGTCACTTAACACGCGCAATAGACGAGTTTGTAAATCGGCTGGCATATCGCCAATCTCGTCTAAAAATAATGTACCGTTATCCGCTTGCTCAAAACGTCCACGGCGCGAGGCTGCTGCGCCTGTGAATGCGCCACGTTCATGGCCGAATAATTCAGACTCTAATAAGTCTTTTGGAATTGCTGCGGTATTAATGGCGATAAATGGTTTTTCTGCACGCGGACTGTGTTTGTGCAATGCGCTGGCGACCAACTCTTTACCACTGCCCGATTCACCATTGATTAACACTGTTGCGTGTGAGCGACTTAACCTGCCAATGGCCCGAAAAACCTCTTGCATGGCTGGTGCTTGACCAATGATTTCAGGTGTTTCTTCCAAAGCTACCGTTTCAACGGCTTGGCGCATGCTTTCTTCTACTGCGCGCTTAATCACGTCAATGGCTTGATCGACATCGAAAGGTTTGGCTAGATATTCAAATGCACCGCCTTGAAAAGCTGCTACTGCGCTCTCTAAGTCAGAATAGGCTGTCATGATGATGACTGGAATTTCAGGATAACGCTGTTTGATCTCACTTAAAAAATCCAAGCCAGAACCGTTTGGCATGCGGATATCACTGACCACAACTTGTGGCTGTTCGCGGTTTAAAGCGTTAAGTGCTTCGGCGACAGAAGAAAAAGTTTTGAACTCTAAATCTGTACGTGCTAAGGCTTTTTCGAACACCCAGCGAATCGATTTATCATCGTCTAAAATCCAAATTGGTTTCATATTTCTCTCATAAAATTGTTTAACTCTTTTACTTTAGGCCTTATTCAATCAATGATCACTGCACAATATTGGCATATTTCATTGCCGATGTTTCAACGGGCAGTAATATCGTAAAGCAGGTTTTACCAGGCTGACTTTCGCAATCAATCATGCCATGGTGTTGTGTCACAAAAGTCTGTGCCAGAGCAAGCCCCAAACCGCTTCCACCTTCACGCCCAGTCACCAGCGGATAAAAAATCTTATCCTTTATATCGGCAGAGATGCCGGGTCCATTATCAATAATTTGTAATTTGATTGCGACTCGATAACGTTTTTTTGCTAAGGTCACTTGGCGTTCGGCACGTGTTTTTAAAACTATCTCGGCATCGCTTGTGCCATTAGATTGCATCGCCTGTACGGCATTGCGTGCAATATTCAACACAGCTTGAATCAGTTTTTCGCGATCACCAATCAAATCGGGCAAACTGGTATCATAATCGCGGCGCACTTTGATGTTGTTGGGTGATTCTGCCAACAATAAGCTACGCACGCGTTCTAATACTTCATGAATATTGGTTGGCTCATATTTGGGTACACGATGCGGCACCAGCAATCTGTCCATCAAGCTTTGCAGTCTATCCGCTTCTTTGATAATGACCTGCGTATATTCGCGCAAACTTGGGTTAGGTAACTCATGTTCCAACAATTGCGCTGCACCGCGTAAACCACCAAGCGGGTTACGGATTTCATGTGCTAAATTACGTAATAATTCAGAGTTGGCTTGTTGCTGAATCAGCATACGCTCTTCACGCGCTATGCGTAATTGCTGATCCATCTGCTGGAATTCTAGTAACAGACTTGCTTGGCTCATTTCAACTGGTGTTACCGTGCAGGTGACTGCAAATGATTGTTGGCGCACGGTGGTAATGGCAAACTCATGTTCGCGATAAGGGCTATCATTTTTAACCGCATTATCAATGGCCAACTGTAATATTTCGCAATGCAAAAATACTTCTGAAATATAACTGCCGGATATTTGCGTTGCGCTTAAGGCAAATAAAATTTCAGTGCTGGGATTTGCATAGACCACTTGATGTGATTGATTCAGCAGTATCACCGCAGTGGCGAGGTGTTCTAAACCAGAAAAGCCTGAGGGAATATTCTGAACCATGAGTTAAATACTACAGCAATTAAATAATTGCTTGTATATAAGCAAGAGCTAAGCCAGCTTTAAATACGTTTTAAAAAAATTAATTAATGGCGTTAATTTCTTTGGTCAGTAACTCAATGTTGCGTTGATGAACATCAACATCGTCTTTTAAAGCTTTCATTTTTTCTTCGAATTTCGCAACGTTGCGGAAGGTTTTGCCATTGGCAGCTTTGTAAACTTCGGGTTTGGATTCACCTTCAGCATATGCCTCTTTCGCCTTGGCAAGAGCCTGTTTTTCAGCCTCAAGCTCAGCTTGTAAAATATCTTTACGTTTGCCGTCACGCTGATTTTGTGTGCCTGCATCTACTTTAGGGAAGTTTGCGGGAGTTGCTGTCTTTGCTTGCGGAGCGCGGTTTGTCGAGCGGTTAGCTTCGCTACCACCACTGCCAAAATTAGTGTCCACAGGCTCTAAATCTAGTTTCTTGGCGCCTTTGAGTTTTACGTTTGAATACGTAACACGACCTTCAGAATCTACATGTTTATAGATTTCAGCATGCACTAAATTAGGCACGATTAATGTCGATAAAATAATGCTTAAAAGTGATAGTTGTTTATTCATGGCAATAGTTTAGATGAGACTGTTGTAGTTAGCAACGAGCTATTTGTGATTGTGGTTGACTGTGGTTTTTTGTGAGGTATGGCCACTGTAAATTGTGATTGCGGTTAAAAAATAATAAAGGGCGACCGAAGTCGCCCTTTATTGGTGCATGCATTAATTAACAGCTATGTTGGATTAACAACTGTAGTACAGATCAAACTCAACTGGATGTGGAGTTTGGCGTAATTTAGTCACTTCTTCCATTTTTAATGCAATGTAAGAGTCGATCCAATCCTCAGAGAACACGCCACCACGAGTTAAGAACTCGCGATCTTTATCCAAATACTCTAACGCTTGCTCCAGTGAAGTGCAGACTGTTGGGATTAATGCATCTTCTTCTGGAGGTAGATGGTACAAATCTTTAGTTGCTGGCTCACCTGGGTGAATTTTGTTTTGTACGCCATCAAGACCTGCCATTAGCAATGCAGAGAATGCCAGGT
>Ga0160182_107224_pt1 | contig 29098 bp, 24 predicted proteins | sample met14sa_FD_108561 | JGI IMG/M metagenome (GOLD analysis project Ga0160182, IMG submission 108561) | Synthetic bacterial communities of pure cultures from sediment of Lake Washington, USA, under high oxygen condition - MT... | ecosystem: Engineered > Modeled > Simulated communities (microbial... >... | reverse complement strand
CTCATGCTTATCTTATCCTTAATCTAATCAAGAAATTATTTAATCAAACATCTAACTTAATTGTTAGTACTGTAGAGATGTAAAAGCCTATGGAACATAACGTAACCCTCATTACTACTATTGCTGCTGGATTTGGCCTTGCTTTGATTTTTGGCTTTATTGCAGAGCGCCTTAAACTATCAGCATTAGTCGGATATCTGGTGGCTGGTATTTTGATTGGGCCAGCGACCCCGGGGTTTGTTGCTGATGCACATATTGCTTCTCAATTATCAGAAATCGGCGTGATGTTGCTTATGTTTGGCGTGGGACTTCACTTTTCAATTGAAGATTTAATGTCTGTGAAGCGTATTGCAATACCTGGAGCTATCGTGCAGATGACGATTGCTACGCTTCTCGGGATGTATGTGTCTAGTGCTTGGGGATGGACTTTTGGTGAAGGATTGGTATTTGGCCTGTCGTTGTCTTGTGCAAGTACCGTTGTGCTACTGAAGGCACTAGAGTCCAGAAATTTGATGAAAAGCATCAACGCCAAGATTACGATTGGCTGGCTAGTGGTGGAAGATTTAATTACAGTATTGGTGCTGGTGCTCTTACCACCGCTAGCGAGCTTGCTCGGTGGCACTGCATTAGGCAACGAGTCTGTTTCCATTTGGCAAACGATAGGGTTGACTCTGCTGCAAGTCGGTGCATTTATCGTGATCATGCTAGGCATAGGTAAACGGCTATTGCCTTGGATGTTATGGCACATTGCAAAAACAGGCTCACGTGAGTTATTTACACTTGCGGTGATATCCGCTGCGATAGGCATTGCTTATGGTGCTTCTGCACTTTTCAATGTTTCGTTTGCGTTAGGCGCATTCTTTGCAGGCATGGTGATGCGTGAGTCGGAATTTAGCCATAGGGCAGCTCAGGAGTCGCTTCCATTAAGAGATGCATTTGCAGTACTTTTCTTTGTATCAGTTGGTATGTTGTTCCAGCCTTCTATTTTGATTGATAAACCGATGAGTGTGCTGGCAGTGGTTGCTGTGATTGTGGTTGGAAAATCTGTGGCTGCAATGGCGATTACCTTAGCGTTTCGTTACCCGCTTAATACTGCATTGGTGGTTGCTGCGAGTCTCGCACAAATTGGCGAATTTTCATTTATATTGGCAGGGTTAGGAGCTTCTCTTGGTATTCTTCCTGCAGAAGGCATGAGTTTAATTCTAGCTGGTGCATTAATTTCAATTGCAATTAATCCGCTGATATTCTCAGCGATTAATCCATTTAAAAAGTGGCTAGTTGGGTTGTCTGGTCTAGCCAGTGATTTGGAAAAACGAGTAGACCCTTTTGCTGAGTTGCCAATGAGCACTGAACGTAAGTATTTAGAAGGTCAAGTGGTGCTCGTAGGGTACGGTCGAGTCGGGCGTAGAATCGCTCAGGAATTGACAGCGCATGACATCCCTTTTGTGGTTGCAGAGCAAAACCGTGAAGTGGTTGAAGGGTTGAGAAAAAAAGGGATACCTGCAGTTTCGGGTAATGCATCAGAGCCTAGTGTGTTAATTCAAGCGCATATTGCCAATGCATCAATGCTAGTGGTCGCAACACCAGATACCATTGATGTGCGTAAAATGGTGGATACAGCCAAGGCACTACGTCCTGAGATTAGGATTGTATTAAGAACTCATAATGAAGATGAGTCTGAGTTATTGCGAAAAGATAACTTAGGTACTGTCTTTTATGGCGAAGAAGAGTTGGCGAATGGTATGTGTAAGTTCATTGTGAGCCAGTTTGCACCTAAATGATGATAGCTGTTGGTCTGATAGAAGGCGGCAGTGGTTGATGTGATTTCGATTAATCAAACAAAAAGGCCTGCATTAGCAGGCCTTTTTATTAAGCACGATAGTCTTATTTACTCAACTTTATTTAACCAAAAAAGTCTTTGGCTTTATCTACCCAGCTCTTATTTTTTGGGCTGTGCTTGCCAGCATCTGCCTGTGTGCTTTCTTCAAACTCGCGTAATAGCTCTTTTTGGCGTGTAGTTAGTTTTACAGGTGTTTCCACCACTACATGCACCATTAAATCACCGTGGTCGCTTGAACGTAGTGGTTTAATGCCTTTGCCACGCAATCTAAATACGCCACCAGTTTGTGTTTCAGCAGGAATTTTCATCTTGGCTGAACCGTCTAGTGTAGGCACTTCAATCTCTCCACCAAGCGCTGCCGTGCTGAAGCTGATTGGCATTTCACAATGCAAATTGCCACCATCACGTTGGAAAATCTCGTGTGTTTTTAGGTGAATCACGACATACAAATCACCTGTTGGGCCACCGTTGACACCAGCTTCCCCTTCGCCACTTAAGCGAATTCTGTCGCCTTCATCCACACCTGCTGGGATTTTGACTGAGAGTGTTTTGTTTTGCTTAACGCGGCCAGCACCATGACAGCTAGGACATTTGTCTTCTTCTTTAATGACTTTACCTGTGCCGTGGCACTTAGGGCAAGTTTGTTGAACAGAGAAAAAGCCTTGTTGCATACGGACTTGACCATGCCCAGCACACGTAGGGCAAGTAACCGGTGATTTACCTGATTTTGCGCCAGTGCCGTTACATGGGTCACATTTCGCCTGTACTGGTATGCGGATTTTAGTTTCACTGCCTTTGGCTGCGTCTTCAAGCGAGATTTCCATGTTGTAGCGTAAATCTGCACCACGATACACATTGCTGCGTTGACCGCGTGCGCCACCACCAAAGATGTCGCCGAAAATGTCACCAAATGCATCGCCGAAACCAGCACCACCAAAGCCAGCTCCGCCCCCACCCATGCTTTGGTCAACGCCAGCATGGCCGTATTGATCATACGCAGCACGTTTTTGGTCATCAGAGAGCATTTCGTAGGCTTCTTTTGCCTCTTTAAACTGATCTTCTGCTTTTGGGTTGTCAGGGTTGCGGTCAGGATGGTACTTCATCGCAAGTTTGCGATAAGCTTTTTTAATCTCTTCTTCAGAGGCATCCTTGTTGACACCTAGGACTTCGTAGTAATCTTTTTTAGCTGCCATAAATTTAGTCTGTAGTAGTTAGTTGGGACTTGCTTGTTAAATGGAAAAGTCGTTAGCATCTCTTGACGCTAACGACTGTCGACCATAAGCTAGCGCTAAAATTAATCTTTCTTCACTTCTTCAAACTCTGCATCCACTACGTCACCATCCACAGTTTTTTCACCTTCTGGGCTTGGTTGAGCACTTTCAGTGTTAGCTTGCGCTTGTTGCTCAGCGTAAACTTTCTCGCCAAGTTTTTGTGATGCTGCAGTTAATGCTTCTGTTTTTGCCTCAATTGCTGCTTTGTCGTCTGATTTTAATGCTTCTTCAACGTCTTTAATTGCAGTTTCAATCGCTTCTTTTTCAGCAGCGTCTAACTTGTCACCATGCTCAGTGAGTGATTTCTTCACAGAGTGAACCATGCCGTCTGCAGCATTTCTCGCATCTACAAGTTCGCGTAATTTGCGGTCTTCTTCAGCATATTTAACTGCATCTTCTTCCATCTTCTTGATTTCTTCTTCAGAAAGACCGGAGTTCGCCTTGATGGTGATTTTATTTTCTTTGCCAGTCGCTTTGTCTTTTGCAGAAACATGCAAAATACCGTTAGCATCAATATCAAACGTCACTTCAATTTGTGGCATGCCACGTGGTGCTGGTGGAATATCGCTCAAGTTAAATTGACCAAGTGATTTGTTAGCAGATGCCATTTCGCGCTCGCCTTGCAACACTTGAATTGTTACCGCATTTTGGTTGTCATCAGCGGTTGAGAACACTTGTGATGCCTTGGTAGGAATTGTCGTGTTTTTCTTGATGAGTTTAGTCATCACGCCACCTAGTGTTTCAATACCTAATGACAATGGTGTTACGTCTAGCAACAATACGTCTTTCACGTCACCTTGTAACACACCACCTTGAATTGCAGCACCTACTGCCACTGCTTCATCAGGGTTCACGTCTTTACGTGGCTCTTTACCGAAAATCTCTTTTACTTTTTCTTGCACTTTAGGCATGCGGCTTTGACCGCCTACTAAAATCACGTCAGTAATGTCATCAATTGAAACGCCAGCATCTTTAATCGCAGTTTTACAAGGCGCCATCGTGCGCTCAATTAAGTCGTCTACTAAAGATTCTAATTTTGCACGAGTGATTTTTACAACTAAGTGTTTAGGACCAGTTGCGTCAGCAGTAATGTATGGCAAGTTCACTTCAGTTTGTTGAGCGCCTGATAGTTCAATTTTTGCTTTTTCAGCAGCTTCTTTTAAGCGTTGTTTTGCCAATAGGTCATTGCGTAAATCTAAGCCATTTTCTTTTTTTGAACTCATCAGCCAAGAAGTCGATTAAGCGGTTATCAAAGTCTTCACCACCTAAGAATGTGTCGCCGTTGGTTGAAAGCACTTCAAATTGATGTTCGCCATCAATACTTGAAATTTCAATGATAGACACGTCAAATGTACCGCCACCCAAGTCATACACAGCGATTTTACGGTCGCCTTCTTGTTTGTCTAAACCAAAAGCCAATGCTGCTGCAGTTGGTTCGTTGATGATACGTTTAACTTCTAAACCAGCGATACGGCCAGCATCTTTAGTCGCTTGACGTTGGCTGTCGTTAAAGTAAGCAGGCACAGTAATCACAGCCTCAGTGACTTCTTCACCCAAGTAATCTTCAGCAGTTTTCTTCATTTTACGTAAAACTTCAGCTGAGATTTGTGGCGGAGCCATTTTGCTACCGCGCACTTCAACCCATGCGTCGCCGTTATCAGCTTTAGCAATGGTGTAAGGCATTAAACCGATGTCTTTTTGTACTTCTTTTTCTTCAAAACGGCGACCAATCAAACGCTTTACCGCATATAGTGTATTTTTTTGGGTTAGTCACAGCCTGGCGTTTTGCAGGAGCGCCCGCTAAAATTTCGCCATCTTCTTGATACGCAATGATAGATGGTGTTGTGCGTGCGCCCTCTGCATTTTCAATCACGCGTGGCTTGCCACCTTCCATGACCGCTACGCAAGAGTTTGTTGTACCTAAGTCAATACCAATAATTTTTCCCATGTTTATGTCCTTTTACTTTTAATTTGTTTATCTGCATTTAATATGTATAAAAGCAGATTAATTCATAACCTTATTTGCTAGATGGTGATTGTTTTTTTTAATTCAAGTGTTTTTCTAAACTCAAGCGTTATATTTAAAAAATAATTATCTAGCCACCATCAATTATTTAGCCACCATGACTAGCGCAGGGCGCAATACGCGGTCGTTTAATGTGTAGCCTTTTTGCAGTACGCTAGTTACAGTGTTAGGTTCTCCACTGTTTTCTAGCATTGAAATTGCTTGATGTTTGTTTGGGTCAAACTTTTCACCCACTGGATTGATTTCAGCAATGTTAAATTTTTCAAATACGCTCGATAATTGTTTTGCAGTGAGCTCAACACCATCTTTGTAGCTTTGTACTTCTGTCGCCTCAATTGATAGCGCTGCATCTAAGCTATCTTTTACTGCCAATAGTTCACCTGAAAATTTTTCTAAGGCAAATTTACGTGCTTTATCAATATCATCAACCGCACGACGGCGAATATTCTCACCTTCAGCTTTTACATATAGCGCGCTTGCTTTGGCTTCTTCTAGTGCGGCTTCTAGTTCAGCAATTTTCGCCTCAGCGCTTTGTGCTTCATTTTCTTTCGCTTCTGTCGGTGTAACTGTAGGTTCAGTTTGCGTGCTCTGATCTTCTTGCATGTAGTTCCCCATTAATATAAGTAATTAACCTTTTTTGGAATGTGGGGGATGCTACTTTTGATTTCAAGTGTTTTGTTTAAATTTAAGTTCATTGTTTGTATAGGCGATAAATTAGTTTCATCTTATTTTCTAGCCAAAACAAAGGTTAATGGTGACTTTTATCAGGATATTAATATTTAGAGTTACTTCTAAAAAATTATCCTGGATTTAAAATATGATGGCTTATCCCCTATAATGTCGCTTATGGAACATTCAAAAAAACTGGTCACAATTTTAGTGCCCAACTACAAAACACTAGAAATCACAAAAATTTGTATGCGTTTATTACGTAAATATACGAATTTTGATCAAGTAGAAGTGATTGCCATTGACAATAACTCGCAAGATGCCTCTGTTGAGTACTTGCGTAGTCTGCCTTGGATTAAGCTAATAGAGCGTACGCCTGAGGCTGATGATACCGTGCCTTTGTCACACTCACGGGCCTTAGATCTTGCCTTAGCGCAAGTGGCCACACCTTATGTGTTGTCTATTCACACCGATACGTTTGTGAAGCGTGCAGATTGGCTAGAGGTACTGTTAAAGCCTTTTAAAATTAACGCTAAGTTAGCAGGCGTAGGTTCTTGGAAGTTAGAGTCTAAGAACTGCCTGCAACGTTGGGGAATTAGGTTCGAGCAAGCATGGAAAAAATGTTTGCATGATGTGTTTGGCTACCAAGGCTATAACGCAAATCGTTTAGATGAAAGTAAGTACTACTTACGCAGTCATTGCGCGATGTATCGCACGGATGTAATTCGTGATCTGAATACTAATTTTTCAGATGGTAATGTGACTGCGGGTAAAGTCATGCATGAAAAAATGGTGGCAGCAGGATACGAGATGTTGTTTTTAGATTCGCCTAGCTTAGGGATGTATGTTGACCACCTGAATCACGCTACGTTGATTTTTAACCCACAATTGGGCACTAGCAAAAAGAACATGCAAGAAGGCGCCAAACGCATCCGTAACAAGATGCGTGGGATTGATGGTGCAGCAATTTTGGCTGATGCGTCGTTAGACCTTTAGGTACATAGGCAATGACACAAACAACTAATCTGGTTAGCTTGGCCTATTATCTGCCACAGTTTCATGAAATTGAAGAGAACAATCGCTGGTGGGGTCAAGGCTTTACTGAGTGGCAGCAATTAAATGAGGCGAGTACTTATTTTGATTGGCATCGCTTACGTAAGCCTGATACGCCATTTGGACAGTATTCCTTGCTTAATCCTGATGTGCTTGCGTGGCAAAACGATATTGCACAAGCGCATGGTGTGGATGGTTTTTTGGTGTTCGATTACTGGTTTGGCCAAGGTAAGAAGTTGCTGGAAAAACCTATACAAATGGTATTGGACCAGCACGTTCCATTTCGCTATGCATTTTGTTGGGCTAACCATACTTGGTATAACAAGCGCGAGAATATTACGCTACAGCCGCAGCTATACTTAGGTGCTCAGGACTATACCGATTATTTCATGCAGTTATTGCCACACTTTCAGTCAGGGCAATACATAATTATTGAGAATAAACCAGTATTCTCGATATTTAATCCGAAAGAAATTCCCGATTTAGACGTATTTTTAAACACTTTTAATGCGTTGGCTAAGCAGCATGGCTTTGCTGGAATTTATTGGCTAGCTGACAATACAGACGATAGCAGTGTTTGGGCATCACAGTTTGATGGGTACACTAAATCTGCCACGATATTTAAATACCGTAAAAAAAATAGATTCTGGTCATATTGTTTAGAAAAATTGACACGTAAGTTTCATCTACAAAATTTGGGCCCATTTGTTTATGACTATGAGGCACTCGCAACCCGCTATAGCAGCTTATCTCAAGACAGCAAACAAGTGCCAGTGGTCTTCACTGGATGGGATACCAGCCCGCGCCATCTTAAACGCGGTACGATTTTAAAAGGGTTTGATATTGACCAATTTAAAGCACATTTGGAAGCGATAAAAACCCAATTACTAACTCGCTCTCAACATAACTCGACACAGGTTGTCTTGATTAAATCATGGAATGAATGGGCAGAAGGTAATGTGATTGAACCTGATGACCAGTTTGGATTTTCACTGCTAGAACTTTACCGTGATTTTGCTAAGTCTCTTTCACGTGACCTGAATGCTGTAGAGAAAAGAGGGTGAAATTGAGCGTTTATAACAAAGTCATGCACTTAATCGCTAAATTCAGACATTTAAGATATAGGCTAGTTAACCAGCCTGTTCATGAAAATGGCAAGATAAAAGTGACTTACTTATGTCCTGATGCTGTCAGAGCATCTGGCGGCACTAAAGTTATTTATGCGCATACCTCTATCATTAACACGTACTTCACAGACATTGCTGAGGCGCAGATTTTTCATGCTAAAAATCCAAAGTTTAGGTGTCATTGGCATTTTGAAAACTTAAAATTTAAAGATAATTATATTTTTGATAATAATCATGAGCTTTATATCGTTCATGAAATGTGGGCAGTACGTGAGGCCGCCATTCTTGCCAATAAGGGAATCAACTACGGTATTTTTGTACAAAATGGTTATTTAATTAATCGTAAAACACATTTTGAAAAAGCAAAAGTTGCCTACGAAAATGCACGTATCATTTTATGTGTGTCACAGGATATTTATGATTGTTTGGTTTATCTGTTTCCTCACGCCAAAGACAGAATCAAACGATTACATATCTCAGTGGATGCAGAGCTATTCAAACCTGCTATTACGAAGCAAAATGTGATTACTTATATGCCGCGTAAACTCAAAAAACATGCTGAGTTGGTTTTATTTTTCTTAGCTGCACATCTACCAAAAAATTGGCGCATAGAAGCTATTGATAAAATGGGCCCAGCAGAAGTCGCAACTAAATTAGGCGAATCAAAAATCTTTATGTCATTTAGTGAGTTAGAAGGTTTGGGTCTTCCACCAATTGAGGCCGCATTGGCTGGAAACCTTGTTGTTGGTTACACGGGTCAAGGCGGTAAAGAATATTGGCATGCACCGTTATTTGAAGAGATTGCTAATGGCGATATTCGAGGATTTTCGCAAGCCGTGCTTAATGCCATTCAGCGTCTAGATAATGGAGAAATTGACGTGCAGCAGTGTTCTGATGCTAGATCACGGTTGGCGCAGCAATATCATGCAGAACTTGAGCGGCAAGATTTAATGGAATTGACACAAATGCTTACGCAAGAGCTTCAATCACAAATGATTAGCCGGTAGCTGACGATGATACTTTTAAATAGATTGCCCCAATTAATGATGCGCAACCAATTAAGTATGCTGTTAATAGGCGCTGCGGTTCTGATTGCCTCATGGATTATTTATTCGCAGCATGGCTGGGTAACATCCGACTCCATTTTATATTTCGAAATGGCACGTTTGATTACTGATGGGCAATGGCAAGCTGCTACCACTATGTTCAAATGGCCTTTCTATCCTAGCCTGATCGCCTTGGTACACATGGCGACAGGTCTATCCATACAGACTAGTGCACAATGTTTAAGCATTGTTTTTTTTACAACGAGCCTATGGGCACTGATTAAAATCGTTACCCAGCTTGGTGGTAATCAACGAGCACAAATATTGGCTGCCTTGATGGTATTCGGCTCTACCTATATCGTTGGTGACATTATGCCTATGTCCACCCGTGACCAAGGTTATTGGGCGTTTATGTTATTGGCATTGTGGCAATTGATTGTATTTTATAAACACGGAGCCATTAAAAATGCGCTTGCTTGGCAGGTGTTGGTTTTGGTTGCGACATTGTTTCGTATTGAAGGTGCTGTTTATATACTTGCATTACCTTTAGCGTTATTACTGTTACCTAAACCTAGAGATAACGGTAATACTATTCTTCTGTTATTTCGTGCCTATGTGTTCTTTATCTTACTGGGAATATTAGGCCTGCTCGCAGTGGTTATGTCTAATAGCATTAATTTAGATGCATTAGGTCGCTTAAAAGAGTTGCTTACTGGTTTCTCTGATATTGAGCAGAATATTAAACAAAATTTGATTAATCGCGTGGATATTATGCGCGATCAGGTCATTGGTGAGCCATTTAAGGAATTTGCTTGGTTTACTTTTTTACTTTCACTTTTCAGTATCAGCGTGATTAAATGTTTTTTTGTTGCGGGGTGGTCACCAGCAATTCTTGCATTATCACATACGCATCAATCACGAGATTTACTGGATAAAGACACATTCAAGGTGTTGAGCGTGTTTGCAATGATTACCTGGGTGATTGCGTGCTTAATTATATTGAAAGTGAATATTCTGTCGGGGCGCTATGTAGTTCTATTTGGATTTGTGCTTATCGCTGTTGCGAGTGTCATTGCAGAAGCACATTTACAGCGTTGGAAGCATGCTACATTTAGTATTAAAGCAATACTGGTGGGCTGTGCCATCATGATATTGTTGGGCTTTATTAGTAATGTGTTGCCCAAGCGTGATGGATACCACTATGAAATTAACGCCGTGCAATATGTGCAGCAGTCGCTTGCCGATAGCAAACAACAGTCTGTACTTTACACCTCAGAGAAACAGAGGTTTTATGCACAAAAGCCTTATGAAGATAGAAATTACGATGAGTGGCAATATTTAGTTGAGCGTATTGAAGATGGTCGTGTTAATGAATATGAGTTTGTGGTGATTAACCTCAACATAAAAGCGGATAGTGCAGCTAAAGAGACCTATTTGCAAACGCACTTAACTCAATTTAAACAAGACAAAGTGTTCTATGGGTATAAAAAGAAAAAAAGAACATTTGTCTATCGTCGCATACCTTAACTCAATGCTAAGTTCAATCTGGCTCAGTCATTTATTAATGTGGTGGATTGTCTAAAAACGTTTTCATTGTTTTCTGAAATACTAGTGCTTGTTTGCTAGTTAATTTGGCTTGTTGAATATAAGCGACGGTTAGCAATTGCCAATTTTTCTGACCAAATTGTTCGTTTAGTTTGGCATAGCGTGTCACATGGCGAAAGCTCCGCAAGCGTGTGTTAAACCATAATGCCCATGGATAAATGCACATATCAGCAACATCAATCAATCCCATTTCTTCTTCTGGTGTTAGCACGATATTGCCTAAATGTAATGATCGAAAGTGCACGCCTGAACTGTGCAAACGTGCAATAAAAGCACCTAACTGCGCAATATGTGCGGTGCTTAACTCTTCACTCATGAGTAACTCTTTAAGTGTTTTACCAGGTAATGGCATGTATTCAACAGCGTAAGTTTGCGCGTTGTTTTTCTTTGGTTTAAATACAATAGGTGCAGGTAGTGCGCTAAAAATTGCGTCATCTGCTAATAAGTAAGTGTCAACGACATTTACGGTGGGTATGCGCAGATGATGTAGGCGCTTAGCATTTGCACAAAAGCGTTGTGCATAGCCATACCACCTAGCAATGCTCCATTGATTACGTAGTCTGAATAATTTGAGTATATTCCCATTGGCAAGCTTTAATACTTTGAGACCTCTCGGGTCAAACTCAATAATCTTTGCACCTTCTAAAGACTTTGCTGACAATGACGATGAGTTACGCATAAGTTTTAATCTGTGAGTGTCACTAACCGTGACGATGTTTAGACAATAATTGCTACATTATACAACTTGCGTTGGTTTGTTAGGTTTTAGCTGCAAACTTTAGCCTCAGCCTTAGTGTTAAGTCCTAGATTAGAAATGGTTGTAAATTAGATTGAGTTTAAGTTGATAGTGTTTCTAGTACTTTGAGAACCTCATCAACACTAGGAATCATATTAATGTTACCTAGGTTTATGGCGGGGGCATTGGCACCTGCCATGACGCCCGTAAGTTCAGGATTAGTATCCGTATAGATGGCAACAGTAGGTGTGCTTAAAGCTGCACTTAGGTGAGATAAGCCTGTATCTACGCCGATTGCATAGCGTGCTTTTGAAATTAGGCTGGCCAATTGTGCAATTCTGAGCTTAGGTAACACAACCACATTGGTCGCTGCACTGGCAATTCTTAGTGCGCGCGTATATTCAGCCTGGCTGGCCCAAGGTAGTAATAGTTTTAACTGTTGTGCTTTAAGTGCAGATGCTAAATTAATCCAATGAGATTCTGGCCATAATTTACTGTCTCGGCTGGTGCCATGTAAGCCAATCACATAAGGGCTGTTAATCTCAATGTTTAGGGATTCGATCTCTAAAAGAGGGGCTTGAATGCCGTAGTCTGGTGCGCCGTTGGGAACAATGTAACCCAAGCTTTGTGCCACCAATGAGCGATTGCGAGTCACTGCATGCTGTTGGTATGAAATATTGTAGGTGTGTTGATAGAAATGGCTGGCAAATGATTCGCGTATAGAGTGTTTATCGTACCCATATCTTGACCCCGATGCACCGCAAGCAATGATTGCACTCTTTACCAAGCCTTGTGTATCAATAATTGCATCATAGGGTTGTGCTGATAGTAAATGCTTACATTCGCTTATTTCATGCCAAGTGCTTTGTTTTAATAGATTCTTCCGCCAGCGCCTGATTGCCACGTGGTGAATGTTCTTCACTTTTGGGTGTAAGCGTGGAATGTCAGCAAATGCTTCTTCAACCACCCAATCAATATGCGCATCAGGGTAATGATGCAAAATATCATTGATGACAGGCAGATTGTGTATGACATCACCAAGTGATGAGGTTTTAACCAGCAAAATACGTTTCATAGTGATATTTTCGCATACAATTCTATAAATGAAATTCGCTTTTATTATCTTTAAATATTTTCCTTATGGTGGTGTGCAGCGCGATATGTTACGTATCGCCCAAGATTGCATTGCACTAGGTCATGAAGTCACTGTTTTTACTGGGCAATGGCAGGGTGCGAAACCAGATAATCTAAAAGTCGTGGTATGCGAGAGTAAGGGTTGGTTAAATCATCAAAAGCATGAAAATTTGATTCAAAATATTCAACAAGAAATAAACGACAGCCATGTAGATTTAATCGTAGGGTTCAATCGAATGGCTGGTTTAGATGTGTATTTTGCAGCCGACTCTTGTTTTGTAGCCAAAGCTTATGATGAGCGGCCTTGGTGGTATCGCTACACACCTCGGTTTAAGTGGTTTCAACGGGCAGAGGATGCTATTTTTAATGTGAACGGACACTGTCATATTTTCACGCTGACGCAGGCTGAGCAATCCTTATTCCAACGTTGGTATTACACCCCCGATTCACGTTTTCACTTAATACCACCATTTTTATCACCACTGCGTTTTGGTATGCCTCGTGATGAGTACAGTGACGTGGATATGGACAAGCGTCAAGTATTGCGCTCTGATATGCGTGCAAGTTTTGGCTTTAAGGCTGAAGATCTGGTTTTATTATTAGTTGGCTCTGGCTTTAAAACTAAAGGCGCTGACCGTGCGGTGCTGTCCGTTCATGCCTTGCCTGTTGCGTTACGTCAGCAGGTGAAGCTGTTGATTATTGGACAAGATTCAGCGCAGCATTTGAACAAGCAAATTGCAGAGTTAGGGTTAGTGTCGCAAATTAAAGTGCTGGGTGGGCGTGATGATATTCCTCAGTTAATGCAAGCGAGTGATGTGATGATACATCCTGCAAGACGTGAGTTAGCTGGCCACGTGCTGTTAGAGGCGATGGCTTGTGGTTTGCCTGTTATTACTACCGACCAATGTGGTTATGCGTCTCATATTGAACAAGCAAAGGCTGGCGTTGTATTAAAGTCACCATTCTCACAGGATGCTCTTAACTCAGTTTTGCTTGATTTTCTGCAAGGACATCTTCAGGCTTACCAAAAGACTGGACGACGCTATGCGCAGCAACTTATGCAGCGTAATCCAGGGCAAGCGGAGGCGCGCATACTGACTAATATTGTAGATACCATGAAAACATCACCACTTAAAGTAGCGTCGGATAAGAACAATAAAGACCTTTTGTTATGGATTGCACCTGAGCATGATGCGCAATTAAAAGGCATGTCTTTTAATGATTTTATGGCGCTGAGTGGTTTTACGGTGCGCGCTGCTGCAAATCGTAAAACCATGCGAGTAGGTATTAAAGACCGCTCATACTTTGTTAAACAACATGGTGGCGTGGGTTGGAAAGAGCTCGTTAAAAACTATTTAAGTGCAAAGCGCCCTGTGATAGGTGCGATGACAGAAGTGCATGCGATACAAACGCTCACTACCTTAGGTATACGCACAACGCCAATGGCAGCCTATGGTGTAAGCGGACGGTGTGCAGCTACACAACAGTCATTCTTGCTCACTGAAGACTTAGGCGACATTGTTTCATTAGAAGACATATGTAAAACATGGGTGACGAACCCGCCTAGCCAAACAGAGCGCCAGACTATGTTGATTGCTGTTGCTAAGTTAGCCAAGCGTTTTCATAGTGCAGGTTTAAGTCATCGCGATTTCTATCTGTGTCATATTGCACTTCAGCGTAATGTAATCGTGACGGAAGATACTGAGTTTTATTTGTTAGATCTACATCGAGTGCTGCATCACCAGCCTGTTCATGGCAGTGCTGTGCGCAAAGACATTGCCGGTTTGATATTCTCATGCATGGATTACGGCTTTACTGCGCAGGACTGGGATATATTTAAGGCGCACTATTTGCCGCAGGATGCAAAGTTCTGGCAACAAGTTGATAAGCGTGCACACAAGTTATACGCCAGGTTTAACAGTGATAAGTTCCAGAAGCGAGTGAAAGCGGAGAGAGACGCTGTAGATTACTAAGCGGTTACTTAATCTTTAGGCGCATTCAATTTCTGCATCGCATGTCGCCTTGCTTTGTAGCGGTTATATTGCCATAAATACTGTTCTGGTTTTTGGGCGACTTGGTGCTCAATTGCTTGGTTTAATAAGGTAGGCGTGGCGATTGTATCTACTTTATTAAAATAGATATGATAGCCACTTCCGTTGCTGAGTCGTTCTCCGAACACCATCATTACCTTAGCGCCAGTTTTTTCTGCTAATTTACTTGCTAAAGTCATGGTGTAGGCGGGTTTGCCAAAGAAGTCAGCCCACTCGCCTTCGCCCTCAGCGGGGATTTGGTCAGGCAGTATGCCGATTGCTTCGCCGCGTTTAAGCGCCTGCATAAGCTTGCGTACACCGTTAGCATTTGCTTCAGCAAGCGTTACGCCAGTGCGTGATCTGCCTTTTACAATCAGATCCTGTAAAAATTTTAGCTTTGGTGGTCGATAAAGTACTGTCACAGGGTGCTTAGCGCCGTAGCAAATAGAGGTTATTTCAAAGCAACCTAGGTGAGGGGTTAAAAAGATAAGACCTTTACCCAATGATAATGCGGCTTCTACATCCTCCCAGCCGACAATTCCTTTGACTAAGCTAGATAGCTCGGACTCACTTTTCCCCCATATTGCTAGGGACTCTAATAATGACTTTCCTGTTTCTGTGATATTTGCATTAATCAGTTGTTTGATTGCATCTTCATTTTTACATAAACTACTTTGCTCAATATTACTGCGTTGTATACGTGCGCTTTTGGTGTTACAGAAATACAGTATCCAACCAAGTGCTTTTGCAATTTGGTGGATAAAAGGCAGTGGTAAAAAAGCTAAGAGTTTGCTAAAAAATATGAGCATATGGTTAATGTATTTAATCACCGAGCAGTAGTGATGGGGTTGGGGTGGCGAATAAAAGCTAAGCGCTATTATTACATGAAATTTGATATGATAATTTTCAACTAGAATTCATCATTCACAATTGCCATGAATAATCACATGAAAAAAGTAAACCTAGAAGTTATAATCATAGTGATGTCATCAATTGATGTTTGTTGTTTTCTTGAGTTGTAAAGTACAAAACGACACGTGAAGACCCATAATTAAACGTTTTGATGGTAAATTGATTTCGACGTGCGCTTGGATTGTAACTAACTTGTTTTAACTACTGAATTTAACGCTAAACTCCCAAAACTATCATCATTTAAGTCACTAGCTTGCAGCAAATTTTACTAAATAATTCAGAGCCTATCCTTGTTGATGAGACTGTTCGAACAGTCCCGCATCAGCGCATAGTGGTGCGTGGCGTCTGGAACGGGCAAGCAGTCTTTGCTAAAGTTTTTTATGGTGCACGTGCCAAGCAGCATTATTTACGAGACTTGTCTGGCGTTAATTATTTGGCAGCAGCAAATATTTTAACGCCATCCCTGCTACACAAAGACGAGTCTATTGTTGATGGTGCATTGGCCTATGTATTAATTTTTACCGCGATTGCTGACGCTGTGAATACAGAGCAGTTATTAGCTACATCAAGTCATCAGGGCAGATTTGATTTGGCGGTCAAATTGGTGAAGGTCGTAGCAAGCCATCACCAAGCTAATTTGCTACAAACGGATTTGTACCCAAAGAATTTTTTAGCTACAGCTGAGCATGTTTATACGATTGATGGAGATGGTATACGCCATTATGCAAAGTTGGATCAAAAAACTGCTTTGCAAAATCTGAGTTTATTATTATCGAAATTTGATGTTTTAGATATTGAATATTGGATCGACGATTTATTGGCTGTTTACGCACAAACTCGAGATTGGAAGACCTTTCCGCATCGAGCCACTGTGCCGGGGTTGGTTAATGCTTATCGTCAAAAAATTGCATCGATGTATGCTGATAAGAAAGTGTTTCGCCAATGTACCGATATCAATACTCATCAATATCGAAATAGCTTTATCGCTTGGGCTAGCGCTTATTCAAGTTTACCTATTCCTTCGGAAATCAAGCAACTCGATGCCTTAATTGCTAAGGCTAACTTGCTTAAAGACGGCAACACGTGTACGGTAGCGTTGGCTAAAATTGATGATACGGACGTGGTCGTTAAGCGCTATAACATCAAAAACGTGACCCATCGCTTAAGTCGAATGTTCCGCCAAACACGGGCTTCCATTTCTTGGGCAAATGCCTATCGGTTAAATTTTTTGGGGATTAATACCCCTAAACCTATCGCGTTGATAGAGCAGCGAGATTTTTACTTAAGAGGAAAAGCTTACTTTTTAAGTGAATATGTAGAGGCGCCAGATGTAGCGACCTATTTTGCACAGGCTCAAGACCCTGCGGTGAGTGATGAGGCTGTTAAAGAGATTGTCCAGTTGTTCTATCGCCTTTATTTGCTAAAACTATCTCATGGCGATATGAAGTTCAGTAACATCAAAATGTTGGGCACCCGTCCTATGTTGATAGATTTAGACAGTATGCAACAGCATCATTGCCAATATTTTGCATCAAAAGCCCATGCAAAAGACTTGCGGCGCTTTATGCGAAATTGGAAAGATGACACATCCCTGTATAATGCGTTCTTACAGGCTTTTAAAGTGGTTTATGTAGACCATTCACCGCTCAAAAAAGCGAAAATTTTAAGTGATTGAATTTTATTTACATGAAATTCGACAATAATTTAGTAGAGTTAACTCAATGATTGTATTAGGTTTATCAGGTGCATTAGGGCACGACGCTTCAGCGGCCATTTTGGTCGACGGTAAAATTATTGCAGCAGCGGAAGAAGAACGTTTTATTCGCGATAAGCATGCGAAAAATAAATTTCCGTATGAAGCTGCAAAATTTTGTATGAAGCAAGCTGGTATCAAACCAGAACAGGTTGATATCGTTGCTTTCCCCTATGCGGAAATTCCATTAAGTACGAGTGCGCGTTGGCATTACGCTAAACGTCACTGGTACGCGCCTGATCGCGCGCTTGATGCCATTTTTAACGGTAATCGTCGTTTCCGTCGTAATCGTGATAAATCATTAAAGTTAATGGCAGACTTAGGCTTAACTAACGCTAAGTTCGTGCCAGTTGAGCACCACTTGGCGCATGCTTCAAGTGCTTATCATTTGAGCGGTTTCAAAGAGAAAACAGCGATTGTTGGTATCGATGGTAAAGGTGAGTACGCGACCACATTCTTTGGCTATGGTGAAAATGGGAAGATCCATAAAATCAAAGAATTTTATGATCCTGACTCATTAGGTGGTATGTATGGTGCAATCACCGAGTATCTTGGATTTGAGATGCTAGATGGTGAGTTTAAAGTCATGGGCATGGCGCCTTATGGCGATGCAAGTAAATATGATTTATCTAAATTGGTGACGTTTGAGAACGGTGATTTACGTGTCAATACTGAATTAGTGAACGTGGTTGGTTTACGCCGCTATAAAGAAAATGGCAAGGGCTATTATTTCACACCTGAGTTGATTGAGTGGCTAGGTCCTAAGCGCCACGGCGATGAAATTGACGATCCTTATATTCACTATGCAGCTTCTGTGCAAGCATTGTTAGAAGATGTAGCACTAAAAATGATTGATTATTACCTCGGTGATATTATCAAGGAAACTGGCCGTATTGCGATGGCGGGTGGCGTTGCACTTAACGTGAAATTGAACCAACGCATTATTGCGATGCCTCATGTTAAAGAGCTATTTGTTCAACCTGCATCAGGTGATAACGGCACTTCCTTGGGAGCAGCTACCTATGCGGCGCACTTAGCTGGTGATTCAATTCAGAAAATGGAGCATGCTTACTTAGGGCCAGCTTTTACATCAGAAGAATGTGTCGCGGCATGTGAGGCACATCCGCAGAAGCCAGTCTTTACCCGCGTCGAGAATGCACCGCAAAAAGCTGCTGAATTGCTAGCGAGTGGTAACCCATTAGCATGGCTGCAAGGCCGTATGGAGTTCGGTCCACGTTCACTTGGTTGCCGTAGTATTTTAGGCGACCCAAGTTATCCTGGAGTGGCTGATAGAATCAACGCGCAAATTAAATATCGTGAGCGCTGGCGCCCATTCTGCCCAAGTATGCTGGATCGTGTTGCGTCTGATATTTTGCAGACTGAGCATCCTGCGCCTTATATGACGTTTACGTTTGATGTGGCGGAGCATTGGAAGTCACGCATTCCAGAAGTTGTGCATGAAGATGGTACTGCGAGAGCTCAAGTCGTTACAAGAGAAACTAACCCTCGCTACTATGAGTTGATAGAACATCTTGAGAAGTTACGTGGCGTGCCTGTGGTGCTAAACACTTCGTTAAATCGTCGTGGTGAGCCTATGATTTGTTCACCGACTGATGCGTTGAATATGTTTTATGGTTGCGACCTAGAGTATTTGATGATGGAAGATGTTTTAGTGACTAAAAAATGATTTGATGTAAATTAAAAGGTCTAAATTGACGTCAAACAAAAGCCGCTTATTAGCGGCTTTTGTTTGACGATATGCCTTAGTTTAGCGATAATCGGGGTTGATGTTTATCTTTACTTAGTAAGTCATTTTTATTATTAAGTTCCGCTAGTTAAGTCAGTTATCTGAGTAGAGTATCTAAAATTATGAAACAGTCCCATATAGAAGTTACTGAACGTATTATTGAGAAAAGCCGCCCAACGCGCACGGCCTATTTGAACCGTTTGGATGATATCGTTAATCGACCACGTGGTGCAGACCGTCTGGGTTGTGCAAACGTGGCACATGCTTTTGCTGCAATGCCAGCGAATGATAAATTGCGTGTGGTGGTAGAAAAAGCACCTAATATCGGTATTGTTACCGCCTATAACGAGATGCTTTCCGCGCATCAGCCTTATGTTAACTATCCTGATATTATTCGTGATGAAGCACATAAATACGGTGCAACTGTTCAAGTGGCTGGTGGCGTACCAGCGATGTGTGACGGCATTACCCAAGGTGAGCCAGGCATGGAGTTGTCGCTATTTAGCCGCGATACGATTGCGATGGGTACTGCGATTGCACTTTCACATGATGTGTTCGATGCGGCATTGTTATTAGGTATCTGCGATAAAATCGTGCCAGGTCTTTTGATTGGTGCGTTACAGTTTGGACATTTGCCTTGTGTATTTGTGCCAGCCGGTCCAATGAGCACTGGTATTGATAACACGACTAAATCTAAAGTACGTGAGCAGTATGCACAAGGTAAAGTCGGTCGTGAAGAGTTGCTTGCTTCAGAGTCGGCGGCGTATCATGGTGCTGGTACCTGTACGTTTTACGGTACTGCTAACAGCAACCAAATGTTGATGGAAGCCATGGGCTTGCATGTGCCTGGTGCTGCTTTTGTGCATCCTCACGAAGGATTGCGTGAGTTGCTCACGCGTGAATCTGTAAAAATGGTGTTAAATAACATCAAAAGTAAAAACTTCACGCCGATTGGCCGCATGGTGGATGAGCATGTGATTGTGAACGCAATGGTTGCTTTGTTGGCTACGGGCGGTTCTACTAATCATTTGATTCACTGGGTCGCTATTGCGCGCGCAGCAGGCATTATTATTGATTGGACTGATTTCTACCATTTAGCTAAAACAACGCCACTATTAGCGAGTGTTTATCCTAATGGTAAAGCAGACGTGAATGAATTCCAGTCTGCTGGCGGTCCAGCATTTGTGATTCGTGAATTGATCGAGGCTGGTTACATGTTCCCTGACGTATTAACCGTTGCGCACGGTGGTTTACGTGAGTACGGTAAATTGCCAGTGAAAGAAGAAAATAAAGTAGTTTGGAAAGATTTGCCAAAAGAAAGCAGTGATGAAACGATCGTGCGCACAGCGGCATTCCCATTCAGTGAGTCAGGTGGCTTGCGCTTACTTAAAGGTAATTTGGGTCGTAGTGTGATTAAAATCTCAGCAGTGCCTGAAGACCGTCACATCATTGAAGCACCAGCGATTGTATTTGATGCGCAGGAAGAGTTATTAGCCGCGTTTGACCGTGGTGAGCTCGAAAAAGACTTTATTGCAGTGGTGCGTTTCCAAGGCCCTAAAGCCAACGGTATGCCAGAACTACACAAGTTAACACCGCCGATGGCTGTGTTGCAAAACAAAGGGTTTAAAGTGGCTATTGTGACCGATGGCCGTATGAGTGGGGCATCAGGCAAGATTCCAGCAGCTATCCATTTAAGCCCTGAAGCCTCAGCAGGTGGTCCACTAGCTAAAGTGCGTGATGGCGATATTATTCGCCTCAATGCGACTGTAGGCATGGTGAACGTGCTGGTTGATGAAGATGAATGGGCAGAGCGTGAAGTTGCCGAGCTTTCTGATAGTAAGCGTCATAGCAACTCACACGGTTTTGGTCGTGAGTTATTTGGTGGTATGCGTAAAAACGTACTATCAGCCGAAGAAGGCGCAGTCACCTGGTTATAACCTTGCAAATCAAACGATAACGTTGTTGCATCTCGCTTGCCGTACTAGTTGTACTGTCTGCGCTCATGCGCCTAGTTATCCTTTGATTATCAAAGTTTTTGAACGCGTTTGGAAATATAATTAATTTTGAAACGGTTTCTAGTTTTGCAAAACTTTAAAACACTGGATTCATGCTTGCGCATGAGTCCAGTAAAAATAAATTAACATCATAGGTAGAAAAAATGAGTACATTAGATTTAGCTAATCACGGTCCAGTGATTCCAGTGATTGTGATTAACAGAGTAGAGGATGCTGTGCCAATGGCAGAAGCGCTACTTGAAGGTGGTATCAAAGTGTTAGAAGTAACGTTGCGTACCTCATGCGCATTAGCCGGTATGGAGCAAATTGCTAAACACGTACCTGATGCAATTTTAGGTTCAGGTACAGTACGTAACCTTAAAGATGCGCAAGCTTCTAAAGATGCTGGTTGTCAGTTTGCAGTTAGCCCAGGCTATACCAGTGAACTAGGTCAATACGCACGTAAAATCGGTTTGCCGTTATTGCCAGGCGTTTCTACTGGCTCAGAAATCATGATGGCAAATGCTGATGATTACTACTTCTTAAAACTATTCCCAGCAGTTGCTGTGGGTGGTATTAACTTGCTAAAAGGTTTTGCTGGTCCATTCGGCGATGTGAAATTCTGTCCTACAGGCGGTGTTACTGTTGAGAGCGCACCTCAATTCTTGGCGTTACCTAACGTAGTCGTTTGCGGCGGTACATGGTTAACGCCAGCCGATGCAGTTGCACGTGGCGATTGGGCACACATTACTAAGTTAGCCAAAGAGGCGAGTGCTATTAAAGCGGCTTAGGTGAGCAGTCTGAAATAGTGAGCTAAATTCACTAAACAGTTATATCAGAAAGCTATCATCGGGCTTTGTACTAAGTTTTAGTGCAAAGCCCTTTTTCATTAAGATTCAAAGTTTGGATAGAATTTGCAAATAGATATCAAAAAATATAAAACCATTGTATTTGATTGCGATGGCGTGGTGCTCGACTCTAACATAGTTAAAACTGAAGCCTATTTTAGAACAGCAAAGAGCTTGGGTGCTACCGACGCTCAAGCGCAGGCCTTAGTTGATTATCACGTGCGATTAGGGGGCATTTCTCGCTATCATAAGTTTGATTACTATCTGCGTGAAATAACGCATCAGCCCGTTACAAAAGAAGCCATTCAGATATTATTAGATGAATTCGCTCGAGAGCTTGAAGTGGTATTGATGGAGTGTCAAATAGCTGAAGGCTTAAGTGCATTGCGACAAGCTACACCAAAAGCGAGTTGGATGATACTATCAGGCGGAGATCAGCAAGAAATTCGCACCTTGTTTGCTAAGCGTGATTTGGCAAAGTATTTTGATGGTGGCTTGTTTGGTAGCCCTGATAACAAAGATACGGTGCTGGCACGTGAGAAAGAAAACGGCCATTTGCAGTTCCCTGCTCTGTTTATTGGAGATAGCAAGTATGACTTTGAAGCAGCAACACGTGCCGGATTAGATTTTGTATTCCTAAGTGACTGGACTGAGGTGGCCGATTGGCAAGCGTACTGCCAAATGCACCGAATTCATGTGGTGAAAAACTTATTAGCTTTAATGTAAGTAATTAGGCGAATCCTATTAGCTAAATCCTAATAGCCAAATCTAAGTGAGTTTAACTTACGCCTAGTCTGGCTTTGGCGCCTACTCAGCTTTGGGTAATGGGAATCACTTTTTTGATGACATCATTCGGCTTGATGTTTACAAGGCAGTTTAGGTGGCCGAGAGGGCACTCACGTTTGAAGCATGGACTACATGCTAAACCTAGATATTCAACTACTGCGTTTGGGTGCATCGGCGGTGTGTGGTGAGGGTCAGACGATCCGTAGATGGCAATCAGGTGCTTGTCTAATGCTGCGGCAACGTGCATCAGACCTGAATCGTTGCTGATGATGCTGTCGCACATGGCCATCAGGTCAATCGCTTCGCCAAGTTTGGTTTTTCCGCCAAAATCAGTACAGCGGTTTTGCGTTATCTGGTTGATAGCGGAGGTGACTGGAATGTCTTTTTCTGAACCAAATAGCCATACTTGCCAACCTTGATTTAACGCTTGATTCGCGACCTCTGCGTAGTGCTCAATCGGCCAGCGTTTTGCCTCGCCGAACTCCGCACCAGGGCATAAACCTAGTATCTTGCTTGTTGGCTCAGTCAAACCAATCTTATTTAATATCGATAAAGCATTAGTTTTACTATATTTCAGCGTCGGAATAGGTATTGGTGAAGTTAGCGTTTGCGCTCTGCTTAGACCTAAGTTTACAAAGCGCTCTACAGTTTTCTTTAGTTTGGTTTTGTCCAGAGGCCGAACATCATTAATAAGGCCATAACGCATTTCACCTAAATAACTCGTTCGCTGTTTAATATTGGCAGCCCAAGGGAGCAAGGCAGATTTGAGTGAGTTAGTTAAAACAATGGCTTGTGTGTAGCCTTGGTTTCTCAGTGATTTCCCAAATTTTATTCTATCAAAAAATGCTAGTTCACCATGCTTGAACGGTAGTGGAATCTTGCCGGAAACTTCAGGCATGCGTTCTAGTAAAGGCAGTGTCCAAGCAGGAGCTGCAACGTCGATTATGCAATCTGGGTGGTTGCTTTTTAGTACTTTAAACAAACTTTGCGCCATCACCATGTCGCCGACCCAAGCGGGGCCAAGTATTAGAATTTTGTTGGTTGTGTTTGTCATTAATGCGTTAGCGTTGATGCTGGTGTTCTGGTATTTTTACAGGAGAGTATTAACTATTCATTTTTTTAATGATGTTACTGGTACTACGGCCAGCGACTAAGTCGATTAGCGCGATTTCACCACCCCAGGACTCAACCTCTTTTCCACCCACTACTTGGTCTGCTGTGTAGTCACTTCCCTTTGCAATCACATGAGGTTTAACCGCATTAATTAAACTAAGCGGCGTATCTTCATCAAATAGGATAACTGCATCGACAGATTCTAACGCTGCCAGTACGCGCGCACGATCATTTTCATGCACAACTGGGCGGGTTGGTCCTTTAATCGCACTGACTGAGCGATCGGTATTTAATCCTAAAATTAGTTTATCGCCGCGTTTCTTTGCTGCTTCTAAATAGGTGACGTGGCCAGCATGTAACAAATCAAAGCAGCCATTGGTAAATACGATTTTTTGATTAGCTTTTTTCCAAGCATCTACTTTTTGCATAAGATGGGGTAAGTCACACACTTTATGCGCTTGCTCAGAAGATTGCTCACTGGCTAAAGCTTCAATTAAGTCATCGCGGCTAATGGGCACTGTGCCTACTTTACCTACAACAACGCCTGCAGCAATGTTGGCAAGTTGCAATGCTTCTAATGGGCTGAGTGCGTGTATGAGGCCTGCGGCAAGGGTGGCAATCACAGTGTCACCTGCGCCAGAAACATCAAACACTTGTTTGGCTGTGGCTGGTAATAAGTGGCTGCTGTCATCAATCAATGAAATACCCTCTTCACCACGTGTAACCACTAAAAAAGCTAGATCCAGCGTATTTTTGAGTGCTGTTGCTTTATCAATTAAGTTGGCATCATGGATAGAAACAGCGCAAGCCTCTGCGGTCTCTTTTTTGTTTGGTGTAAGCGCTGTGGCGCTTTTGTATTTGCTGTAATCATGCCCTTTAGGGTCAACCAGCGTGGTAATACCTTGTGCATTACACATTTCAATAATTTTCTGGCAAACGTCGGTGCTCAGTAAACCCTTGGCATAGTCAGACAAAATGACGACCGCGGGTTCAAGTGCAATTTCTTCAGCAATCGCATGTAATAGCTGCGAATTCTCGTTTGCACTGAATGTGGTGCTGTCTTCCTGATCTAAGCGCATCATTTGTTGATGCCCGCCTAAAATGCGGGTTTTGGCGACGGTCGGGCGTTGGTTTGAGCGAATGACGTGATTGATATTAATTTTTGTATCAATCATTAAATTTAGCAGAATATTAGCTTCATTATCTGCACCAACGCAGCCAATGATATGTGTTTTGATGCCAAGTAAGGATAAATTGGCGGCCACATTCGCGGCGCCACCAGCTCTATCTTGCTGTGACTTGATTAATACGACCGGAACTGGCGCTTCTGGAGAAATACGGTTTACTTCTCCCATTAAGTAACGATCTAGCATCACATCGCCAATCACTAGTGCATGCTGATTAAGATTACCGAATTGTTTAACAGTATCGAGAAGTGTTTGTTGGGTCATGGTGGATGAGATTATACATCTATCAATGTTATATTCGTTTTTGTCATTGCTACCAAAGCAGATGTTTGGTGTCTTCTAAGTACATAGGGATTTCAATGTAGGTTGTCATCCCTATGTTAAGTATTTTATTCAGACTCTAAAATCTCACAAAGTGAATGCCCAACAAAGATATGTGCTTCTTGAATGCGCGCAGTCACGCTAGATGGGATAACGATATTGTAAGTACATAGATTATTCAGTTTGCCGCCAGTACCACCAGTTAAGCCGACTGTTGTTGCGCCAATAGCGTTTGCAGCCTCTATGGCACTGACAACATTTGCGCTATTGCCACTTGTAGTAAGGCCAATTACCAAGTCTTCTGGGCGACACAGTGCTTCGATTTGCCGTGCAAAAATGTAGTCGTAGCCGTAATCGTTGCCAACCGAAGTGAGAATAGATGTATCAGTTGTTAACGCAATAGCAGGCATCCCTTTACGCTCTTTTTTAAATCGACCCACAATTTCAGCGGCAATATGTTGGCTATCTGCTGCACTGCCACCGTTACCCATTAGTAGAATTTTCCCACCATTTTTAATGGTGTTCTGCATGGCGATGCCTACATCGCTAATGAGTGGAAAAAGTGGCTCTAAGGCATTGAACATCGCCATATGTGCAGCGTGTTCGCCTTTGAGATAATCAACATACTTATTAGTCGTACTCATTAGCAGTATTTATCCTCTTGCGTTAAGTAATTTTGCACATAGTCACGTACGCCATCTTCTAGGCTGTGAAAAGGGTGAGTGTAACCTGCGCTTGCAAGTTTGCTCATGGCGGCCTCTGTGAAGTATTGATACTTGCCTTGTAAGTCTTGCGGCATATCGACAAAGGTAATATGTGGCTCACGATTCATGCTTTGCATGACATTGGTCGCCAAGTCTTTAAAGCTACGCGCTTTGCCAGTACCAATGTTGTAGATGCCATTGGGTACTGATTTCTTAGCCAGTGCAGACTCAAGGAAGTAGTTTACAACGGCAGCAGCGTCTTTGACATAAACAAAGTCACGCATCTGCATGCCGTCTTCAACCCCTGCTTTTGTGCCTTTAAATAACTTCATCGTGCCAGTTTCGCTGAACTGATTGAAAGTGTGGAATGCTACGCTTGCCATCCGTTCTTTGTGGTACTCATTTGGACCATACACGTTAAAGAACTTAAAACCTGCCCAATTAGGCGGTGTCGGTAACTTTTTGTTAACCTGACGCAATGCCCACTGGTCGAAAAAGTGTTTTGAATAGCCATAGCCATTCAGTGGGCGAAGGTTCTCTATACTTGCATCGTCATAACCCAAATTACCATCACCATAAGTGGCAGCTGAGCTTGCATAGAAAAACGGTACTTGATGATTTGCACACCAAGTCCATAGATTTTGTGAGTATTGAATATTGGTTTCAACTAGTTTGTTGAAGTCGCGCTCAGTGGTGGCGCTGATAGCCCCCATATGAATCACTGCTTCAATATCCGTGCGACCTTTACTGTCCGCACCCTCAAGCCAAGACATGAGCTGGTCTTTATCTAAATAATGCGCGTATTGGCGATGTGTAAGGTTTTGCCACTGCTCTTCATGCGTGATGCGGTCGACAATCACGATATCATCACGGTTAAGCTTGGTGTTGAGATGCCATGCGATGATAGAGCCTATCATGCCGGCGCCGCCAGTAATTACAATCATGGATTAATACCTAATTCATTAATGCACTGCTAAAAATTAAGCAGCATCAGTAAAATTATAAAGCATTGAGTATAACGCTTATTGATTATTGGCTAAACTTTCTGCCCTTAATTTCGTCAGTTCAGCATCTTTTTTAGCCATATTCGCATCCCACTCAGTGCTCACCCAGCCTTGCAGGTTCTCTAGAGCAATGGTTGTCATGGCGTGTATCCAAGCATCGTTCTCATTGAGCGCCGGAACGTAGTGATATTCTCCGCCGCCGTTGCTTTGGAATATATGTTTACCTTCTATGGCAATTTCTTCTAGTGTTTCTAGGCAGTCGCTAGAAAAGCCAGGACAAATGACATCAATACGATTTACTTTTGCTTTACCCAAAGACTCCAACATATTTGCTAAGTAAGGTTTTAGCCATTCTTGCTTACCGAAGCGAGATTGAAATGCGATGGCATATTCATCCTTATTTAACCCAAGGGCCTCTGCTAATAATCGCCCAGTTTTGTGGCATTCGCAGTGGTACATATCCCCTTTAAGTAGATGGAATTTGGGTACACCATGAAAGCTCATGATTAATTTGCTGGGCTTGCCATTGATGCGCCAATGCTCGCGCACGCTTTGTGCTAATGCTTCAATATAAGCCGGGTGGTCGTGATAGTGTTTAATGGTGCGAATCGCTGGCACATTACGTGTTTTGAGTAGTGTGCGCCAAACTGCATCTAATGCACTTGCTGTGCTGCTTGCAGCATATTGTGGATATAAAGGGAACACTAATATACGGTCACAATGTTGCGCTTTTAGTTTTTCAATTGCACCTGCCATCGAGGGGTTGCCGTAACTCATACCCAACTCTACTGTGAACGGGGAGTTGATTTTTTGTGCCAGAAATCCACGTAGCAACAGTGTTTGTTTTTTTGCATGAACCATTAAAGGTGAACCCTCACTAGACCATACACTAGCGTATTTTTCAGCTGATTTTTTGGGGCGAATCACTAAGATAATGCCATTTAAAATAAGCCACCAAATCAGCCTTGGAATTTCTACGATACGGCGATCGCTTAGAAATTGACGTAAATAAGGTCGTAATGCTTTTGCCGTAGGCGCATCTGGCGTGCCTAAGTTTGCAAGTAGGATACCTACTTTGAGCTGGTCTCCATGGTCGTACTTTGGTTCTGGGTTGTAATATGACATGTTATCAATCTATTTATAATGGATTTAGTATCAACTTCTTAAGTAGAGGCTGTTTTGATTGTTTACTGAGAAGAGAGTGCATTTGACAATAACTTTGCAGTGACATCGACAATAGGAATCACTCTTTCGTACGCCATGCGGGTTGGGCCAATCACGCCTAGTGTACCTACGACTTGCCCATCTGCTTCATAGGGTGCGGTAATCATGCTGCACTCGTCCAGAGGTAAGTAACCACTTTCGCCGCCGATAAAGATCTGTATGCCTTCTGCACGTTGGCTATTGTCTAATAACTGCATCAGGCTAGTGCGGCGTTCAAAAATCTCAAACAACTTGCGCAAGCTTGTCACATTGGTAGATAAGTCGTCCACTTGCAATAGATTGCGTTCACCTGCAATCACTACGCCATCATCATCTGTCTTCTTGCTGCTTGCTTCGAGTGCAGCGGTCATCAGTTGGTTCATGTCATTCTGCATTTGCTTAAGTTCAGCATGTAGTTTTTGCTTAACTTCCTCGAATGTATGACCAGAAAAGTGTGCGTTAAAGTAATTGCCTGCTTGTGTCAGCTCACTTGCACTAAAAGGTTTTTCAGTGAGGATAATGCGATTTTGTACATTTCCATCACTGGTCACAATGATGACCAATATTCTTTTGTCTGAAAGTGTCAAAAACTCCAAGTGCTTAAATGCAATTCGTTTGCGTTTTGGTGTCATGACGACGCCTGCAAACTGAGTCAGTTGAGATAGCATGTCTGCTGCATTTGCAATCAGCTCGCTAGGGTTGGGTGAGGATAGGCCACTTTTAAGTTGTTGCAGAACAATTGAGTCTAGAGGTTTTACCGTCAGGAGAGAGTCTACAAATAAGCGATAACCTTTTTGTGTCGGTATGCGACCTGCTGAGGTGTGTGGGCTGGCAATAAATCCAAGCTGCTCTAAATCACTCATTACATTGCGAATAGTCGCAGGGCTGACATCTAAGCCAGAATGTTGCAGTAGGGTGCGAGAGCCAATAGGTTGACCATCACTAATATAATGTTCAACTAAGGTTTTAAGTAAAATTTGCGAGCGTTT
>Ga0160182_105279_pt1 | contig 29645 bp, 27 predicted proteins | sample met14sa_FD_108561 | JGI IMG/M metagenome (GOLD analysis project Ga0160182, IMG submission 108561) | Synthetic bacterial communities of pure cultures from sediment of Lake Washington, USA, under high oxygen condition - MT... | ecosystem: Engineered > Modeled > Simulated communities (microbial... >... | reverse complement strand
CTTTTTTGTTATCTTTTTTGCACTCTTTTTAATTTTTAAATGTAATGCATGCTTAAAATAGCGACAATTCAGTTAGCCATCACTAGCGAATACATCTAGTTAACCATTAAAAACATGTATTAATTGGCTAGCTAAAACTGCGCCATTCAAAACCGCTAGCCTGTTGTGCAATCCCAATCCAATCAACTTCACAATTTAAAGCGTTGCTCAAGGCGGCCTTAGCTAAGTCTTGCGTGTTATTTTTTGCGCTGAGATGCGCGGCGATGATATGTTTTAACTTTGTATTATCAAGTCTGGTTAAAAGCTGTGCCGCACTTGCATTATCCAAATGTCCAAGGCGACTGCCAACACGTTTTTTAAGTGACCAAGCGTACGGCCCGTTTTCCAGCATATTTAAATCATGATTACATTCCAACACCAAGGCATCACAACCATTTAATACTTGTTCGATATGATATGTTGATGAGCCTGCATCGGTTAACACGCCTAATTTATATTGGCCGTCATAAAAAGTGAATTGTGTTGGCTCGCGCGCATCATGTGGCACAGGATAAGGCGTTACTTGTAAATCTTGAATTTCAAAACAAGTGTGGCTATCAATAATATTCCATCGAATATGCGCACGCTCTGGCAAATAACGCTCAATCATTCTATGCGTACCATGCGATAGCCAAACAGGGATATCGTATTTTGCGGCTAGCTTAAACGCGCCTTTGGCATGATCATCATGCTCATGCGTAATTAAAATACCGCTTATTTGCTCAGGCGTTAAAGCTAGCCTTTGTAATCTTGTAACGACTTCTTTTGTACTAAAGCCGCAATCGAGCAACAGTCGCGTTGACTCTTGCTCGATAACCATGCAGTTGCCCGCGCTACCACTTCCAATAGATGCAAAACGCATTTAAATAATGACTAAGCGGAGCGAAATTAACCAACTTACTTTAATTGATCATACAGCAATGAAATAATCCGATTGGCGGTAGTGCTGCGATTGCGATTACCTTCTGCATCCACAACATTCACGCGCGTTTCGCCATTTTCTGTCTCAACTAATTTGATATGATATTGTTTAGATGGATCTGTTTTTCCATCCTCACCTTTCCAGAATTTCATTTTATCTACAATGGTTTTCTCTTCTTTTGGCTTAGATTTATTTTCAATCTCATCATCATCTTTCCAGAATGCCAAAGTATCCAGCAAGCCTTTTTTCTTCTTCGGGCCAGTATCAATATCGACATCTGAATAGCGTACAAAAAACGTACCGGTCGAGCGATCTTTGTCTTCCGTCACAAAACCAATTCTGTCTAAAGCCAAACCAACCCTGCGCCAGCCGCGATCAAATGGATCGTTCAGATTAAGCGTTACGCTACTATCCGCTTCTTTAACGACTTCAGCACGTTTTTCGGTCACTGGATTTGCAACAATTTCTTGGGCGCGTTTTTCTTCTATGCCCAGTTTCACCATCAAACGGCGCAATAATTCAGCATCTAAATCGCCATCTTTTTCTTCAGCAACTTTTTGAGTAGTATCGGCGCGATACCCAGTATCAATTTCACCTAATTGCGTTTGCACTCGATTTTTACCATCGTCAGGCGCACCACTCACGGTACGGTGTGTCATATAAATCTCGGTTGAGCCTTCTTTTTCGCCGCGTTCTAAGCGTGTGCGGAATTTACGTCTATCCGCTAAACCCGATAATTTATCCATCCATTTATCAAATTTTTCGCCGATATTCTTCTTATCATCTTGCGCTTTAATCGCATCCGCTTCAATCCACTCAGTTTCCATCACGCCCGTTTGTGCATTTTCTACACGCACTGCGAACCCTTGCTCAATCCAGAACTCACGTACTGCTGGCCAAATTTTCTCAGCTGGCGCATTCACTACCAGCCAACGTTGTGCACCCGCCTTTTCTAAACGCACACCATCTGAAGTGGGCAATATCTTTTCAACACCAACTTCCTGGCCTTCTTGGCCCTGGTTATATGTGCTGTAACTGGTGCTGCCACCAGGCACATTATATGCATCACTGGTTTGTACGCTGGTTAAGTCTGGCGGCACTTCTAAAGGCTTGGCACGGCCTGCACCTTTGTAATCGGAAGATGTATCAATAAAAGGAATCGAATCACAAGCTGTCACTAGCACTGCCAATAAAACACCTGTCGTAAATTTTGCTGCTTGTTTCATGTTAATAACCACCATTTATATTGCTAGTTTAAATAATTTAGACGCCATAATTTAGCGCTACAAATTCAACGTTTTATAATTTTAAAGCTTAATAATTTCAGCGCTTTTCATGGCGCCACGCAACACATCATGAAATTGCGACGAACAACTGACCATCGGTAAGCGGATGCCTGATTGAATCAATCCCATTTGCTGCAAAATCCATTTAACTGGAATTGGATTTGCCTCAACAAATAGTTTCTGATGCAGAGGAAATAGTTTTCCATTAATTTCGCACGCTTTGGCGACATTTCCCACCATTGCAGCTTCACACATATCATGCATTAATTTAGGCGCAACGTTAGCAGTTACTGAAATCACGCCACGCGCGCCCAGCAACATTAATGCCATTCCAGTGGCATCATCTCCGCTATAAATTGCAAAATCTTTGGATGCTCGCAATAGCAAATCAGTTCCACGCTCTATGCCGCCTGTCGCATCTTTAATGCCGACGATATTCGCAATGGCCGATAAACGGATGACCGTATCATTGCTAATATCACAGCCTGTACGGCCTGGCACGTTATACAAAATCTGCGGGATATCCACCGCAGCAGCAATCGCAGCAAAGTGTTGATACAAACCTTCCTGTGTCGGCTTATTGTAGTAAGGCGCCACCAAAAGACAGGCACTAGCACCTAAATCTTTAGCTTTTTTGGTTAACTCGATTGCTTCGCGCGTTGAATTAGCACCAGTGCCAGCAATCACTGGCACGCGCCCTGCCACTTGCTCAACCGTGGTTTTAATCAGCAAGCAATGCTCATCAACGTCTACCGTAGGCGATTCACCAGTCGTTCCCACAATCACAATACCATCTGTACCAGCATCAATATGCCAGTCAATCAGCCTGCGTAGTGCACCTAAATCTAAACTACCGTCATCAAACATCGGCGTGACAATAGCGACCATACTACCTTGCAACATAGTTAACCTTCACCTACAAAATTATCACTATTTTAACCGAAACTGACCGCTTAATGCGAATACGCTGCTGATTCAATTCGCATATGGTTTTATCAAATAACTCTTACGCTTACATGCGATGATTGCATCAATGCCAAGCAACGCAGCACACCGGATTTTGGTTGATTTTCAGATGCATGACGATTGCCCACATAATAAGCAAGTGTATTAAGCGGTATAATCCTGTTTCAATATGCGTATTTTTATCTTTACGACAAAATCATGTTTCCCGCTTTCATCATTGGCGCAGCGCTAGTCTTGAGTAACGCTATCTCATTATGCTGATTCAATCCAAGATGGAGGCTAATCGCTTAATTACGCAAATCGATGCGATTTTGCCGCAAACACAATGTGCCAAATGTGGCTATCCCGGCTGTAAACCTTACGCTACTGCCATTGTAAATGGTGAAGCAGATATTAACCAATGCCCACCTGGTGGCGATACTGGCATACGCATACTGGCCAATTTAACTCACATGGAATATAAGCCACTAAATGCTGAAAATGGGATAGAGAAATCCAAAGCATTGGCTTTTATTGACGAAGCAACTTGCATTGGCTGCACTTTATGCATTCAGGCTTGCCCGGTAGATGCAATACTGGGCGCATCAAAACAGATGCATACCGTGATTACAAATGAATGTACCGGCTGCGAATTATGTTTGGCACCTTGCCCTGTCGATTGCATCACGATGCAGCCAATTGAAACGGTTTCGGATAATTGGCAATTGAATTATTTCAGCATTGCAAATAATAAAACCAAAGTAGCAGCCGATTTAGCACGTAAACGTTATGAATTTAGAATGTTTAGACTTGAGCGAGAAGAGGCTGAGTCTGCACAAAAACATGCTGACCGCGCAATGCGCAATAAAGCAGAGAGTGCGAAAATGCCAACTGCGCAGACTGAAAACAATTCGTCTATGGTGAATAACGCAAAAAAAGCAGCTATTGCAGCAGCGATTGAGCGCGCTCACTTACTTAAAGCCGCCACTGCAAAAAACTAGTGCGAAACTAGATCCGCCAAAGACTAATGATCGCACTCTACTTATATTTTTTAATTAATAGTTACCTTAAATGAACGCAGAAAAACGCTTAGAGATTTTTAAACGATTAAGTATTGCGATTCCGCATCCAACGACTGAGCTGGAACATAACAGTACATTTGAATTGTTAATCGCCGTCATCTTATCGGCACAAGCCACTGATAAAGGCGTGAACATTGCCACACGCAAATTATTTGCAGTAGCCAATACGCCAGAACTTATATTCGATTTAGGTATTGAGGGCTTAGAGCACTATATTAAAACCATTGGTTTGTATCACGCCAAAGCGAAAAATGTGATCGCTTGCTGCAAACAGTTAATGGATTTGCACAATAGCGAAGTGCCTAACACTAGAGAGGCGCTGGAAGCATTGCCTGGCGTGGGCCGAAAAACAGCAAACGTCATTTTAAATACGGCGTTTGACCAACCGACCATTGCAGTAGATACGCATTTGTTTCGTTTAGGTAATCGCACCAAATTAGCCACTGGCAAAAATGTATTCGCCGTTGAGCAAAAATATTTAAAAACCATTCCAAAAGCTTTCCTGAAGGACGCCCATCATTTGTTAATTTTGCATGGTCGCTACACTTGCACAGCGCGCAACCCAAAATGCGGAGAATGTTGCATCGTTGATTTATGTGAATATCCGCATAAATCAATACCATCAAAGCACCTTATGGCCGGCGAAGATATAATAAGCTAATCATGAAAGTAGCCACTGGATTAGCAATAGGTAATAAAGCTTTGCCAGAACTGGCAGCGCAGGCGGTTCTAGCCGCAATGGAAAAAGCGCAACTGGATTCACCGGCCTGTGTGTTGTTATTTTTAACTTCAGAATTTGCTTCCCAGCCACAATTGGCGATTAAAGCCGCCGCAAAAGCCGCGAGTTGTATGCAAATAATCGGCTGTTCTTCCATTGGCATTTTTACGGAAGAAGATTGGGTGATTGATAGTCCTGCCGCTGCCGCGATGGTTTTTTCTGAAAATATCTGGTTAAAACCACCCAAAAACACATTATTAACAAAGGAGTCGACATTACTCACATTAACCGCGCCCAACGCAATCAATAGTTTATGGTTAGATTCAAATGCCGTTCGATTTGGCGGCGTTTCTGGCGATGCAATTGGCCACGGCTCTTTTTCTGTGTGGGAAAATGCAAAAGGCATTACGCAAGGTTTATGTGAAATGCAATTAAGTAACATGGATTGCGCAGTTGGCGCTACACACGGTTTAAAATTAATCACTAGCCCACGCAGAATTACTGCTTGCAATCAACATGACATCATTCATATTGCTAATTTGTCCGCATTAAGCGTATTAAAATCTGCCTGGAACAAACATGCGCCAATTAATGAAACATCAATACCTTATCATCGGCTGATGGCTGTGCATGCCACACGCGCATCGCATATTGAGCATGGCGATTATTCACTTACGACGATTATCACAGGAGATGAAGCCTCCGGTGCAGTGACACTCGCCAAACCATTGCAAGTCGGTGATTGGGTAAGCTGGGCGGTGCGCGATATTGATGCAGCACAAGTGGATTTAGTGAAAACAGCGACGCAACTTAAACAACAATTATCGGTAAAACCACGGTTTTCTTTACTGTTTTCAAATCTGGGGCGTGGCCCTTATTTTTATGACGGCATCGATCAGGATTTAGCTTTGATTCGCACGTTATTTCCGCATTTACCGTTAATCGGTTTTTATGGCAATGGTGAGATTGCACCTATTTTAGGTAACAACACATTGTTGCAATACTCTGCAGTTTTAGGACTTTTCGGGCGTTAACATGGCTTTATTCAATCCTACTCGCGATGAAGTACGCGAATTCTTTTTTGGCACTTGGGCAAAACTCAAAGCGCAACAGACATTAACGGATTTAGAAAAACTCGGCTTAAACGTGATGCAGATGCATCCTGAATATCATGCCATTCTAAATGCGCCAGAACACTATAAACAGGTCGCGTATTATCCGGAAATGGGTGAAACCAATCCGTTCCTGCACATGAGTCTGCACCTATCTATATTGGAACAAATCAGCATAAATCAGCCCATTGGCATTGCGCCGATTTATGAACAGTTAAAAATCAAACATCAAAATGCACACGATGCCTTGCATGATATTCTGGATTGCCTAGCTGAAACCATCTGGCTGGCGCAACGTAACAATACCGGTTTAGATAGCGCACATTATTTAAAATTATTACAGCAAAAAGCAGGGCTTAATCATGTATAAGCTTAGCCATGAATAACTCAATGCTTCAAGTTGCTTAATTTTTATTGTCATGATTGAATATTAAGCATGGAACCAAGCAATATGCATGATTGGCTTAGCCAGCACGGGGATTTTTTATACCGTTTTGCGTTGGCCCGTTTGCGTGACCCGCACTTGGCGGAAGACGTGGTACAGGAGACGTTTTTAGCGGCCATCAAAAGTCCTTCTTTTTCTGGCGACTCATCGCCTCGCACTTGGTTAACCGGCATTTTAAAACATAAGATTATTGATGTAATGCGCAAAAACAGTCGCGAAATCGCTGCCAGCGATTTGACGTCTGACGCTGACGCCAATATGGACGAATTTTTTGATGAGACAGGGCATTGGATTGAAGAGCCAATGGCTTGGAATATGCCTGAAGATGCTTTGGAGCAAAAACAGTTTTTGCGTATATTGCAAAGCTGCATGGATAAATTGCCTGCCAAACTAGCTACGCTATTGATGCTACGCGATGTGCATGAAACCGATAATGCAGAAATCTGTAAGGAACTGAACATCACCACGACCAATGCTTGGGTGATGTTATACAGGGCCAGAATGAGTATTCGAAAGTGTTTGGAAATCAATTGGTTAAGTGCTTAATTAGTTAGATATGTTGAATTGTAGAGAAACCACTCAACTTGTTTCAAAATCGCTAGATCGCCATCTAACCTGGCGTGAACGTTTTGCGGTAAATCTACACTTAATCATATGTAAATACTGTAAGCGTTTTAGTCAGCAACTAATAGCGATGCGCTCGGCATTCAATCGCATATCCAAATTGATTGAAAACGATCACAATATTCAATTACCATCGGCAACTAAAACCCGTATCACCAACGCAATTGAATCTATAAAAGACTAAATTGCGTATATAACTTGGCAGACAGCAAATAAATAGGCGCAATAATTAAGCAAAATTTATTGATTAAAACCTCATAAGATTTGTTTTATTGGGATTTATTTGACTTAATTTAATTTATCAACTGAAACTTAAAAGGATACAAACCATGAAAACCTCAAACCAAACAGTCGCTTTAGCATTATCCAGTGCATTCGCTTTATCCATCGGCACAGCAACAGTTAACGCGGCAGAAAATCCTTTTGCAATTAAATCGCTATCAAACGGGTATCAGGTAGCCGACCACCATGAGAAAACCAAAGATGGCAAATGTGGCGAAGGTAAATGTAGTGCGGAAATGAAAAATGAAGCGGCGAAAGCCAAAGATGGTAAATGCGGTGAAGGCAAATGCAGTGCGGAAATGAAAAAAGATGCTGCAAAAGCGCATGATGGCAAATGTGGCGAAGGTAAATGCGGTGCAGAAAAAGCGAAGTAATTGTTCATAGAATTGAATAAAGCTATAGCGCAATCATTGTGTCATCTTTAGCGGAAATTAAAGGCGCGGGTTTGGGGTTAAAGCGCGAGCTGATTCCTCAAATCCAAAACCTGTACCAAGAGCCTTACAATGCAGAGTCTTCCAATCAAGACGCATCTATCGCAAATATTCATTTTGTCGAAATCGCGCCTGAAAACTGGATCAATGCCGGCGGCAAAGCTGAGGCAGATTTAGCCTGGTTTATAGAACGCTATCCCATTGTCTGCCACGGTTTGTGTTTATCGCTGGGTGGCCCAGACCCGCTGAATACAGATTTCTTAAAACAGGTTAAACAGTTTTTATCGGCTAATAAAATCCCGCTATATACCGAACATCTAAGTTATTGCAGCGATTACTATCAAAACCAGCCGGGCTATTTGTATGACTTACTGCCCATTCCCTTTACGGAAGAGGCGGTTAAATATGTCGCACAACGCATTCGCCAAACGCAAGATATTTTAGGCCAGCGCATTGCCATAGAAAATGCCTCTTTTTATGCCGCCGCGCCGATTTCAACCATGGATGAAATCACTTTTTTAAATGCCGTGCTGCAGGAAGCGGACTGCTGGCTGCACTTAGACATTAATAATATTTACGTGAATAGCGTGAATTTTGCTCAACAACAAGACCCAATAAAACTCGCGCAGGATTTTTTACACCGCATACCTGCCGAACGCATTATTTACAGCCATATTGCTGGCCATTACCAGCAATCGCCAAACTTATTAATTGATACACACGGCAAAGATGTGATTGACCCCGTGTGGGATTTATTAGACACCGCCTATCGATTATTCGGCATTTTCCCGACTCTTTTAGAGCGCGACAATAATGTTCCGCCATTGCCAATACTGATGCGCGAAGTGAATAAAATAGCCGCATACCAGGCAAATCACCAAAACAAGCAACCTGTTAATTTCCAACAAAACTTAACGCGCGTTATATGTTAGATTTCCAGCGCTATCAACTGGCATTTACTGCGCATATTCGCAATCCTGAATTGCACCCCAAACCTGCCAACGTAATTGAAAATCGCATGGCGGTTTATCGCGAATCGGTATTTAACAATATCTTTGAGTCCGTTTCTGTTTGCTTTCCTGTGTGTCAAAACGTACTGGGTAAGCGTAAGTGGCATCATTTAATACGTAATTTTGTCGCTAATTATTCTGCCAATAGCCCACTTTTTAGAGAAATTCCACAGCAGTTTTTAGCATTTTTAGAAAGCATTACGGATTTACCACCTTACCTTATACCGCTTGCGCATTACGAATGGGTAGAGCTGGCGATTAGCAGCCAACAAACCCGTGCGCAATCAATACAGCAAACGTTGAGTACAGAATCAAATTGTTTAGACAATGTGATTACCCTTACACCCGCCAGCACGTTATTGGCTTACGATTACCCAGTACACAAAATATCAAAGCGCTTTAAACCCACCATCATTGAAAAAACTTATCTACTCGTCTTCAGGAATACCAGTTTTGAAGTTAAATTTATTGCGCTTAACTCTGTCACGTTTAATCTTTTATTGCACATCCAGTCACAGCCATCAACTGGCAGGCTTGCATTAGCAGCTCTCGCCAATGAGTCACAATATCCAGATTTAGAGTTATTCATGCGATTCGGTGCAGAAATTCTGGATGACTTGTGCAAACAACAAGCAATCACATTAAGTTAAAACGCTCGCAATACACTCCACCCAGTCAACCCAGATTCAGCCTGCAAATTAAATCTAGCGCTTGCAATTGAAATAGCTATCTGAAATAATTAAATCAATCGTTTGATTTAATTATTGGCTGATGCAGAATATCGGCTTAAAAATGGAGTAGTTAAAATAAAAATTTGTGAATTACTATCGCCTAAGCGTGCGGATGGTGAGGAATCCAGAAAGCGCATGTTGATGGCTGGGCTTAAGTTGTTCGCTGAGCATGGCTATGCGCGTACGTCTACCAGACAAATAGCCAAAGAAGCGCAAGTGAATATATCAGCGATTGCCTACTATTTTGGCGACAAAGCGGGCTTATATCGCGTTGTATTTACAGAGTCCTATGGCAAAATGGCGAATGATATTACTTTATTTAGCGATGTTAATTTAACCCTAGAACAAGCATTAAGTGCACTATTTCAGGGTTTTATTGGTCCGCTTAAATTAGGCAATATAGCAAAACTACATATCCGTTTGCATATGCGTGAAATGGTTGAGCCAACCGGTATATGGGAAGAAAAAGTTGATAATGGCATTGCGCCGTATCATCAAGCTTTGCTTGTGTTACTGCAAAAACATTTAGGCATCACCAAAGTGGATGATGATTTACACCGTTTAGCACTCTGTATTGTGGCGATGGGCGTGCATCTTTTTACGGGTCGCGATGTAATAGAACGTATGACACCCTCTCTCACGGCAACACACGAAGCACTGGATGTGCTGCATGAAAGACTCACTTTTTTTGCGGTGAACATGGTGCATGCTGAAGCTGACAGGCGCAAAAATTTGCAGGAAATCGTTAAATAAAGATGAATAAAATGCCCAAGCCATTTCCCCACATTATTTTTGCCAGCCTTTTGACTATTACTCTATCAGGCTGTGCTTCTTTAGATTTTTTAAAAAATAAGGCCTCGCCCAAAGACACAATTGCTGCGACAAAAATCGCGCCGGCATGGCAAACCAGTTTGCCGCATGGCGGAGAGTTATCACAGTTACAGAAATTTTGGACACAATATAACGATGCGCTGTTACTGGAATTGATAGAAAAAGCGCAGACAGAATCCGTTAATATCGCCACCGCAAGAACCAAAATTGCAGAAGCAAGAGCCAATCGAGTCAGTGCATATTCATCGTTACTGCCTACTTTAGATACCTCATTTTCGTCATCAAAAGCTGTGCAGCAACCAGCCATCGGCATGAGTGGCGCAAGTGCCATACCCATTGGAAGTGGGCAAGCAAGCGGTTTTGGCGCTGGCGCACAAGGTGGTCAAGCGATTACAACAAGCCAAGTCAATGCACAGGCGGCATGGGAACTGGATTTATTTGGCGCCAATCGTGGATTACTAAAAGCAGCACAAGCCCGTGAAAACGCTGCCCAAGCAGGCTGGCATGATGCGCGTGTGGCCGTAGCAGCGGAGCTTGCCACGTCTTACTTTAATCAGCGTTTTTGCCAATTACAATTAAGCATTAACCAGAACGATGCAAAATCGCGTGCAGAATCTGCACGTATCACCGAAATATCTTTCAAAGCCGGCTTTAGCGCCAGTGCCGATTATCAGTTGGCGCTTGCCAGCGCAGCCGATGCCGCGCAGCAGGTAAAAACACAACAGGCACAATGTGATTTAGGCATTAAAGAATTGGTTGCTCTGACCGATTTAGATGAAACCACATTAAGGCAAAAACTTGCCGATACGACTTTTACGACCAATGAAAATAATCAAACGCTTTTTACCATTGCAGAAGTTCCTGCCACGATTATTAGTCAACGCCCAGATATTCTCAACGCGGAAGCCGACTTAATGACAGCCGCTGCGGAGGTGAAAAATACACAGGTACAACGTTTGCCGAAAGTCTCTCTTAACGGCTCAATCGGCTGGATGCGACTTTCAGGTCCAGGCTTTAAGGGCGAAGGCGATATCTGGTCGTTAGGGCCAATTTCCATTACTTTGCCAATTTTTGATGCTGGGAAACGGAAAGCAAATGTAAATACTGCAGAAGCAAAATATGCAGAATCTGCAGCTAACTATCGTAGCAAAGTACGCTATGCAGTAAAAGAAGTAGAAGATGCGCTAGTGAATTTACACGCCAGCACAGATCGGCAAATGGATGTGCAAACAGCATTAAGTGGCTATCAAGCATCATTACTGGCGACAGAGCAAAAAGTTAGTGCAGGCTTTGCCAACTTAATCGAGCTAGAAGAAAACCGCCGTTATGCTCTGCAAGCGCAAACCAATCAAGTTAACGTATTAAAAGACCGTAATAATGCCTGGATAGCCTTGTACCGCGCGGCTGGCGGTGGCTGGCAGAATACAGGGTCTAAAGCTCAAGACAAAAATAGCACCGAAATTAACACTAAAAATACTCAAGAAAACAGGTAAGTATCATGTTTAAAAAAAATCGTATCCTTTGGATTATCTTGGCAATTGCGATTGCCTTGGCTGTCTATTTTTTGGTAATCAAACAAAAATCGCCCGATTCTGAAGATGCATCTGCCGAAACACTTAAAGCTCAAGTATCAAATACTAATGCGGCGCTTACGGTAAATACCGTCAAAATAAAACGCACCATGCTGAACTTAACCATCCCAGCCAACGGCAATATCGCAGCATGGCAAGAAGCAGTCGTGGGGGCAGAAGTAAATGGCTTATTGCTGAATGAGGTGTTGGTGAATGTGGGTGATTCGGTTAAACGCGGGCAAATACTGGCACGTTTTGCATCGGACACTATTTCAGCCGATTTAGCTCAAGCCAGTGCAAACCTTGCAGAAGCAAAAGCCGCAGCAATCGAAGCCGCTGGCAACGCTAGTCGTGCTAAAAGCATACAAAATTCAGGCGCATTAAGTACGCAACAGATCGAGCAATACTTAAGTGCAGAAGCCAGCACCAAAGCACGGGTTGAAGCCGCTGAAGCCACACTTAATCTACAGAATATCAAGCTAAAACAAACCACAGTCAATGCACCAGATGACGGCATTATCTCATCGCGGACCGCAACCGTTGGCTCTGTTGCGGCGGCGGGGCAAGAGCTATTTAAACTGGTGCGCAAAGGTCGTTTAGAGTGGCGCGCAGAACTGACATCAGCAGATATCAATAAAATACATATCGGCATGAAAACGGACTTAACACTTCCCGATGGGCACATTTTAACGGGAAAAGTACGCGCAATTGCGCCGAGTATTGATAGCCAAACACGTAATGCCTTGGTGTATGTGGATATCCCTGCAGATACAGCCAAAGCTGGCATGTATGCGCGAGGAGTATTTGTACTGGAAAATACAGAAGCTTATACCTTGCCTGCCGATGCGATTGTGCTGCGAGATGGCTTCGCCTACGCGATGCAGGTGATAGCCAAGCCAGTTGATAAAAATAGCCCTGCGCAAACTGACGGATTGAATCCAATCGCCCAAATCAAACAAATAAAGGTAAACACAGGAAGGCGCAGTGGTGACTTAGTTGAGCTATTAGATGTTGAAGACCAAACATTGAAAAATAACTTTGTTGCCAGTGGCGGTGCATTTTTAGCCGATGGCGATACGGTTAGAGTCGTGCCTAAAAATGAGCGTGTTTCAACTGAAAGTGTTGCAAGATGATGAACGTCTCAAGCTGGTCGATTAAAAATCCTGTCCCTGCGCTCATTTTATTTATTCTATTAACGCTAGCAGGCTTCATGAGCTTTAATGCCATGAAAGTACAAAACTTTCCCGATTTAGAGCTGCCAACTGTCACAGTTAGCGCTTCCTTACCAGGCGCCTCACCTGGGCAACTAGAAAACGAAGTGGCACGAAAACTGGAAAACTCTATCGCCAAACTGCAAGGTTTAAAGCACATTTACACCAAAATTCAAGATGGTAACGTCACGATTACCGCAGAGTTTCGTTTAGAAAAACCCACGCAGGAAGCCGTAGATGATGTGCGTTCTGCGGTAACTGAAGTGCGCGCAGACATGCCAGATGATTTACGTGACCCGATTGTTTCCAAGGTCAATCTAGCTGGGTCTCCGATTTTAGCGTTTACGATTTACTCTGCCAGTTTAGATGATGAAGCGCTTTCCTGGTTTGTGGATGACACCGTTACACGCAAATTACTTAGCGTACAAGGCGTAGGAAGCATAAGCCGCGTAGGCGGTGTGAATCGCCAGATTTGGGTGGAACTGGATGCCGCTAAACTGCAGTCATTAAACGCCAGTGCAGCAGATATCTCACGCCAATTAAGACTCGCGCAAATTGAAGTGGCTGGCGGCGCAACTAAACTTGGTGGCAGTGACCAACCTATTCGTACGATTGCAACAGTGAAGTCTGCTGAAGCACTCGCACAATTAGAAATCATCTTAAATGACGGCAGAAAAATCCGCCTGGACCAAGTCGCCACCGTGAAAGACACCATTGCGGAACGTACATCTACAGCACTATTAAACGGCAAAACAGTGGTTGGCTTTGATGTCACGCGCAGCAAAGGCGCAAGCGAACTGGAAGTTGGTGCGGGCGTGCATAAAGCTCTAGATGAGCTAAAAGCGGCACATCCTGATATTGAAATCACCGAGGCGTTTAACTTTGTCACACCAGTACAGGAGGACTTTGATGCTTCTATCACGTTGTTGATTGAAGGTGCAGTGTTAGCGGTTCTGGTTGTTTGGTTATTTTTGGGCGATTTTCGGGCGACGTTTGTATCAGCGATTGCGTTACCACTATCGGTGATTCCAGCATTCATCGGCATGCACTATTTGGGATTTTCAATCAACGTTGTTACTTTGCTTGCACTCTCGCTGGTTGTGGGTGTGCTGGTGGACGATGCCATTGTAGAAGTAGAAAATATTGTACGCCATCTACGCATGGGCAAATCGCCCTATCAAGCAGCCATGGAAGCAGCTGATGAAATTGGCTTGGCCGTTATCGCAACGACTTTCACTTTAATTGCCGTATTTTTGCCCACGGCTTTTATGAGTGGCGTTCCAGGAAAATTCTTCAAACAATTCGGCTGGACAGCCTCTATCGCGGTTTTTGTTTCATTAGTGGTCGCACGCGTATTAACACCTATGATGGCGGCATATTTAATGAAGCCAATCAATAAAAGCCATGTAGAAGATGGGAAAATCATGACGCTGTATATGCGCGTCAGCAGTTGGTGCTTAAACCATCGCTTAGCAACCACCTTGGCGGCTATTACCTTTTTTGTAGCATCCCTGATGCTCATTCCATTTCTGCCCACAGGATTCATTCCCGCGGACGATAACTCGCAGACACAAGTACGATTAGAACTACCGCCGGGTGCATCCTTGCAGCAAACGGTTGCATCATCAGAACAGGCGCGTTTAATTCTCGCTAAAATTCCTCACATCAAAAATATCTATACAACTATTGGTGGTGGCGCTGCTGGCACTGACCCTTTTGTCAGTTCTGGTGCGACTGAAACGCGAAAATCTACGTTAACCATCTTATTGGATGCGCGTGGAGAGCGCCCCAAAAAACAAGTGATTGAAAAACAAATACGCGAACAATTACAGCAATTACCAGGCGCCAGAATCAATGTTGGCTTGGGTGGCAGTGGCGAGAAATACATATTGGTACTTTCTGGCGAAGACAGCAACGCACTACAGGCAGCAGCTAATTCGGTTGAAAAAGATTTACGTACCATTGCAGGCTTGGGCAATATCGCTTCCAGCGCATCTTTAGTCAGGCCAGAAGTAATTGTAACGCCCGATTTCACTGCAGCAGCGGATTTAGGTGTGACCAGCTCAGCCATTGGCGAAACTTTGCGCATTGCCACGGTAGGTGATTATCAACAAGCATTAACCAAACTTAACCTGGAGAAGCGCCAAGTACCAATCTTGGTTAAACTCGACAACAGCGCTAAAACCGATTTAAGTGTATTGCAAAAGCTGGCGGTACCAGGCTCCCGCGGACCCGTGCCATTAGAGCAAGTCGCCAGCATGAAGATTGCCAGCGGCCCAGCCATGATTGACCGCTACGATCGCTCACGCAATATTCAATTTGATATTGAGACTTCAGGCATGCCACTGGGTGAGTTAGCAGAAGCGGTTAAAGCATTGCCCAGCATTCAAAACCTGCCTCTTGGTGTTGAGCAGCGTGAATTAGGCGATTCAGAAGCCATGGCGGAGTTATTTGCCAGCTTTAGTTTAGCCATGCTAACCGGCGTGGTTTGTATTTATTTTGTATTGGTGCTGTTATTTAAAGACTTTTTGCAACCAGTGACTATTCTTATTGCGCTTCCATTATCGCTGGGCGGTGCATTTTTAGGTATGTTGGTTGCGGGAAAAGCACTGTCAATGCCATCAATGATTGGGTTGATTATGCTGATGGGTATTGCGACCAAAAACTCAATCCTACTGGTGGAATACGCCATTGTTGCGCGTCGAGAATTACATTTAAGTCGGCTTGAAGCGATTAAAGACGCCTGTCATAAACGTGCACGTCCGATTATTATGACCACCATTGCGATGACCGCAGGCATGTTACCACTGGCCTTAGAATGGGGCACTGGAGATGGTTCATTCAGAAGCCCGATGGCGGTTGCAGTAATTGGCGGCTTACTGACTTCTACAGTATTAAGCTTATTAGTGATTCCTGTGGCATTTACTTATGTGGATGATTTTGAGCAGTTTCTTGCAAGATTGTTTAAACGTGCAACAAAAAGTAAGGCGCAGAGCAGTGTTTAAATCATTTAATAATTAAAACAAGGTAGAAAATACTTAATCAAACAGCTGTGCTTCGCGCTCAGTGGCTCTGTGCATAACCTCTTGTTTTTGTTGATTGGTGAAATCCCACCAAGCTTGAATCTCATCCATTGTTCGATAACAGCCTTGACACAATCCGCTTAAGTCATCCATGCTACATACACCTATACAAGGCGATTGAATTTCAATTTCTGACATTTACCTATTCCAAATATTCAATTAACATTTAAGCCACATATAAAAATGCGCGATTTTTGAAATCGCGCATTTATTTAACACTTAAAACAACCTCACTTTAAAGTTAATGGTTTTAAACAGTTAACTTAAAGTGCCATGGCACTGTTTATATTTTTTACCAGAACCACACGGGCAAGGGTCGTTACGTCCAACTTTCACACCTTCGCGCACCAATGGTTCACCACCAGCAATCTGTGCACTTTCGGCATCGGCAGAATCACCCGCTGGATTAGCCAAGGCCTCATCAAAATCAGCGTGCTGGTATTGTACATTTGCAACATCAGCAGGTTTTTCAACCGCTTCCACATCATCTTGCGTTTTTACCTGTACCAGCATCGTCACTTTAGTCACTTCGCTTTTAACGGTATTTAGCAAACCTTCAAACAATGCAAACGCTTCACGCTTATATTCCTGCTTAGGATTTTTTTGCGCATATGAACGCAAATGAATACCTTGGCGTAAATGATCTAACGCTGCCAAATGCTCACGCCAATGGCTATCAATGCTTTGCAACATCACTGCACGCTCAAACTGGCGCATCGTGTCATTGCTGGCCAATGCTTCTTTAGCTTTGTATGACTCCTCTGCAGCATCAGAAATACGCTCGCGCAAGGTTTCTTCATGTAAATCAGGATTATCTTCCAGCATTTTCTGCAACGGCAAATCTAAACCAGTTTCGGCAATCAGATCTTTTTCCAGACCTGGGATGTCCCATTGCTCTTCCACGCTACCCGGCGGAATATGCGTACTGAAAATACTGGCAATCACATCTGCACGCATGGCACTGATGGTTTCACCAATATCATTGGCCTCTAATAACTCATTACGCTGTTCATAAATCACTTTACGCTGGTCATTTGATACATCATCAAATTCTAGTAACTGTTTACGAATATCAAAGTTTCGGCCTTCCACCTTGCGCTGTGCATTTTCAATCGCACGCGATACCATGGCGTGCTCAATCGCCTCGCCCTCTGGCATTTTTAAGCGTTCCATAATCGCCGAAACGCGATCGCCAGAAAATATGCGCAATAATTGGTCATCCAAAGCCAAGTAGAAACGGCTTGAACCTGGGTCACCCTGACGGCCTGAACGACCACGGAGTTGGTTATCCACGCGACGTGACTCATGGCGTTCGGTACCGATAATATGCAAGCCACCCGATGCTAATACGGCATCATGTCGCTGTTGCCATTCCGTTTTAAGTTGTGCGATTTTGGCGGCTTTTTGTGCATCATCCAATTTTTCATCTAAATTAACCGCGTGAATTGCAGATTCCGGGTTACCACCCAATACAATATCCGTACCACGACCAGCCATATTGGTCGCGATAGTGATTGCACCTGGCTGACCAGCTTCTGCCACAATATGTGCCTCACGCTCATGTTGCTTAGCATTTAACACTTCATGTTTTAAGTTCGCTTTGGTCAGCAAGCCAGAAATAATTTCTGAGTTTTCAATCGACGTAGTACCTACCAGCACTGGCTGGCCAATGGCTTGGCACTGCTTAATATCCTCAATGACCGCATTATATTTTTCTGCGGAGGTGCGATACACCTTGTCCATCGCGTCTTTACGCAACATGCTTCGATGCGTTGGAATAACAACGGTTTCCAAGCCATAAATCTGATTAAATTCATATGCTTCGGTATCGGCTGTACCCGTCATACCGCTTAACTTCTCATACATGCGGAAATAATTTTGGAAAGTGATGGATGCAAGTGTTTGATTTTCTTTTTGAATCGCCACGCCCTCTTTGGCCTCAACTGCTTGATGTAAGCCATCTGACCAACGGCGACCTGGCATTTTACGACCGGAGAATTCATCCACGATCACAATTTCACCATCATCTACAACGTAATGCTGATCTATTTTGAATAAGTTTTGCGCACGCAACGACGCATAAAGGTGATGCACTAGCGTGATATTAGACGCCTCATAAAGACTGGAACCTTCAGCCATTAAGCCAGAGCTGGCTAAAATCGCTTCTGCGCGCTCATGCCCAGCTTCACTCATGGTAACTGTTTGAGCCTTTTCATCGACCCAAAAATCGCCATCGCCATCTTCAACAGTTTGTGCAGTTAACTGTTTAGCGACTGCATCAATTTGATTATATAAATCGATGCTGTTTTCTGCTTGGCCTGAAATAATCAATGGCGTACGTGCTTCATCAATTAAAATCGAATCGACTTCATCCACCAATGCATAACTTAAAGAGCGTTGTACACGCTCATCCTTGGTAAATACCATGTTATCGCGCAGATAATCAAAACCGAATTCGTTATTGGTACCGTAAGTAATATCAGCTGCATAGGCTGCTTGCTTGGCATCATGCGGCATTTGCGATAAGTTAATACCGACACTTAGGCCTAAAAAGTTATATAACTTGGCCATCCACTCCGCATCACGTTTCGCTAGGTAATCGTTCACAGTGACGACATGCACACCTTTGCCTGTAATCGCGTTTAGATAAACTGGCAACGTTGCTACCAAGGTTTTACCTTCACCCGTGCGCATCTCGGCAATCTTGCCTGAATGAAGCACCATGCCACCAATCAACTGCACATCAAAGTGGCGCATACCTAACGCACGCACACCACCTTCTCGCACCACTGCAAACGCTTCTGGCAATAACTTTTCCAGGCTTTCACCTTGTTGAAAACGCTGTTTAAACTCTTCGGTTTTTGCCCGCAAAGCTTCATCGGATAAAGCTTGCATGGCGGGTTCTAATGCCAGAATTTCTTTAACGGTTTGGCCATACTGCTTAACAAGCCTATCGTTACGACTGCCGAAAAATTTTTTAACCAACGTGGATAACATGAAGAGACACCGCTTTTCCGAGACCTCGGAAACCTATATTTGAGATTAGATGGAAGTTTGTTTGTATTGTAAGGATATTGGGTAGTTATTTTTTATTTCAATGTCGTTTTTCAATTTAACTAGTCGTAAAAATGAACTATTAAAATATTGATTATTGGTGTAAATATTTGCGTGGATCAAGTGCATTGCCATTAAGTCTAATTTCGTAATGCAAATGCGGGCCGGTTGATCGCCCTGTACTGCCCACTTGCGCGACTATTTGACCTTTAACCACGCGCTCACCTGCTTTAACCAACAATTTAGAAGCATGTGCGTAACGTGTTTCCAAACCTGACCCATGGTTAATTTTAACTATATTACCATAATCGGGTGTACGCTCAGCGCTAGATACAATGCCATCAGCAGCAGCCCTGATATCCGTACCCGTATTCGCCGAGAAGTCCAAACCCTCGTGAAAAGCTTCACGGCCATTGAAGGGATCTGCACGCCAGCCATAACTAGATGAGTTAAAAGCAGCATCTATCGGACTACTGTTGGGCAACATGTCTTTCAGCACACTTTTCTGTAAAATCTTAGCTTCAATACTACTTAAATAGTCATCACGCTTATTCACTGCTTCCGTTAACTCTTCTATCGCAACAATCAAATCTGCCTCAGTCATGGCGTGCGACTCCACAAAAGGCCCACCAACACCGCCATGATGTATGTTATTAACGGGTTTTAAACTGGTAATATTGATGGCTGCACTTTCTTTTTCACCCGCCAATTTTGCCAGTCGCTGACTTTGCGCATCCAATCGCATCATGCGAGCCTGCAGCTCACCCAGTTCTCTAGCATAGGCATCCAAATGTACTTGCGAAGAGATAATAGAGCTTTTAATTTGGGGCGGTAGCAGCGCCTTCATACCCTGTTCTTTAATATTGCTTGGAGGCGTAATAAAAAGTAAAGTCAACATCACCGGCACTAACACTAAAGACGTAATCAGTACACCAGCCTGAAAAGCCGACAAACTTTTGGCCGTCGCCAATTTGTTAGAAATTAAAATAATATTCATAAAATAATGGTTACTCACATTTGTTAAGACAATGCATACCTTTAGTGGATATGCATCCAACTTAAGTCACTAAATCTTATTCATTAGTTTCGTTACAACTGTTTTTTAGCTAAGATTCAGCATGCGCAAAATTGATACGCTTCTCAATCACAATAGCCAACTTAGTGCTTTGACTAAGAATGTGCAGTCTCACCAACTATTGCAAAAATTTTGGGTGGCTGCAAGCCCGCAAATGCTGAGCAATTTAAGTTTTGTGGGCAGTTTAATAAACGGTCAGTTAACTGTTTACGCACACAGCGCAATTGTCGCAAATAAAATCAAACTGACCATCGCTAATCTTTTGACTCAGTTACAAAATCTACAACAAAGCAACCCTAACTTTAGGGAATGTAAAGTTACTGCAATTGTGGTGAAAGTGCAAGTTAAATCTCACCCCAAAGTGCCAGCAAAACCCATACGCAAACTCTCCAAAAACGCTTCCAATAGCCTCAAAAAGCTAGCGCTAGATTTAGGTGAATCCCCCTTATCCAATCAACTTAACTCGCTTGCCAGTAAGGTATCGCAATAAAATATTGCGCTAAACAATCAAGCCTGCCATCAGATTAAAACCGCTTGAATCGCCTGTTTTAATTAACTTTACTTAAAAAAATACCCAGCAATCCTTCGGTTGTCGCCACTGTTTATTAGTGACATAATGCATTCAGTTGTTACAAATTAATTACATTTATTACAACTTGGTTTTTACAAGCTAGTCGCATTATTCTTACAGTCATTGATGTCGTTTCAGATTTATCCATAATAAATAGATAGGGAGAAGTCATGTCAGTTGCACTAATAATCGCCATAGCTGCCGCAGTTCTAGCAGTGCTATATGGTGTCGTAATGAGTAGATGGATTACCAATTTGCCAGCAGGCAACGTGCGCATGCAGGAAATCGCCGGCGCCATTCAACAAGGCGCAGCAGCCTATTTAGCCCGTCAGTACAAAACAATTGCTATCGTGGGCGTTGTATTGGCAATTTTAATTGCTGTATTTTTAGGCACGTCTACCGCCATCGGCTTTGTACTAGGTGCTGTTTTATCAGGTGCATGCGGCTTTATCGGTATGAATGTATCAGTAAAAGCCAATGTACGCACAGCTCAAGCCGCAACCAAAGGTATTGGTCCCGCGCTTGATGTGGCATTTAAAGGTGGCGCAATTACCGGCATGCTGGTGGTCGGTTTGGGTCTATTAGGCGTGGCTGGTTTTTATTGGTATTTAGGTGCTGAGGCAAACACAAACTTAGACCCTTTAATCGGTCTGGCATTTGGCTCTTCATTAATCTCCATCTTTGCGCGTTTAGGCGGCGGAATTTTTACTAAAGGTGCAGACGTTGGCGCGGATTTAGTCGGCAAAGTGGAAGCCGGCATTCCGGAAGATGACCCACGTAATCCTGCTGTGATTGCCGATAACGTAGGTGACAATGTGGGCGATTGTGCAGGCATGGCAGCCGACTTGTTTGAAACCTACGCCGTTACATTAATTGCCACAATGGTATTGGGTAGCTTATTGATCTCTGATGCAGGTGCGAATGGTGTGATTTATCCATTAATGCTGGGCGCGGTCTCAATTGTCGCTTCTATCATCGGCTGTTTCTTTGTGAAAGCCTCGCCAGGTATGAAGAACGTGATGCCAGCTTTATATAAAGGCTTGGCAGTTGCAGGCGTTTTATCATTAATTGCCTTTTACTTCGTCACGCAGTATTTGTTTCCACAAGGTTTAACTGCGGGCGACTTAACGGTTTCTGCGAATCAACTATTCGGTTCTTGTTTCGTCGGCTTAGCTTTAACCGGTGTGTTAGTCTGGATTACCGAGTACTACACAGGTACAGATTACGCGCCGGTAAGACATGTTGCGCAAGCCTCAACTACCGGCCACGCCACCAACATCATTGCAGGTATCGGCATCTCAATGAAATCAACTGCATGGCCGGTGCTTTCAGTCTGTTTAGCGATTTGGACATCATTCCATTTGGGTGGTTTATACGGCATCGCAATCGCCGCAACAGCCATGTTAAGCATGGCGGGTATTGTAGTGGCGCTAGATGCTTATGGTCCGATTACCGATAACGCTGGTGGCATTGCTGAAATGGCAGAGCTACCCAGTAGCGTGCGTGATGTAACCGACCCATTGGACGCTGTTGGCAACACGACCAAAGCGGTGACTAAAGGCTATGCCATTGGCTCAGCTGGCTTGGCAGCATTGGTATTATTCGCCGATTACACACACAAATTAGAAGGTGCAGGCATTGCGGTTAAATTTGATTTAAGTGACCCAATGGTGATTATTGGTTTATTTATCGGCGGCTTGATTCCTTTCTTGTTTGCCGCTATGGCGATGGAAGCCGTTGGCCGTGCAGCAGGCGCAGTGGTTGAAGAAGTGCGCCGTCAGTTCCGCGATATCAAAGGCATTATGGAAGGCACGGCTAAGCCGGAATACGGCAAAGCCGTTGATATGCTGACGACTGCTGCGATTAAGGAAATGATGATTCCGTCATTATTGCCAGTGGCAGTTCCCATTGCAGTCGGCTTATTATTGGGCCCTGTTGCGCTGGGTGGTTTGCTGATGGGCACGATTGTCACAGGTCTATTTGTGGCGATTTCAATGTGTACAGGCGGCGGCGCTTGGGATAACGCCAAAAAATATATTGAAGATGGCAACCACGGCGGCAAAGGTTCAGATGCACACAAAGCCGCAGTGACTGGCGATACTGTTGGTGATCCGTACAAGGATACGGCGGGTCCTGCCGTGAATCCACTGATTAAAATTATTAATATTGTGGCCCTGTTAATTGTGCCGTTATTACATATTTAATCTATTGTTCAATCTGCATAAATAAAGTTTTAACGTAAAAAAGGCAGCCAAGGCTGCCTTTTTTATTGCCCGTAACCAGCTAATTAAAATGCTGGCTTAACAGCCGCATTATTATAATTTTCAACGCCAGCTAAAATTTCTTTTCTAGCCGCGTCAATATCGCCCCAACCGTTAATTTTCACCCATTTGCCTTTGTCCAGATCTTTATAATGCTCAAAAAAGTGTGAAATCATTTCCAAGCGCCATGGTGAGACATCGGCAAGGCTATCCAAATGTCCATACAAGCCACAAACTTTAGGCACTGGCACTGCAAAAACTTTAGCATCCAGACCAGCTTCATCTTCCATCAATAGCACGCCTAGTGGACGGCAGCGTACAACCACACCAGGAATCAATGGTACTGGTGTCATCACCAACACGTCTACAGGGTCACCATCATCCGATAAAGTGTGTGGGATATAGCCGTAATTAGTTGGGTATTGCATCGCAGTACCCATAAAACGGTCCACAAAAATCGCACCGCTATCTTTATCGACTTCGTATTTAACAGGGTCGCCCTGCATTGGAATTTCGATAATCACATTAAAATCATTGGGTAAATCATTGCCAGATGGCACTTGGTTTAACGACATGTTGAATATAGCCTTGAACTAAAAAACGAAATTATACTAGAAGTTTGTAAATGATTTGTTGTACTTAAGTGTGAAGATAAGTGCAATTCATGTTAATACACGCCGGCACTCCGCGATGATGTCTGTGGGCGTTAATTTCAATGCAAGATACAACAACAAGGGCACAACGACTAATTCATCCACCTGCCCGATAAGCGGCAGAAAGTCTGGAATTAGATCAAAAGGCATTAAGACATAACCAATCGCCAGCCATAATAACGCTTTGGCTAGTTTTGGCGTTTGTGGATGCTGATGCAAACGTTGGTAAAAAACAAACTCGCTTTTAAGACGCGCAGCTATTTGTTTTAATTTTGCAAACATATCAATGTACTAAACCGATTAGTTGCCTGTTAGCTTTTGACCCGTTAACTTCTCATACGCTTCAAGATATTTTTCACTGGTTTTTCGCGCCACATCGTCAGGTAAGACTGGCGCCGGCGGCGCTTTGTTCCATTGAATACTTTCTAGCCAATCGCGCACAAATTGCTTATCGTAACTGGGTGGATTGCTGCCGACTTTATATTGCGCTAACGGCCAAAAACGGGATGAATCCGGGGTTAACACTTCGTCCATCACATGCAGTACGCCATTTGCATCTAAACCAAACTCAAATTTAGTATCGGCAATAATAATGCCTTTAGTAAGTGCATACTCGGCTGCTTCGCTGTACAGTTGAATCGCGACTTTTGCGACTTTCTCCGCCATCTCAGCACCTATTAAATCAGCGCAGGCTTGCAGGCTGATATTTTCATCATGTTCGCCCGCTGCGGCTTTGGATGATGGCGTAAAAACTGGTGTTGGCAATTTTGATGCTTCCTGCAGACCTGCTGGCAAGGTAATACCACATACAGTGCCTTTGGCTTTATATTCTTTCCAACCGCTACCAACCAGATATCCGCGTACAATCGCTTCAATCGGCAATGGTTTGAGTTTTTTTACCACTACTGCACGGCTTAGGTTTCCTTCGCCCAACTGTGATTTATCTTCAGCATTATCAACAACACTGTGCGGATTTATGCCGGTTAAATGGTTTGGTACAACGTGCTTGAGTTTTTCAAACCAGAAATTCGCCATTTGCGTCAACATGGCGCCTTTATTGGGTATGCCTGTAGGCAAGATCACATCAAATGCAGACAATCTATCTGTACTGACCAGCAACATGGTGTCAGCATCAATCGCGTAAATATCACGCACTTTGCCTTGGTGGATTAAATTCAGACTGTTGAGATTGGTTTTGAGTAAAGGCTGAGTCATTTTGACGTATCTATAAATGTGCAACTGCAATTACACATAAAAATTGAAAGTGCCTTATTATAAATTGCAGCGCTTATTAATGCATATTTTTAACACATTTATTCCGTTAACTTTTTTGCAAGTTAACGGCTAATTGATATTAAAAATCGCCTACTTTAATAATTTTCATTGTATTAGTACCGCCCAAACTGCCAATCGGCTCGCCAAATGTCAGCAATACTAAGTCACCAATCTCCACGGCTTTTTGCTGCAATAAAACCTGCTGCATCTCCTGCAAGATCTCATCCCTGTTTTTGTTTTCATGTTCAATGGGATAAGGATAAACGCCACGGTGTAAAGTGAGTTTTCTGCGTGCAAATTTATCGGGTGATAGCGCATAAATTGGCACTTGTGCATCTGCACGCGATAACCATTGCGCTGCATTGCCCGATTGCGTCAATGCAGCAATGGCTTTTACTTTTAAATGCTGTGCAGTGTAAATCGTTGCAGCAGCAATCGCTTCATCCGTTTTAACAAATACCTGGTCTAATTTTTCAACATGAAATTGATTAAAATATTCTTTTTCCGCTTCCCTCACCACTCTATCAACCGCTTGCACAGCTTCCAGTGGATATTGCCCAGCAGCAGTTTCGGCGGACAACATGACCGCATCCGTGCCATCTAGCACCGCATTGGCCACGTCTGATACTTCCGCTCGCGTGGGAATCGAACTGGTAATCATCGATTCCATCATTTGCGTGGCGGTAATCACCAGTTTATTTTGTTCACGCGCCATGCGTATCATGCGCTTTTGCAAGCCGGGCACAGCCGCATCGCCTACTTCAACACCTAAATCACCACGCGCAACCATAATGGCATCGCTCGCTTCAATAATCGTCTCTAGATGGTCAATCGCCTCCGCACGTTCAATCTTGGCCACAATACTGGCGGTGCCACCAGCTTTCTTAACCAGGTTTTTCGCCTGAATTATATCTGACGCCGATTTTGGAAATGAGATAGCGATATAGTCAGCTTCTAAAGCTACCGCAGTGATCAGATCCTGCTTATCCTTTAAGGTCAATGCATCGGCGGATAATCCACCACCCTGACGATTAATACCTTTATTGTTGGTCAATACGCCGCCACTTAAAACGACGCAGTGAATTTGATTACCTTTTACTCTATCCACCTGCATGGTAATTCGACCATCATCCAGCAGCAGCACAACGCCTTCCGTTACTTCTTGTGGCAAACTTTTATAATCCAATCCCACTTTGTATTGATCACCCAATACACAGTCGGCATCCAAAATAAATATGTCGCCAGTCTTTAAGGTAACTTTGCCTAATTCAAACTGACCAATTCTAATTTTTGGTCCTTGCAAATCGCACAGTACACCCACCGGTCGACCTAGTTTTAATGCAATTTTGCGCACAATTTCCGCACGCTTGATATGCTCATCGGCAGTACCATGCGAAAAATTAAGTCGCACTACATTCACACCAGCCGTAATTAACCGTGCAATCATTTCTTCGGAAGTGCTCACTGGGCCTAGCGTTGCTACAATTTTCGTTTTACGTAACATCATGATGATATGTCTATCTGAACTTACTTTGACTTAACAATTAGGGTTAAATTGCAATAAGCTTTACTCATACTAAACTTTACCCAAAATTAAAAAAGGGCATAAGCCCCTTTTTAAAAAACGTGCAAAATAGGCTGCGTTTATTTTTGCGCTTGTTCCTGCGCTCGGCTTTCTAAAATTTCTACAGCTGGTAATGTTTTACCTTCTAAAAACTCTAAAAATGCACCGCCTGCGGTTGATATGTATGAAATTTTATCGTAAATATCATATTTCTGAATCGCGGCAATCGTGTCGCCACCGCCTGCCAGAGTAAACGCTTTGGTATTGGCAATGGCATGCGCAATCGTTTTAGTGCCTTCACCAAACTGATCAAACTCAAATACACCAACAGGACCATTCCACACCACAGTCCCTGCATTATTGATAATCTCTACTAATGCATTAGCAGATTTCGCGCCAATATCAAAAATCATATCATCCGCTGCCACGGAGTCGGCGTCTTTCTTGATTGCCAGTTCATCCGCAGCAAATTTTTTGCCGCAAACAACATCCACTGCAATCGGCACCGCCGCGCCTCTTTGGCTCATTTTGTCCATTAAGGTGCGCGCCACCGGCACTAAATCATCTTCACATAACGATTTGCCAACTTCAAACCCTGCGGCTTTTAGGAATGTATTAGCAATGCCTCCGCCGACAACCATTTGGTCGACTTTTTCAGACAGGCTTTCTAACACGGTTAATTTGGTGGAAACTTTACTGCCGCCGACAATGGCCACCATTGGTCGCGCAGGGCTAAGCAATGCTTTAGTTAATGCTTCCAATTCCTCACTTAACAGCAAGCCTGCACAGGCAACTGGTGCAAATTTCGCAATACCATATGTACTGGCTTCAGCACGGTGCGCAGTACCAAAAGCATCCATGACAAATACGTCACACAACTTTGCATACGCTTGCGCAGTTTCATCTTTGTTCTTTTTTTCACCAATATTAAAGCGACAGTTTTCCAACACCACCAATTCGCCAATAGCTACCTCAAAATCACCATTTACCCAGTCTTTGATTAAGCGCACCGGTTTATTCAACTTAGCGGCAATCACATCCACCACAGGCTTAAGTGAGTTTTCTTCTGAATAAACACCTTCTTCAGGGCGACCCAAATGCGATGTCACCATGACGCGCGCACCCTGTTTAAGCGCGTATTCTATGGTTGCCATGCTGGCAGTAATACGTGCATCAGAAGTCACTTTGCCATCTGCAACGGGGACATTTAAATCAGATCGGATGAATACGCGTTTGCCAGATAAATTAAGGTCGGTGATTTTGATAAACTTCATAACAATTCCCAAAAATTAAGCTATTTACAGTGTTAACTATTTGGCTCTCATCAATGCCACTGCGGTGTCTAGCATGCGGCAGCTAAAACCCCATTCGTTATCATACCAAGCCAATACTTTTACCAGGTTTTCAATCACCACTGTTTGTGTGGAATCAAAGTTGCTGGAAGTTTCGGTATGATTAAAATCGGAAGAAACCAGCGGCTCGGTGTTGTAAGCCAAAATACCTTTCAATGCGCCTTCGCTTGCTTCTTTCATAATCGCATTGACTTCTTCTTTGGTCGTATTACGACTGGCAACAAAGGTTAAATCGACGGCGGAAACATTGGGAGTAGGAACGCGAATCGAAAAACCAGACAATCTGCCTTTCAGTTCAGGAATCACAATACCAACCGCCTGTGCTGCACCTGTTTTGGTTGGGATCATATTCAATGCAGCAGCACGCGCACGGTGTAAGTCCTTATGATGACCATCTATTAACAACTGATCGTTGGTGTAGGAGTGGATAGTGGTCATTAAACCAGTTTCCACGCCTAATTTTTCATGTAATGCTTTCACCATTGGTGCCAAACCATTGGTTGTGCATGATGCATTTGAAATGACCGTCATAGCAGACGTTAATATTTTTTCATTAACGCCCATCACCACGGTTGCATCACAGGCATTTTTATCTGCTGGTGCAGAGATAATGACTTTTTTAGCTCCAGCATCTAAATGTGGCTGACACTTTTCTTTGGTACGAAACGCGCCGGTACATTCCAGCACCACATCAATATTCAATGCATCCCAAGGCAACTTAGCAGGATCTCTTTCATTGAACATATGGATTTTGTCATTATTCACGATTAAATAATGATGTCCGGCTACATCCTGTTCATGGCTGACTGTGGCAGCCAGTCTGCCATGGACGGTATCGTATTTGGTTAGATGCGCATTGCATTCCGGGCTGCCTGAGCCATTAATCGCCACGATTTGAATGTCTTTACGCTTTTGCTCATAAACTGCACACAATACATTGCGACCGATACGTCCATAACCATTAATTGCTACACGAATTGCCATTACATCACCCTTTCGAAACTTGCCTTTACTGAATGTTTTTAATATTCAAACAATGTGCTTTTAAATAATATTAAGTCTAGCTTTTATAAATAAAAAGAGCCTCTAAAGGGAGGCTCTTTTTAATACTACCTACTCAATAATTACACCACTGACTTAACAACAGCAACAACATTTTCTACTGTGAAGCCGAAGTGTTTCATTAATACGCCGCCAGGTGCTGATTCACCGAATGTATCGATACCGACAACAGCGCCTTCTAAGCCAACATATTTGCGCCAAAAATCAGTTACACCAGCCTCAACAGCCACGCGTTTAATGCCTGGTGTTAACACGCTGTCTTTGTAAGCTTGATCTTGACGATCAAACACGTTTGTTGATGGCATTGAAACCACGCGGACTTTAGTACCTGCTGCGTTCAACTCAGCAGCAGCTTTAACTGCCAACTCAAGCTCAGAGCCGTTAGCGATAAGAATCACTTGCGCACCAGCAACGTCAGATAATACATAAGCACCTTTACGCATACCAGCAAATTG
>Ga0160182_106663_pt1 | contig 29697 bp, 31 predicted proteins | sample met14sa_FD_108561 | JGI IMG/M metagenome (GOLD analysis project Ga0160182, IMG submission 108561) | Synthetic bacterial communities of pure cultures from sediment of Lake Washington, USA, under high oxygen condition - MT... | ecosystem: Engineered > Modeled > Simulated communities (microbial... >... | reverse complement strand
CGCCGCTGCACGGTGATCGACCGTTACAGCGGCAAGATTCTGGATCTGGACGACCCCAGCCTGCTGACCGCCACGGCCGGCGAAATTTTTACTCATTGGCAGTGGCCGTTGCATTCCGGCCAGGCCTTCGGCATGACCGGGCGGATTTTGGTGTTTATTACCGGACTAGCCTGCCCGGTGCTATTCGTAACCGGGGTGATCCGCTGGCGGCAAAAAGCCGCAACCCGGCGCAAACGGAAGGGCTGAAACTGATCGGTGATCAGGTACTGCAACGATTGGGCAATAGGCAAAACTTCTGCCATTGTATTGCTGACAATGTTTTCCGAATGTTGCAATCTTGTCGCATCACTGTCTCAAAACAATACATACAAACTGTGACACATACCTGAAAGTCCTTGTGTTTCCAGGCTTGCGGGCGTGGTGTTCCATGGCATTGATATTGCTGCGGGTCAATTGAAAACCATTGGGATTTTCAAGAGGGCGTCAGGTGCGTGCCAAAGCCTGTCGCCGATTTTTTGGCAATGTCATTAAGGTGATGAGATGAGTGAAGTGATATGGGTCGGTTTGATTATGTTGATTGTGGCGGCCTGCGCGTTCGCGCCCTTGGGTTGCATGCTGTCGGCTTATGCAAAGTCCGTTAAATCCAGCGGCGCTAGTAAAGCAGCAGGCGATGTCAGTGGTTCAGCGCCGGGACTGCCCGAGGATTCGGTCCTCAAGCGGCATTTTTTGACGCAATTGCAAAGCGAGATTGAGGCAACCTTGTTTCCGCGGCCAACCGATTCGATGCTGCAACGGCATTACGATGCCTTGGTGGCGGCCAAGCTGGAAAACCGTTTGCAGATTATTGGAAAGTAAGCCCTGGTTGTTAAGGTCGCTTTGATGTTCCTGAGGGTACTGAGCTTGTCGAAGGGCGCACCAGCCTACGCTTCGATAAGCTCAGCCTGAACGGCATAGCCTTGATCAATAGGGCTTGATTAGCAAACAGGCCAGGCGCTGACCAAGCAGCGCCTATTTTGCCGATACCCGTCGTACCAGCAGTTTTTCTAAAAGCCAATGTGTATTTCGCTGGCGTTCTACCCGTCCGATTAGCGAAAATAGACGGCAGATGTGTCGCCTAGTAGCGATTTTCCCGTCACTCAGACCAAGCCTGCATGCTAAACGCCGCCGATCTCGATACCTTGTTTTTGACTTTTCGCGTGGCCAGTCTGGCCACCCTGCTGTTGTTATTGCTGGGCACACCGCTGGCGTGGAAGTTGGCGCGCAGCCGTTCGCGCTGGAAAGGCGTCATCAATAGCGTGGTGGCATTGCCGCTGGTATTGCCGCCGACGGTATTGGGTTTTTGCCTATTGGTGTTGATGGGGCCGGCTGGGCTGGTGGGAAAATTTACCCAATGGCTGGGTATCGGCACTTTACCGTTCAGCTTTGGTGGTATGGTGGTGGCGTCGGTGTTGTATTCGTTGCCGTTTGTGGTGCAGCCTTTGCAGAACGCCTTCGTGGCGATGGGCGATGCGCCGCTGGAAGCCGCCGCAACTTTGGGAGCCGGGCCGCTGGATCGATTTTTCAGCGTGGCGCTGCCTTTGGCGAAACCGGGGTTTTTAACCGCCGGGGTGCTGGGTTTTACCCATACCGTCGGCGAATTCGGCGTGGTATTGATGGTGGGCGGGAATATTCCCGACAAAACCCGCGTGGTATCCGTGCAAATTTACAATCATGTCGAAGCCTTGGAATACGGTCAGGCACATTGGCTGGCTGGCGGCTTGCTGATCTTCTCTTTCTTGGTGCTACTGTTGCTGTACAACAGCCAACAAACCCAAACCCTGACGCAATCCTTGAAATGACTATGTCCCAAGTGCCCAGCATTCAGGCCCGCTTGCGCCTGGCTTACGACCAATTTGCTTTGGATGTGGATTTGCAATTGCCCGCCAGCGGCGTGACGGTGCTGTTCGGGCATTCCGGTTCCGGCAAGACCACCTTGTTGCGTTGTATCGCCGGCTTGGAACGGCCGACGCAGGGCTTTTTGAAAATCGGCGCAACGCTTTGGCAAGACAGTGAACACGATTTTTTCCTGCCCACCCATCGCCGTAATTTGGCCTATGTGTTTCAAGAAGCCAACCTGTTTCCGCATCTTTCGGTGCGCGGCAATCTGGATTACGCCGTGCGGCGCTTGCGAACTAAAGATAGGCTGTTTTCCCTGGAGCAAGCGATTGAATTACTGGCGATAGGACCGTTGCTGGAGCGTTTGCCGGACCGCTTATCCGGCGGCGAACGGCAACGGGTAGCGATAGCCAGGGCCTTGGCCGCCAGTCCGGATGTGTTGTTGATGGATGAGCCGCTGGCCGCGCTGGATGAGCAACGCAAGCAGGACATCCTGCCTTACCTGACCGGCTTGCATCAGAATCTGCAAATCCCGATTCTGTACGTCACCCACTCTTTGCAGGAGGTCAATCAACTCGCAGACCACCTGCTGGTAATGGCCGCCGGCAAAGCATTGGCCTGCGGGCCGCTGGCGGAAACCCTGACTCGGCTGGACGGCCCCATGGCTTTGGATCGGCAAGCGGCCAGCGTCTGGCAGGGCAAGTTGATCAGCCACGAAGCCGAGTATCATCTCAGCCATGCCGAATTCGCCGGCGGCAGCTTGAGTTTGCCGTATTTGGACATGCCGGTCGGTAGCCCGGTGAGAATCAGAATTTACGCCCGCGACGTCAGTATTACCCTGCAACCGCCGGAAGCCTCCAGCATCCTGAATATTCTGCCGGCCAGGGTGCTGGCGCTCAGCGAAATGGGGCAAGGCCAAACGGTGGTGCAATTGGCGGTCGGCGACGAGGTTTTATTGGCGCATATCACCCAAAAATCGGCGATGTTGTTAGATGTGCAGCCAGGTATGGCCGTCTACGTACAAATCAAGGGTACTTCCATAGTTCGGTAAGGATTACCACTCACTTTTACGGATCGGCTGCAAATTGCGCTGCCTTAGCGCCGAGCCGATTACTTGTCGCTGGTGCGCAATTCCTCCGCATGAAATGTGATAGCCCTCAAAAAACGCAATGAATTTGTCGATGTTGGCGCGTTGCGGACGCCTTATCGGCATTTAGCGACTATCTTGATAAACGGTTTGCCGGAGAAGGTATCGCTGGATGGATAGCCGACGGCCCTCCTCGTCAAAATAGTTGTCACCTCAAAATAATAAAAAAAATGAAATCAACGATATGGCTGACTGGCCGGTATCAAACACAAGCGACGAATCGATTAAATCTGTTCCTGTTCGGTGTGGCGCTTAACGTCAATATCTTCGGTAGCGCGGTGGCCGATAACGCGCCGGATATCGAAGCTTTTTCCATCAACGAACTGATGCAAATGGAAGTGTCCTCGGCGTCCAGAAAATCGCAGACCGTATCCGATACCGCGGCGGCGGCGTTCGTGATCAGTCAGGAAGACATTCGCCGTTCCGGGGCCACCAGTATTCCCGACGCACTGCGTTTGGCGCCCGGTCTTGAGGTCGCGCAAATTAACGCCAGTGTCTGGGCGGTTACCGCGCGTGGCTTCAATAGCCGTTATGCCAATAAATTGCTGGTACTGATGGACGGCCGCAGTGTTTATACGCCCTTATTTTCCGGGGTGTTCTGGGATTTGCAGGACACCCTGATGGAAGACATCGAGCGTATCGAGGTGATACGCGGACCGGGTGCGGTGATGTGGGGCGCCAACGCGGTAAACGGGGTGATCAATATCATTACCAAGAAAGCCAAGGACACCCAAGGCAATTTGTTCGTGGCCGGTGGCGGCAATCAGGAGCGCGGCTTTGCCGGTTACCGGCACGGTGGCCGTATCGGCGACGACGGCAGTTACCGGGTGTACGCCAAAACTTTTGAACGCGATACTTTTGTTAATGCGGCCGGAGACAGACTGCACGACGATTGGCGCTCGGTGCAGGGCGGTTTTCGTATCGATGACCGGATCTCCAACGACAGCCGTTACACGATACAAGGCGATGTTTACCGCAAGACCATAGGCAATACCGTCACGCCGCAAACGGTGCTGCCGCCGTTTAACCGCGAGTTCAATTTCGACGACCATGCCGACGGTGCTAACCTGCTGGCGCGTTGGGAAGGTAATTTCAGCGACGGTTCGGAATTTATGCTGCAAGGCTATTACGACCGGGTCGCTTTCAGTGCCGCAGCGTTGTCCGACAGTCAGGACATGGTGGACATCGATTTTCAGCATCGCCTGCATCCCAATGCCGACCACGATTTGATGTGGGGCGCCAGTTACCGATTCATTCACAGTACCACGGTCAACACTTCGGCTATCGCCTTCACACCCAACAGCTTGGGTTACCACAACGGCAGCGTGTTCGTACAAGACGACATCACGTTGATCGACAACACTCTGCGCCTGACGCTGGGTACCAAATTGGAAGAAAGCCATTTCGGTAACACGCAAGTGCAGCCCAACGCCCGTTTAATGTGGACGCCGGACCAAGTGCATTCGGTATGGGCCTCGGTTTCCAGGGCGTCGCGCACCCCGGCGCGCGGCGAAGCGCAGGCCAACGTGGGGCTGGGCGGCGTACCGACAGGTTTGCCGGCGCCTTTTGATCAGATCCAGGTCATCGCGCAGCCCGACCCCAAGCTACGCGCAGAAAAAATCTTTGCCGCCGAAATCGGTTACCGCACCCAGTGGACCGAAAAATTCTCCACCGACATTACCGCCTTCAGCAATCATTATTCCGACTTGGTGATGTTCCGCCGCGGCGAGTTGGTGGGGCTGACCCAGTCTTTGATCTGGAGTAACGCCCAGCAAGACTTCACCACACGCGGCATCGAGATTGCCAGCGAATGGCATGTGTTGGATTGGATGCGCTTCAGCGGCAATTACAGCCATTTGAAAATGGAAATCCCCCAGGACCCGCTCAATCCGGATATCGCCGGTCTGAGTCCTCGCCATCGCGGCTCTTTGCGCTGGCAGATGGATTTGCCGGAAAAAATCAAGTTGGACTTTACCCTCAGGCATGTCGGCCGCTTGCATTCCAACAGCCAGGCCGTACCGGCCTACACCACCTTCGACGCCAGACTGGCTTACGAACCCTATAACGGTGTGGAGTTTGCCGTCATCGCCCAAAACCTGTTCTCGCCCAGCCATCCGGAATATAAAGACTCATCCGCGCTGTCCTTGCCGAGTAGCGCGGTGGAAGTCCCGCGCTCGATCTACGGCAAACTCAGCTGGCGCTTTTGATTTTTCAACCCGTAAAGAGTATCGACCATGCGTAAGCTCTGGAAAAAATTGCCCTGGATTATTGCCGGGATTGTGTTGATTGTCGGCCTGCTGAAGCCGCCTTTATTGCCTTGGCTGTTGTTAGTATTAACCGTGCTCGCGTGTTTGTTCCTGCCGCGCCGCGGGTTGATCGGCCCGGTCGAATTACCGGCCGACGATGCGTTTTTACCCAGTGAACAAGTGCAGTGGTGGTATTGGACCGGGCATTTGTTCACCGACGACGGCCGCCGCTTCGGCTTCGAAATCGTGTTTTTCTCGTTCGATAGTTTGGTGATTTTTCGCGATCAGCTGGTGCAGGCGGCGGTGACCGATGTGAATGGTCAACGTTTCTCGTTCGAAGAGTTCGTTTAATTCCATCTGCCCAAGCGCATTCCCAACGGCTTTAACCTGACTTCCGGCGCCGACAATAAAGTGACGGCGGTTGGCGGCGACGGCCATGACCGCTTGCACGCGCAAGTCGGCGATTATGTGCTGGATCTGGAACTGAAAGCCACGCAGGCTCCGGCTTTGCATTACGGCGGCGATCCCCATCCTTACCGTTTCGGCGGCTACACTTATTATTACTCGCGGCCGAAAATGGCGACTACCGGCACTATCAGTATCGGCGGCCAGACTTTTCAAGTCACCGGCAACAGCTGGTTCGACAGACAATACGGCGAACTCTATCAAGCCATTCTGCAGGGTTGGCAATGGTTTGCGATTGAACTCGATGACAACCGGCAAATCATGTTGTTCGACTTCAAGGGCAGCGACACGTCGGTCGAAAAATCCGGCTCGATTACCGATGCCCAAGGGCAAACCGTCACGCTGGCGGCACACGAATTTACGGTTACCGTGCTGGGCGAATGGGTCAGTCCGAATACCGGCTGTACCTATCCTTCCGGTTGGGAAGTCGAGGTGCGCGGCGAAAAATTTACCGTGCAGCCCTTGGTGCTGGACCAGGAATTACACGCGCAGCATACTTTTTGGGTGGGGCCTACATACTGGGAAGGTGCGTGCAGCGTAGCCGGTGCCTCCGCCGGAAATGCCTACGTAGAATTGAACGGTTTTTGCCGTTGCCCCGGCCGAGGCGGTTAAACTATTCAATCATTCGACATCAAGCATAGAAACGCAAGCCGGTCCCCGACAGGACTGCTGGGGTTTGCGTTTCTACTTTCACAAACTTGATTGCCGGCTTCCGCCAAACCACATCGTCGTAAAGCTACCCGGACGGTTCTTAACCAAAACCCGATGCAAAAAGGATCTCGCATACATTCCGAAATGGCCGGACAGAAACGTTTAGCTGACGCGATGGGCGTGATGCGGGGTATTGTCAAAAACTATCTGCGCCCGCGTTTTTTTCGCGCCGCAATCCAGACGCTATCTGGCGCGCCAATGGGTTTTCGCCTGTCTTTGCCTAGTGGTGCCAGGCTGGCAGGTATTGCCGGCCGCCAGCCTGTCGGAGGCGCAGATCAAAGCCGCCTATCTCTACAATTTTGCCAAATTCGTGGAATGGCCCGCCGACGTATTGCCGCCTGGTGCGGACATTTTGCTCTGTGTGGTCGGCAATAGCGCGCTGGACAGCGAGTTGCAAGCCCTGGACGGGCGCAAGGCCGGCGAACGCATTTTGCGGTTTGTCCAACATAGCAATACCGATCCCGACTTGACTACTTGCCATCTGTTGTTTCTCGGCAGCTCCGAGAAATCTCACTTTGTGGTGACCTTAAAAGCACTAGGCGATGCGCCGGTGCTGACCCTATCCGACATCGACGACTTTGCCGAAAAAGGCGGCGGTATCAGCTTGCTGTTTCGCGAAAACAAGGTGGTATTTGAAGTGAATCTGGAACCGATTCGTAACGCCCGGCTGCATTTGCCCGGCCAACTGTTGAATATTGCCGCCATTGTTTACGGGAGATAGTGTGATGCGCGTTTTGCCCAATTTTGCCGACTGGTCTCTACGGCGCAAACTGGTGTCCATCATCATGTTCAGTTGTGCGGTATGCCTGTTCGTCAGTCTATCGGTGATGGTGGTTAGCTCGGTGGTGAGCCGCTATCGCAGCGTATTGCACGAATTGTCCAGTTTGGCGGACGTGTTGGCCGAAAACGGCCAAGCCGCGTTGGTGTTTGCCGATAAATCCGAAGCCAGCCGTTTGCTGGAGTCGTTGAAAGACCGGCCGGAGCTGTATGCGGCCTGGATGGTGTCTGTCGATGGCAGCGTACTCGCTTCATGGAGCCGGGGAACGGCGAATATTGATGTACCCAGTGACTTTCGCCGGCCGTTCCGTGAACTGCGCACCAACTTCTGGAGCCGGCGCGCCGAGCTATTCACGCCGGTGATCAAAAATACCGAGTTGGTCGGTTATGTGTTGTTACAAGCCGATTTCACCGCGCAATGGAACGATCAACTGGTCGATTTGGGCAAGAGTTTGGGGGCGGCGGGGCTGGCGCTGATATTGGTTTATCTGTTGGCAATCCGCTTGCAGCGCATCATTTCCAGACCGATAGAGGAGTTGGCGACGGCCGCGCGGCTTATCGCCGAGGATAAAAATTACACTTTGCGGGTGACGCAGCGCGACCGAGACGAGATTGGCGATTTGGTGCAGGCGTTTAATACCATGTTGGGCGAGATCCAATTGCGCGATGAAACCCTTACCGGGCATCGCGACCGCCTGGAAGCCGAAGTGGCGCAGCGTACCGAAGAATTATTGCAAGCCAAAGACGAAGCGGAAGCGGCCTCGCGTTCCAAAGGTATGTTCCTGGCAAATATGAGTCATGAAATCCGCACACCGATGAACGCGATCATCGGTTTGTCGGATTTGGCCTTGAACAGCGATCTGTCGCCCAAGCTGCGCGATTATCTGCGGAAAATTCACACCTCATCGCTGGCCTTGCTGGGGATTACCAACGACATTCTCGATTATTCCAAGGTCGAAGCCGGCCGCATGGAATTGCAGGCCGAAGCGTTTAGTTTGGAGGATGTGCTGGAGAATGTGCTGAATCTGTTCATCGTCCGCGCCGAGGAAAAAGGCTTGGAACTGGTGCTGGAACTGGATTCCGCTTTGCCGCCGCGCTTGATTGGCGATGCGTTGCGCTTGGGGCAAATATTGAACAATCTGGTTGGCAATGCGGTGAAATTTACCGAGGCCGGGGAAATTCATATCAAAGTTTCCCAGTTGGCAAAAACCCACGGCTACTCCACTTTGAGTTTTTCGGTACGTGATACCGGTATCGGCATGTCTGCGGAGCAGCTCGAGCATTTGTTTCATGCCTTTACCCAGGCCGACGGTTCGATTACTCGCCGCTTCGGCGGCACCGGGCTGGGATTGACCATCAGCAAGCGGTTGGTGGAAATGATGGGCGGTAATTTAGCCGTGCAGAGCCAGCTTGGCGAAGGCAGCCTATTCGAGTTTACGCTGCTGCTGCCGTTTCCGTCCGAGCAGAAAGCCCGACAAATACCCGGCCATCTGCAAAGCATGCGGGTGTTGATCGTCGATGATTTGGACATTTCCCGGCAGATGTTGCGCGATATTTTGCTGGCCTGGGGCTTTCAGGTCGAGGAAGCGGCATCCGGCGCACAAGCCTTGGAAGCGCTGCGCGCCGCCAACGACGCTGATCGGGACTTCGAATTGGTGTTGCTGGATTGGAAAATGCCCGGTCTGGATGGTGTGCAGGTCACCAGGGAGATTCGGGAGATGGTGCGCCGCACCGAAATCCGCAACGCCCCGGTCGTGATTATGGTGACCGCCTTCAGCCGTGAGAAATTGTTAAGTGCGGCCGGCGATGCGGTACCCGATGATATTTTGGTCAAGCCGGTGATGCCATCCACCTTGCTGGAAGCCTTGACGCGCTTGCAGGGCGGCAATCCCGAGCAAGGCAATGAACAAAGCCGGCCGCTGTTGGCGGGTATGGCCGCTTCGATACGCGGGGCGCGCATTTTGTTGGTGGAGGATAACGAGGTTAACCAAATGGTAGCCAGGGAATATCTGGAAAGCTCCGGCTTGCGCGTCACTGTAGTTAACAACGGCCGGGAAGGGGTGGAGGCGGTCAGGAAAAATCGTTACGACGCGGTGCTGATGGACTTACAAATGCCGGAGATGAGCGGTATCGAAGCGACCCGGCTGATCCGCCAGGATGCGCGGTTTGCCGATTTGCCCATCATTGCCATGACGGCTGCGGTGCAGGAGCGTGAGCGCAACGATTGTTACGCTGCCGGCATGAACGATCATATAGGCAAGCCGGTGTTGCCGCAGACTTTGATGGCTGCCCTGTTGCGCTGGATAAAGCCGTCCGAACGAAGTGTGTCGGTCGAGCCGGTGCCGCCGAAACCGGAGTCTATAGTCTCCGGCCTATCCAGGGAGCTGCCTGGATTCGATATGGGGTATATTCGGATTATGATTGGCGAGGACAGCCATAAATTGCAACTTTTGTTCGAGTGCTTTCGAGATAAATTTGCCGATACCATGCAACGCCTCAGAGCGTTGCATGGCGCCGGAAAAACCGAGCAGGCGGTTGATTTGCTGCACAATTTGAAGGGCGCAGCCGGCGTGCTTGGCGCTGTAGAACTGAGCCGGGCCGCGGCGAACTTGGAGGAAGCTTTGCATGTCGGTATGCCGTTTGACGCTAGCCTCCCCGCATGCGAGGCCAGTCTGACGGCCACCCTGAACACGATTGCCGATTTCACCGCTATGGGTGCCGTTGCCGAGCCACAGAATCAAGCCGCCGATTGGTCGGCGGCAGACGAGTTGGCCGGCCAGTTGCGCGACTTGTTGGAAGGTAGCGATTTTGTCCCCAATGATTTGATCGAGCAATTGAAGGCCGCGCTACCTTGTCCGGAAACCCGGCTACTGATAAAAAAAATAGAAAAACAGGTCGGCAATATCGACTACGGTCAGGCTAGAGTGACCTTGGCGGAGTTGCTGGCCTTGATAGCGTCACAGCGACAAAACAGAGGATAGTCATGACTGCCGAGATCTCCAAGCCCTTGATTTTGATCGTAGACGATACGCCGACCAACATTCAGGTGTTGGCTGAAAATTTGATCGACGAGTATCGCATCAAGGTGGCGGTCAGCGGCGAGGCGGCGCTGGAGGCCATCGACCGGCAAGGTCCGCCCGATTTGATCCTGTTGGATGTGATGATACCGGGCATGGACGGTTATGAAGTCTGCCGGCGTCTGAAAAGCGACCCGCAAACTGCGGCAATCCCGGTGATATTTGTGACGGCAATGAACGCGGCGACCAACGAAGAATACGGGCTGAATTTGGGGGCGATGGACTACATTACCAAGCCGTTTTATTTGCCGGTGGTTAAGGCGCGGATCCGCAATCATATCCGCCTGAAACGGATGACGGACATGTTGGAAGCGATGGCCTGGATGGATGGCCTCACCGGTATCCCCAATCGCCGGCGCTTCGATCAGGTCTTGGAAAACGAATGGAAGCGCGCGCAGCGCAATCAGTTGCCCTTGGCTTTAGTGATGGTGGATGTCGATTATTTTAAAGCTTATAACGATTGCCACGGCCACGGCGCGGGCGACATTTGTCTGCGGCAGGTGGCCACCATATTGGCGGCTTCGGTGAGTCGCTCCGGCGATTTGGTGGCGCGTTACGGTGGGGAGGAGTTTGTGATGCTGATGCCGGAAACCGACATTGAAGGCGCGCAGCGCGTATCCGAATTGCTGTGCCGGCGTGTTGAAGCGCAGCAAATTTCACATACCCGCTCCAGCGTTTCGCCTTGGGTGACGATTAGCGCCGGTTTTGCGGTGGTGGTGCCGGCGCTGCAACAATTGCCGTCCGAATTACTGGACGAGGCTGATCGGCAGTTGTATTTGGCTAAAGAAAACGGTCGAAACGGCGCCCGCGGAAGCTATTCGACCGTTTAGCCCGGCCGCGTGTCCTCACCGGCCGAGCTGCGGGATTTTTTAAGCAGCCACAGCCGAAGCTTGCACCGATTGCAGGAAATCCTGGCAGTCGGCGTTAATCAGTTCAAAGCCCATTTTCGCACTAAAGCGTTTTTCCTTGTCGGTAGGGTTTTTTCTTAAAAACCAGCCTCTATGTTCGTCGGCGCCATAGGTGATGTCGCTCATCACCATCCGCTCGGAATCGCGATTGAGCGGCAAACCCAACAACAGGTATTTTTTGCCTTTGCGGTACTCCTTTAAAAAGTCCGGAATCGCGAAACCGCCCATCAGCTCGGTGATGTAATCCACATAGTCGGCATCGGAGGCGATGTAATTGGCTTCGGGTTTTGGCGTGCCCATCGGTTTAAACAAAATCGGCAGATTTCTATCGACTTGTTCCTGCGGAATCTCAAAATATTGGCTGCCGTCGTAATGATAAATTTTGAAGCGAAAGGCGGTAGCGACGATGCGGGCCACGCCGACGATTAGCGTGTGTTCTTCGTCGGCATAACTGTCTTGCAATTGGGTATCCCGATTAATGTCGATCACATACTTGGGCCGCCATTCTTTCAGCCAGTCGTGCATCGATGCGCGGGTGTATTGAATTTGTCCGTAGGTTTTGTCAAGAAACTGCGATACATAGTTGCGGCCGCGCTTCAGTTCCTGGTTCATCGCTGCGCGCGGAAACTCGTACATCAGTTTCGGCGCCATCGGTTTGCCGCCGTTCATCGCCAAAATGAGGCTGTCGCTGTCGGCGGGCATCGGCTCTTGCGTCAGTTTGCTTTTGGCGTCGAACACCGCTCCCGGCCCCAGATAGGGAATGACTTGGTTATCGTACAAACCGCTTAGAATTTCGGAAAATACCGTATTTGACATGGTTGGCCCCAGCTAAATAAAAAGTAATGCTTAGTTAATGCAAAATTCAATCCAGTTTGCTTATTTGCTTACAGGCCTTATGTTGTATGGCTTGCAGGTTTTTGCGGCGCGGGTGGAAAGGCAACAACCGTATAAACTTAGGTGAAATTGTCGTAACTGCGACAAATTTTCGGAGTGATGGCCGACACGCGGCTGCGGTTGAAGTATTTGCTCGAATTAAAAATATCCATTGCAAAGAGATGAGCCGTTGTTCGCGGTTTCGGTTTGTCGGTCCAGAATATCAGCCCAAGGCGTTTGCTCGAAAATTAATCATTTTGGCCTGACAATAATAATCGGGTTAAAGTCTTGCGAAAGCGCATTAGGCTTATTTATTGTGTTGGTCATACCGTGTTCGATCAGGCTCGGACTGGCTGGATTGATATGCCCGTTTTCCGATCAGCAGCACCTGCTTTTCTATAGTTGCAAAAAGAGGTATAGCCATGTCCGATATGCTTATTTTGGGTACCCGCAAGGGTACGGTCATATTTGATCGGACGAAAAGCGCTTGGCGTCCGCGTCCCATCGCTCACGCCGGCATTCCGGTCTGCTACGCCGCGCGCGATCCGCGCGACGGCAACTTGTGGGATTCGCTGGATCATGGTCATTGGGGGCCGAAGCTGTCGCGGTCGCGCGATGGCGGCGAGACCTGGGAAGATGTGTCGTCGTTAAAGTATCCGGAAGGCGCGCGCTACATCGTCAAGTACCTCCCAACGCCGGATTTCGATCCTGAGGCCCCGGTTAGACAGGCCGAGTATCAGGATGCCACGGTGTACAAGATCTGGCATCTGGCCTTCGGCAGTGCCGAACAACCCGGCAGGATTTACGCCGGCACCATTCCCGGCGGGCTCTTTGCCAGCAACGATGGCGGCGACAGCTGGACGCTAAACCGGCCGTTGTGGAATCACGAGAGCCGAGGCGGCGATTTGTTTGCCGGCGAGGCGACCAGTAAGAATCGCTGGGGTGGCACCCCGGCCAGTATCGATTACGGCGTATTCGAACCGGGCATTCATTCCGTCGTTGTTGATCCGCGCGATCCGAATCGGATCCATGTCGCCGTATCGTCGGCTGGCGTACTGGAAACCGCGGACGGCGGCCAGACTTGGCAAGGTCGAAATAGCGGCTTGTTGATGGACTATCTGCCGAATCCGGCGGCGGATTGGGGGCATGATCCGCATTTTATGACCAACTGCACAGGGCAACCGGATCACCTTTGGCAGCAAAATCATTGCGGGGTGTTTTATAGTGATGATGGTGCGCGACATTGGCGCAAGGTCAGTGTGCCGGATGCCGGCGTACATTTTGGTTTTCCGATTGCCGTCGATGCGCGCGATGGCCGGACCGCGTGGGTCGTGCCTGCCCGAGCGGATTCGGAACGCATGGCGATTGGTGGTGGTTTGTGCGTGGCCCGGACCACAGATGGCGGGCAGACTTGGCAAGCGTTTCGCGCCGGTCTGCCGCAGGAGCATGCTTACGATATTGTCCTGCGGCATGGGCTTGATATTGCCGGCGATTGCCTGTGTTTTGGCAGTACCACCGGCAACGTCTATTTGTCGGAAGACCGGGGCGAGACCTGGCAGTGTCTGGGTAACCATTTTCCGCCGGTCTATTCGGTACGTTTCGGTTAGCCGCCATGCCGACTGTGAAAATGACTTCGCACCTTTACCGGTTCTTTCCGGCGCTGGAGGAGCGCGACATTACGGTGCCGGCCGGCTCGGTGGCCGAGGTTTTGCAAGCCGTCAACCAGCTTGCTCCGGGATTCACCGATTACATACTGGATGAACGCGGGGCGCTACGCCGCCATGTTTATCTTAGCGTTGACGATACGATTGTGGTCCACAGAAAGACGCTTTCGGATCGGGTCCCGGAGCTTGGGGTTGTCTATATTTTTCAGGCACTGAGCGGCGGATAAGTGCTTTTGCCGGAAAGCATTCGATTGTCCAAGCACGGACTAATGCCAGCCACCGTATTGCGTTGTCGGGTCACCGCGAAAACCGGCTGTGGTCTTGTTGGCGTCCGGCACATGCGCGGTACTTTCCGCTGCTTGCACCATATTGTTATGGGTATAACCGCCCATGGCCTTGGCTTGTTTGGCGATGGCGGTGGTCGTGGGGTTGATGTCGTATTTGCTGGCGTCGGGATGGATCACCACGCTGATTAATTGCGCGTCTTTCGGCGCGTTGGGGGCGGTCGTGTAACTGAGAACGACCGGAAGCTCGGTGCCGGCGGGTACTTGAATTTCATAGCGCTGGCTATTGTTGAGCTCGGTACTGGCAAGCGTTTTTCCGGTTTCGGACAGTAAGCTGACGGTGCCGGTTTTGAGCGGTCCGGCGTTGTCGCTGACTGCACCGAGCAATGATGTGGTTCGCAGGGTTTGTTTGACCGCGGCTTTGCCTGAAGTGCTTGATTTTGCTTGGTCCTGGCCGCAACCGGACATTATCGGCAGGCTGAGGCAGGCGATCAGGGTAAGTGTGAATGTGGTCGGGTTTTTCATCGGTATCTCCGTCGGCGTTAGTTAAAGATACCCGCTAAACCGGCCACCGACAAGTGGGCTTTACGCGCCATCAATCGACATTGGGCGCTCATATAGCAGTTGAATAAAGCCGCTAAGGCCGTTATAGTTGCCCCACTTTTATACTTGTAAATCAATGCTATGCCATCATTCGACATCGTTTCAGAACTCGACAGCCACGAAGTAACCAACGCAGTGGACCAGGCCAATAAAGAAGTCTCCACCCGTTTTGATTTCAAAGGCTCGAATGCCTGTTTCGAGCAGCAGGAAGACAGTATCCTGATGAAAGCCGAATCGACCTTTCAACTGCAACAAATGTTACCGATTTTGTATGCCAAAATGGGTAAACGCGGTATCGATATTTCCAGTTTGGAAAGCGGCAAGATTCAGGATACCGGCAAAACCGCTCAGCAATCCATCACCTTGAAGCAGGGTGTGGGTAGCGATCTGGCGAAAAAAATCGTCAAGCTGATCAAAGATAAAAAGCTCAAAGTGCAGGCCGCGATCAATGGCGATAAGGTGCGCGTGACCGGTAAAAAGCGCGACGATTTGCAGGAAGTCATTCAAATGTTGCGCACGGAAGATTTGGAGCAGCCTTTGCAATTCAATAACTTTCGGGATTAGTCCTCACCATTACGCCGACGAGCTTATCCGGCGTTGCAGCTATGGTGCCTCGGGTGTGGATTCCGCAGGGAGTTTTCAGTTAAATTCTTCCGGTTGGCACAAGGCGTTCGGTAAGCTAATGATGTTGGTTGACGGACGCTGAGCAACATAAATTTGGTCGGGACTTGGTTAAAGCTATCGGGGGAGAGCGATATGAAAACGGTAATGATTGGTCAAAAAGTACCGCCCCTATCGGTTTCCGACTGGGTGCAGGGACAGCCTGTCAATTTCGAACAATTGCTTGGACAAGTCGTGTTGGTGGCGGTGTTTCAAGTCAACTGTCCCGGCTGTTTCTTGTCATGTCTGCCGCAGGTGTTGGCGTTAAAACAACGTTATGCCGAGCGCGGTTTGACCGTACTGGGGCTGGCCACCGCCTTTGAAGACTTCGATAAAAATAATCTGCAAAATCTAAAATGTTTGGTTGAGACCGGTGAGGTGATCGGCGAAACCTTGCGGGTTTTAACGGAACGAGGACTGCTACAGGACGGCAAGTTGCCGTATCGTATTGATTTTCCGGTAGCCATGGATAGATTGACCAAGCGCGAATTCGGCAGTATCGAAAGCGAAATTGACGCTTTTATCAGCCAACGCTTGAGCGATTTGGAACAAGACATCGGCTTACGCCAACCGCATGTGCGAGCGCAGGTAAAACAATATTTACAAACCCTGGATTATCATGCCGAAACCTTCGAGTTTTTCCAGTTACAGGGTACCCCGTCTTATATTCTGGTTGATAGAGCAGGCTTGCTGGTTCAATGCAGGTTTGGCGCGTATCCCGATCTGGAAACAGATATTCTCAAGCTATTGTAGTTCCCTTTCCTGCTCCGTAGGACCGTGCTACCGGCGAATGCCGCGCCCGCTTTCGCAAGGGGCTTTAGACGAAGCAGTTACAAGGCTGGCGGCTGCTTGTGGAGAAATCTTAAGGCGACATCCGTGTCTATTGTTAACGTTTTTTTAGCTGGCCCGACACGCCGTTTTAGGCAGCGTTAAGCTGGGGTGTAGCAATACTGTATTAAGCGATTGTTTTGCGACGCAAACCCATCAGGCCAGCCAATGCCGAGCCAAATAACCAAACCGCACCGGGAACAGGCACTGCGGTAGTTCCGCCTTCAATAAACGGTGTAAATACCAGGCTTTGTGATGACTGTTTTTTCTCGATCAATGCAGAATCACCCACATTGAAAGCTTCGGCGGTCAAGTCGTTTTGAATCCTGACACGCACATCCGCGTTACCCCATGCGACAGGCGTATCCAGTGTTGCGGCAGCCGACCAAGTGCTTAGCGGGCAGCCGGACGATGTGGCGCATGAGTCTGTCAACGGACCGGCGGAAAAATTGGTCGCGATATGATCCACGCCATTCCACAGATTGGTTAAACGCAATTGACCGGAAGCATCGACCGAAGGTGCCAGGGTGACGCTACCGGAGCGATTGACCAGGCGGTAATCACCGTTTTCCACCAGGCTTACGCTGCTTAAACTTAGATCCGCATCGGGTCTAATATCGAACTGCACATTGCTGTTGGCGAAGACCGTGCCCTGAGTACCGGTTGCTTGGGCTTTAAAATTTAACGGCGAGAATAAAACGCTCTTGCCGTCGCCCGATAAAGTCGGCGCGCCAAACAAGCCCAGATTCGTATCGTCATAGATGGCCGTAAAGCCGTTGCCGTCCAACGAAATTAATGCCGCCGAGGCATGTCCGCTTAACATTGAAATAACCCCGGCGCTTGCCAGGAACAAAGTCTTGATTTTCATAGGATCTCTAAATAATTCATGAATAGACAAGGTAACGAGCCGCCACAATAGCTTTACCTATCGGCTTATCGAAGCGGGTTAAAGTTTGCTGGCCGCATTATGTTTGGGGTTTGTCTAATGCGTTGCCGCGTCCATTGCCAGCTACCTGCTACCCGTCTTTGGTCGAGATAAGCTCGAATAAAAACAAAGTTATAGGCTTCTTCCTGTGAGTTCTGTCTCAGCGACCTAGCAGAGTTCCGGTCGGTGCGCAATCGTACGAATTGTCTAAGTCAAAACAGTTACCGGTCCGTGAAGGTTTGAAGAAATGTATTACAAAGGTATTCTGCCCATTGATAGATGGCGATACTGAAAGCCTGGGGCTGGCCTCTGTTTTACGGATACCAAACTGCTTCAGCGGCGGAACATAATGCCAACCTATACCTAACAATTCAGGTCATGGTATGGTGGCGCGACCTTTTTATCCTTGTCGCTTTTTTCAGGAAACGCCCATGACCGAACCCTTGCTGATTGCCAAATCCCAGACTGCCGAACTGTGTCTGCTGCCGAGCATGGCTAACCGCCACGGCTTGATAGCCGGCGCGACCGGTACCGGCAAAACCATCACCTTGCAAACCTTGGCCGAGGCTTTTTCGCAAATCGGCGTGCCGGTATTCATGGCCGATGTGAAGGGCGATTTATCCGGCATCAGCAGGACGGGGGGCGGCAATGCCAAAGTCGAGGCGCGGCTGGCTGAGTTGGGGTTAGCCGCCGACTATGCGGCGATGCCGACGTTGTTTTGGGATGTGTTGGGGAAAAAAGGCCATCCCTTGCGCTCGACGGTGTCGGAAATGGGGCCGTTATTGTTGGCACGGATGCTGGATTTGAACGAGGTGCAAAGCGGCGTGCTTACCGCAGCCTTTAAAATCGCCGACGACAACGGCTGGTTATTGCTGGACTTGAAAGATCTGCGGGCCTTGCTGCAATACGCCTCGGAAAATGCCTCTGAGTTGTCCGGCGAATACGGCAGCATCTCGGCGGCCAGCGTCGGCGCGATCCAGCGCGGCTTGTTGCAACTGGAACACGAAGGCGGCGAGAATCTGTTCGGCGAGCCGGCTTTGGACTTTAACGACTTTCTGCAAACCGACGGCGGCCGGGGCGTGATCAATATTCTGGCGGCCGACACGCTCTACAACTCGCCGCGCGTCTACGCCACCTTGTTATTGTGGCTGCTGTCCGAGTTATTCGAAAATCTGCCGGAAGCCGGCGATCTGGATAAACCTAAATTGGTATTTTTCTTCGACGAAGCGCATTTGCTGTTTAACGACGCGCCGTCCGCGCTGCTGCAAAAAATCGAGCAAGTAGTGCGTTTGATTCGTTCCAAAGGCGTGGGCGTGTATTTTGTCAGTCAAAATCCGTTGGATATTCCGGACGTGATCTTGGGCCAGCTCGGCAATCGGGTGCAGCACGCCTTGCGGGCGTTTACCCCGCGCGATCAAAAAGCCGTGAAAGCGGCGGCGGAAACCTTTAGAGCCAATCCGGGTGTGGATGTCGAAACTGCAATCACCGAGCTCGGTGTCGGCGAAGCTTTGGTATCTTTTCTGGATGAAAAAGGCACGCCCTTGCCGGTACAGCGGGCCATGATCAAGCCGCCAAGCTCTCATGTCGGCGCGGTCAGCGATGCCGAACGCCAGGAATCGATCAATACTTCCGTCATCGCCGGCCATTACGAAAAACAGGTTGATCGCGAATCGGCCTACGAAATTCTCAAAGGCCGCGCCGAAAAAGTCGTGCCGCTCGAATCTGCTAGCGAAAGCGGCGATTCCGGATCCGGTTTCAATTGGGGCGAAGTGCTATTGGGCGGCGTCGGTGCCGCTACCAAATCCCGGCGCGGCCGCAGCGGCGGACAAAGCGTGCTGGAAGCGGCCGCCAAAAGCGCGGCGCGCAGCATCGGCCAGGAAGTGGGTAAGCAAATCATTCGCGGCGTGTTGGGATCGTTATTGGGTGGTCGGCGCTAAGGCTCAAAACATTGCTGACATAACGCTGTCAGGAGGGCTGTTTTAGGATGACGGCTCTTTTAACCACAACGAGGACAACATCATGATCAACAACGTCGCAACCTGGTTTGAATTACCCGTCGTCGATATGCCGCGCGCGCAGGGTTTTTACCGCAGCATTTTGAATGCATCGTTCAAGGAAGAGGAAATGAGCGGCTATCAAATGGCGATTTTCGACGCTGAAGAAGGCGCGGTTAGCGGTATGTTGATATTGGGCGAACACTATCAACCTAGCGCGACCGGTGCGGTAGTCTATTTCAATGGTGGTGCCGACTTGAACGAGCCGCTGGCCAAGGTGGAAGCAAACGGCGGCAGCGTGTTGATGCCGAAAACCCCCATCCACGACGGCGAATGTGGTTACTTTGCGATGCTACTCGACAGCGAAGGTAACCGGGTTGGCCTGTATTCCCAAGCTTAACGGCAATTAAAACAGCGGGCAGTCTCAATCCTAACTGCCCGTTCCGCAAATGCGCCGCGCTGATCGCCTATTTCAAATCGTCCAAATCCTGCGTAACCGAAGGCTGGTTACCGCCAAGGCGCTCGCCGAACGTCTGGAAGTATCCGAGCGCACCATCTATCGAGACATTCAGGTTTTAAGCCTGTCCGGTATTCCTATCGAAGGCGAGGCCGGCGTCGGTTACATGCTGCGTCATAGTCTGGATATTCCGCCCATTATGTTCAGCGCTGCCGAACTGGAAGCCTTGGTCATCGGCGCGCGGATGGTGAAAACCTGGGCCGGCAAGGAGCTGGGGCATTCCGCGCAGTCGGTGCTGGATAAGGTCGCGGCAGTGGTGCCGGCCGAGTTGCGCGAGCAGCTGGAGCGGAGCAAGTTATTCGCGCTACGTTTTTCGCAACGCGAAGACTTGGATGTGACCATGGATATTTGCCGCAAGGCGCTGGACGGTAAGCGCTTGCTGTCCATGGATTACCGCCGCGCGGACGGTACCTTCAGCCAGCGGCGAATCAGGCCGCTGGGCCTGTATTTTTGGGGCAACGTCTGGACCTTGGTGGGTTGGTGCGAACTGCGCGGCGATTTTCGTAATTTTCGGTTGGATCGCATCCTGCGGGCGCAGGTGCTGGACGAAGTGTTTACCGACGACGCCGGCCAAACCTTGCAGGATTTTATTCGGCGGATGCATTGCTCGCCGCAGTGAGCTTGTCCTGTTAAGGCGAAGATTCGGGTTGCCGAACGCCAGCTTTTCTCTATCATGTCTGTTTAAAGCGGCATTCTTGCCGATGTTTTCATTTTATCGACTCTCAATTGATCCTGCTCATGACAACAATCAACATCCAACAAATGATGGCCGATAGCGGCGTGGCGTTCGGCACCAGCGGCGCGCGCGGCCTGGTTAGCCAAATGACCGGCGAAGTCTGTGCCGCTTATACGCTGGCGTTTATCCAAGGTTTAAATTTGGCGCGGCCCGGCCAAAAAATCGCGCTTGGCATGGATCTAAGGCCATCCAGCCCGGAAATCGCCCAAGCTTGCGTGGCCGGCATCCGCCAAGCCGGTTGCGACGTGGATTTTTGCGGGGTGTTGCCGACGCCGGCGCTGGCTTTGTATGCGTTAATCAACGGTCTGCCGGCGATCATGGTCACCGGCAGTCATATTCCATTCGACCGCAACGGCATCAAGTTTTATCGGGCCGATGGTGAAATCAGTAAGGCCGACGAAGCGGCAATGACCGGTGCGACGGTGAATGTGCAAGACGTGACGGCTGAACTGCCCGCTGTTAATCCGGCGGCGCTGACGCAATTTCGGCAACGCTACACCAGTTTGTTCGCTGATGATTTGTTAAACGGCTGGCGGGTTGGCGTCTACGAGCATTCCAGCGCCGCCCGCGATGTGTTGAAGGAAGTTTTGGCCGAGTTGGGCGCCGAGGTAATTGGCCTGGAACGCACCGATACTTTCGTGCCTATCGACACCGAAGCAGTCGGCGAGGCGGATCGGCAGCGCGGCCGCAACTGGGCCGCCGAATATAAGCTGGATGCCTTGATCTCTACCGACGGCGACGGCGACCGGCCCTTGATCGGCGACGAAACCGGCGAATGGCTGCGCGGCGATATTGTGGGTTTGCTGTGCGCGAAATTTTTGGGAGCCGATACGGTAGTGACGCCGGTGAGCTGCAATACTGCCATCGAAGCATCCGGCTGGTTCAAGCAAGTGGTTCGCACGCGGATTGGCTCGCCATACGTGATTGCCGGTATGGAGCAAGTGCCAAGCGGCGGCGTAGCCGGCTTCGAGGCTAACGGCGGTTTCCTGGCCGGCAACGGTTTGTCGGTAAACGGCAAAACCTTGGCGCCATTGCCGACTCGCGATTCATTGCTGCCGGCCCTGGCTTTATTGGCGATGGCGAGCACTCAAGGGGTGAAATTATCGGGGCTTCTGCAAGGTTTGCCGCAACGTTACACTGCCAGCGACCGCATCCAGGCGTTTCCGGTCGCCAATAGCCGGGCCTTGCTGGAACGATTGCAAGCCGATGAGACCGCTTATCGCGGGCTATGGGGCGACACGCTCGGGGCTCCGGTTAACCGCGATACGACGGACGGCCTGCGCTTGACCTTCGCCAACGGCGAGATCGTGCATCTGCGTCCCTCCGGCAATGCGCCGGAATTGCGTTGCTACGCCGAGGCCGACGCTATGGCGCGCGCGGAAGAGTTGGTGGCTTTGACGTTAAAACGGATTGCCGGCTAGCGGTTAATCCGCCGTTAAGTTTCCTTGTAGTATTGTCTAATCTCGATAATAACTAAGTACGAGGGTAACACCATGCAACATAAAGCAATTTTATTCAGCTCTTTAGTATTGGTTTCCGGCGCCGCGTTTGCACAATCGGCTGTGCTGAAAGGTGTGGCCAAACAAGCGGCCAAGGATACCGCGACTGCCGTCGCGCCCGGAGCGGTGCAACGAGCAGAACAGGCTAACGAAGCCTTGCAGCGTGCCCAAGAAGTGAAGCAAGGTGTGGAAAATGCGCCGGGGCAATTGAAGAATCAGGCCCAGGAAGCGGTTAAAGACGCCGCTCAGCAAAAACTGGAACAAGCCGTGCCAGCCGAAGTGAAGCAAGGTGCCGAAACCCTGAAGGCTGGTAAGGAAACGGCAAAACAGTTGAAAGGTAAAGTCGACGCGGCGCCCAAATCAACCGGCGAAGCGGTCAAAGCTGTGAAAGGCAAAGCCAAACAAAAAGCCGCGGCAAAAGCGCTGGATTTGTTGAACTAATCGGCTGGAAAAAGGGCGGCGACTTTCGCCGTCCTTTCTAAATTTCGCCAAGACCAGCGCTTGGCGAATACATCATTAACGAATCACTTCCCGATTTTTCAATGCAACGTAGATGTCATCGACGCTGTATTGATCGCAATCAAAGCTCAAATCGGCTGCGGCCGGTTTTCCATCAAGGCACAGGCACAACAAACCGGCATTTTTGATCGCGGTAGCCAGCGCATCGTTCGCTTGTTCCAATACCGTCGTAGCATGGCCGGTATCGAACAGTTTGCGTTCCAATTGGTAAGCCACTTGCTGGGCAGTGACACCGCTCAAGGCGATGATGCTGGCGGTTTGGCTAAAGCGAATTGCCCGCTCTGCGGCGGACACCGGCGACCAGTCTTCCGCGCTGGCGTCGCCCGTAATCATGCCGGCACCGACAGTGACGTTGGTTAGTCGGTCTATGACGATGAACGAACCAGTGGTTTTATTGCGTTTGTATGGGTCGAATACCACCGGCGCATTGACTGCCACGGTGCAAGAACCGATTTCGTTCAGTTTCAACTCATTGGCATCGTGGTGTTCCAGCGTGTTGACGTCGATGCGGTGATGAATCATCGATACCGAGCCGGACACGCTGCGCGTTGCCAGCTTAATCACATACTGCCGTCCAGGCACCATGGCTTGCTCGGTCATCCAGACGATAGTGGCTTTGAATTTGTCGGCGATGCTGGGCGCGGCTTGTTGCTGGCCCAGGATGATGTCGCCGCGGCTGACGTCTATTTCATCTTCAAGTGTCAACGTGACCGCCATCGCCGCAAACGCTTCGTCCAACTCGCCATCGAAGGTGACGATGGATTTGATCTTGCTGGTTTTGCCGGACGGCAGCGCGGTAATGGCATCACCTTTATGAAATATGCCGGATGCGACGGTGCCGCAGAAACCGCGAAAATCCAGGTTGGGGCGGTTGACGTATTGCACCGGGAAACGGGCGTCGGCGAAGTTGTGGTCACTGGCAATTTCGATGCTGTTCAACAATTCCATCATCGGCATGCCGGTAAACCAGGGCATATTGGCGCTGGGGTTGACCACGTTATCGCCGTCCAATGCAGACATCGGGATGAAATGCACATCGTGTAGATCCAGTGATTTGATGAACGCCAGATAATCGTCCTGAATCTTGTGGAAGGTTTCTTCGCTGTAACCGACCAAATCCATTTTATTGATGGCGACGATGATGTGCTTGATGCCGAGCAAGGAGGCGATGAAGCTGTGGCGCTTGGTTTGGGTTTGCACGCCGTAACGGGCGTCGATCAAGATTACTGCCAAGTCGCAGGTCGAGGCGCCGGTGGCCATGTTGCGGGTGTATTGCTCGTGGCCTGGGGTGTCGGCGATGATGAATTTGCGCGTCGAAGTGGAGAAATAGCGGTAGGCGACGTCGATGGTGATGCCTTGTTCGCGCTCGGCCTGCAAGCCGTCGACCAGCAAGGCCAAGTCAATCTTGCCGGCGCCGGTGGTGCCGGACTTGACGCTGTCGGCCTGCACGGCGGCCAGTTGGTCTTCGTAAATCATTTTCGAGTCGTGCAGCAAGCGGCCGATCAAAGTACTCTTGCCGTCGTCGACGTTGCCGCAGGTTAAAAAGCGCAATAGCTCTTTACGTTCGTGTTGCGCCAGATAGGCGTTGATGTCGGTGCTGATGAGGTCGGATTGGTGGGACATGGGGTTCCTAAATGCCTTATTTGTAATAAAAGGTGCCGCGCTGTTAAAGCGCTTACTTGCAATGTTGTTTTAATAATTCGGCTAGTTCGTCACGACTCAATTGCCGGGTTGCTACATTAATCACCCATTCGTAGAGCTGGGTGTTATCCATGGCCGGTTGTTTATGGTTGGCAGCTAGAAAAACCAGCATACAGGCCGCAGCGGCTCGATTGTTACCGTCCAGAAACGGATGGTTATTGGCCAGCGAATAGCAGTATTGAGCGGCGGTTTGAAAAATGTCGCCGTTGTAGTGCCAAGTTTGCCGGGCTGCGCCGAGCGCCGATTCCAGCAAGGCTTCATCCCTGATGCCCTGCGTGCCGCCGAAGCGTTCTATCTGTTGCCGATGTATCGTCAATGCCAAAGTTTTCGAGATAAAAAACAACTCGGGCATGCTGTTACTGCGCTAATTTAGCAAAGGCGTCGGCATATTGATTCATCAATTGCTCGTGAATCTTTAAAGCGTCTTCATCGTTAATTACGCTATCGGGCAAGGCTTGCTGTTGTTTTTGTTCCAAAAACAAGACGAAATCCAATACCTCGGCTTGCAGACGGGGCTCCAGTCTTGCGAGGTGTTCTTGTATTTCTTCGTGTAATTGCATAGGTCACCCCTCAAATGATTTATCGGCACCACTGCTTTTCGCAGGGAACACCGTCATTGTTGCCGTCCATTTTGGTGTCCGGGCAGTTATTGATGAAATACGTCGCCTCTTCACACGATCTCATTTGCGAGCAATAGACGCGGCCGTCGCAAACGAAGTTTTGTGCATTGCGCTCTGTGGCGCCGGTTGTTGGATTGTTAGGCTCTGGTTTTGGGGCGCTTTCGAAAAGGCCTTTAACTTTGTCGGTTAGTTTTGAGGAAAGCGGCTGTTCTGCTTTCACTTCCGCGAGCGGTTTTAAATCCGGTGTCTTGCGATCCGCTTTGTGATCGCAAGCGGTATCCGAATAGACTACATGACCTTTAGCGTCGGTACATTTGTAAACACCGGCCAAGCTATCCGCGGAGTAAAACAGGATAAACAAGCACAAGAATTTCTTCACTATTCGTGTTTCCTCATTCGCTAATGGTACAAGCGTTTAGAAGTAACCTTCCCGTTTCTTCTGTTCCATAGACCCAGCCTGATCATGGTCGATCAAACGGCCCTGGCGTTCGGAAGTGGTGGTCAGCAGCATTTCCTGGATGATTTCCGGCAAGGTGGTGGCTGTGGATTCCACAGCGCCGGTCAAGGGATAGCAACCCAGGGTGCGGAAGCGCACCATTTTCATTTCCACTTTGTCGTTGGGGCCGATAGGCATGCGCTCGTCGTCGACCATGATCAGCATGCCGTCTTTTTCGACCACTGGCCGTTCTTTGGCAAAATACAGCGGCACGATGGGGATGTTTTCCAAGTGAATGTATTGCCAGATGTCCAGCTCGGTCCAGTTGGATAGCGGGAACACGCGGATGGACTCGCCTTTATCGACTTTGCCGTTATAAATGTTCCAGAGTTCCGGGCGTTGGTTTTTCGGGTCCCAACGGTGGTTTTTGTCGCGGAATGAATACACCCGTTCCTTGGCGCGGGATTTTTCCTCGTCGCGGCGCGCACCGCCGAAGGCCGCGTCGAACTGGTATTTGTTCAAGGCTTGTTTCAGCGCATCGGTTTTCATCACGTCGGTATGTTTTTTACTGCCGTGCGTGAACGGGCCTATGCCCTGGGCGACGCCTTCTTCGTTGATATGCACGATTAAATCCCAACCCAGATCTTTCGCCATGTTGTTACGAAACTCGATCATTTCCCGAAATTTCCAGGTGGTATCGACGTGCAACAACGGAAACGGCGGTTTGCCGGGGAAGAATGCCTTGCGAGTCAGATGCAGCATCACAGCGGAATCCTTGCCTATCGAATACAGCATGACAGGCTTTTCAAATTCCGCCGCCACTTCGCGAATGATATGGATGCTTTCTGCTTCGAGCTGTTTCAGATGGGTTAATTTATAATCGGTCATCAATTATCCGGGGCGCACGGCCATGTTTGCTGTGGAGTGTAAGCCCGCTATTTTAAAGGCAAAGCCCCATCGACGCCATCGGCAAAGCTTATGAGACAGATACACGGACTGGAAAAACTGGCCGGGCAGCAGCCCGGTCGGCTCAATGCGCCAAAACTGGCAGACCTGTTACTGATGGATTTGCGTCAATGCCGTTGCAGTATTTACGGCACTATCGGCGATGACGACAAGGTGTTGTTGGCGGAGCTGGCGCTGTTGCCGGAAAGCCTTGAATACGAAATGTTCGATCAGCGCATTGATTTCATCGTCGCGGGGCCGATACTGCGCAACGACTGTGTACCATTAATTTATCGGCTGCAGGGCGAGCAGTTTGCGCTTAGCGGCCGCTGCTCAATGATCGCTCGGGTGTGCGGTGTGGATTTGTATCTACAGCGCAGTTATACCGGCGTGATTGGTGATGTCGCCAGGCAAAAGTTCTCCATATCACTACCACCGCTACTGAAAATGCTTGGGCATTGACTGCCTCGATAGCACATCCGAAAACCCTTATAGCTGGCTATTCACCCAGCGCACGATGTCCGGTGCGCTCAAGGCGCCGGACTGTCTGGCCAACTCTTGGCCGCTCTTAAATAAAATCAGCGTCGGAATACTGCGAATGTTGTAACGGGCGCTGAGCTGTTGCTCCGCTTCGGTGTCGACTTTACCCAACCGAATCCGTGGTTCCAAAACCTGCGCGGCTTGGGCAAAAGCCGGCGCCATCATTTTGCACGGTCCACACCAGTCTGCCCAAAAATCCACCAGGAGTGGAATATCGTTGCGTGCCAGATGTATTTCAAAGCTTTTCGCAGTCAAAGCCAAAGGATGGCCGCTGAATAAGGCTTGGTGGCATTGTCCACATTTTGGGCTTTGCGACAGACGGGCCGCCGGCAGGCGGTTTACCGCTTGGCAATGTGGGCAGACTAAATGTAGGGATTCGCTCATATTGTGTTCTCGAATATAAGTATCGGCGAATTGATTCGCCCGTAAAATTTACCAACTATCGCCACAAACCGCCGATGCGCCAACGAACTGGCCGAACAATCACCCGGTTACCGTAACTCGGCGCGATAAACGGCTCGTGCCAAAGGGTTTGCGGCCGGCTGGGGCTCAAGGCTTGCAGGCGGCGTACCCGTTCAGCGGTGGGCGGATGAGTGCGCAGCCAAGAAGGCTCCGGATTGCCCCAGCCCGGTAGCAGTATCGACTTCCAGCCGCCACTGACTTGTTCGATATGCGCCAAGGCTGTCGCCAAACCCAAGGGGTCTCCGGTCAGCGCCGCAGCATTCAGGTCGGCATCGTATTCGCGGATGCGCGATAAGCCCAATTGCATCAGCAACGCCAAATGCGGCGAAAACAATAGCAGCAACAAGCCCGGCCAATTGATTTGAAAGCTGATTTCGCCGAACAGCAGCAAAGGGATGGACAGCAACAAAAACAACTGTCCGGTGGCGGCGAATAAAGCGGTAATTCGGCTAATCGCATCGGCCAAGCCCATCACCCGCAAATCGTTATTGGCGATATGGGCCATTTCATGTGCCAATACCCCGGCTAGCTCCCGTGAGTTTAGCTGCTTGAACAATCCGTCGGTCAACGCAATCGCCGACTGTCGGCGGCTGCCGACTGCAAAGGCATTGATGAGCGGGCTGGGAATGTAAAATGGCGCCGGGACGCTAGACAGTTCGGCGCGCTCCGTTAGCACTTGCAACATTTGCCACAGTGCCGGTGCTTCTTGTGGAGAAATTGGCCTAGCTCGGTAAAGACTTAGCGTCAAGCGCCAGGCCGTCGCCGGTTCGAAGATCAGCGCAAATACGCCGGTCGCCAACGCAATCCAGATGCCTTCTTCGCCAAACAACAGGCTGCCGGCCAAGCTACAGATTGCCAGTAGCGCCAACATTAACAGCAGTGTTTGCAGTCGGTTAAGCCAGCTATGGCGATGCCATTCGATGCTTTGCATACATTACTCCAGACCGGCCCGGCGTAAACGGCGGCGTAAGTCGTCGATCTCTTCCTGCATGTCCGCGACCAGTGCAGCCAGCTCCGGCAATGCTTCGAAATTGCGCTCCAGACTAACGATGCGCCGCACCCGCACCAGATGTGCGCTGGAAAAACGCCATTCGCTTTGCTGCTGCGGCAGCGGATTGAGCCAGCCTTCTTCTATATGCCGGGTTATCCATTCCGGCTCTACTGCGCAGATGGCCGCCAGTTGCTGCAAAGTCAGGCCGCTGTCTTCCAGAACGGCGTCGATCAAAGTCTCGGCTGATGACATGCTTTAGCTCCTGTGGTTCGTGCGCGGGTCGAAAGCCAGTTCGCGCGCCATGGTTTCGTAAAGTTCTTTGGCTTTGGTCGTGTTGGCCGGCGGCAATACCACCTGAATATCCAACAGCAAATCGCCGGGCGTCGCGCTTGGGATGCCCTTGCCGCGCAGTCGCAGTTGCTGGCCGCTTTGCGTGCCCTCCGGGATGCGCACTTTTAGGCCGGTATCGAATAAATTCACCGGCACCATCGCCCCCAGCGCCGCTTCCCAAGGTGTGACCGGCAAGCTCATATGCAGATTGCTGCCGTCCACCCGCAAACGCGGATGCGGATTGAAATGCACCTCCAGCAGCAAGTCGCCCGATTTGCCGTTACCCATGCCTGGTGCGCCCTGGCCGGCTAAACGAATGATTTGGCCCTCGTACACACCCTTGGGGATTTTCACATTCAAGGTGCGGGTGTCCAAAATTACATGACCGCCGGCATCCATGCGCGGCACGCGCAAGCTGATTTGCCGGGCCGCGCCGTTAAAAGCGTCGATTATATCCAGCAGCACTTTGGCGTGATGATCCTCGCCTTGGGTATGGAAGTCGGCTTGGCTTTCGAATGGCCCGCCGCGCGCACGGCCAGCACCCATTTTGCCGAATAATTGACTGAAAAAGTCGCCGAAATCGGCCGTGTCGGTGCTGGAAAATTCGAAGCCGGCATCCCAATTGGGTGGGGGATGAAACTCCTGGCCGGGCCGATAGCCACGTCCCAATTGATCGTAAGCCGCGCGCTTTTCCGTATCAGAGAGCACCGCGTAGGCTTCGTTGATCTCTTTCATGTGCGACTCGGCATCCGCTTCCTTGGAAATGTCCGGGTGATACTTGCGCGCCAGTTTGCGGTAGGCTTTTTTGATGTCCGCCAGCACGGCGTCGCGATTGACGCCGAGAATCTGATAATAGTCTTTGTATTGCACGTCATGCCTCCTGTGACCGACGTTGAACAAGCTAAATCTAACTGTTGCCCGTTCCTAATTTACCGCAGACATACTGTTCTGGCAGAACTTGTCGAAGCCCACGGTTGGGGTGCCTTCCGACGAACTCTAGGCGAACGCAGCTCAAGGCCCAGGTTAATAACGGTTTTATAGCGGATTGCCTGGAGAGCGACAATCTTAAATAAAACCTATCAATCGAAGATGCCTGAAAAAATGGAGGTGCGCTGGTCTAAAAACAAGAGGCTTTGCCCTGCGGTTATTTTTCGGAAGAACTTGAAATCGTTGATTTCAAACCCATCTTAATGACAATTATTTTATCGATTTGATAAGATATAACTTCTTGGGGGTGACATGGCTTCGACGTGGGTAGCAAAACCTCAGGTGCATGCCGAGCACAGTACAGCTCGTAAAACCTACTGAAAACAAGTATTCGCAAACGACGAAAACTACTCAGTGGCCTTAGCAGCTTAAAACCT